>LSQX01100283.1_pt1 | contig 75333 bp, 69 predicted proteins | sample 654561 | NCBI WGS metagenome assembly LSQX01 (sample SAMN04489861, study PRJNA283612) | anaerobic digester metagenome | isolation source: 4 biogas reactors fed with cattle manure at either 37C or 55C with and... | place: Denmark: Kongens Lyngby | collected 2014
AAACAGCTTCTCAACGGTTTTGGTATCCACTATTCCATTTGCAGTGAGCCCCCTGGCCTTCTGGAACTGTACAACTGCATTGTGGGTTTTATTCCCGAATATGCCGTCTACGGCTCCGCAGTTGAAACCCAGCTCGTTCAACCGCTTCTGCAGCACCTGCACCTGGCTCCCCCGGCTGCCCATCTTCAGTGTGGTGGTTATTGGCAGTTTGTTATTGCTGCTTCCTCCACCGTTTGACGGCGGTGGCGAACCTCCTCCATTTTGTAAGGCTGCCATTGCTTCTGACAGTTTTCCCCGGGTTGCGGGGCCAACTATACCATCCTGCTTTAATTTGTAATCCTTTTGAAATTTAATAACCGCAGCCTGGGTCTGGGGTCCAAATATACCATCGGCCTTACCTTTTAGATATCCCAGTTTTATGAGCTGCTGCTGGAGTTTTTCTACTTCATTGCCACGACTGCCGTATTTTAGCAAAGAGGCACCATATGCATTTATTGGGAATAATACAGCTATAATTACAAAAATAAGTAGGCATGCCAAAGCCCGTTGTCTCATCCCTTCACCCCCTCTCCCTGTTTATTCTGTTGTTAAATTGTTTCGACATCATTCGACATAATGCCGTTTTCTATATTATAAGCACATGAAACAATTTATTTCAATATAAGCGAATACAAATAGTAGAAATGTCCTATTCAATCTCCAGCATTTGCCGGAACTCCTGCTCGCTTAGTATTGTTACACCCAGTGTTCTTGCGCGTTCGATCTTGCTTCCGGGGTTTTCTCCGGCTACTACATAATCGGTCTTACTGCTGACGCTGTTGGTTACCCGTCCTCCCTTTTCCTCGATAAGACGGCTGGCCTCGGTCCTTGTATATCCGGCCAGAGTCCCTGTCAGAACAAATGTCTTTCCTTCCAACAGATTAGCCTGTATATTCCTGGCCTGCTGTTCAAGCAACACATTTGCTCTTTTTAGCTTTTCAATCATCTTTATATTCTGGTCCTCTTTGAAAAAGGCAGCCACGCTTTCAGCTATTTTTTCACCTATTTCGTTTATCTCCAGGAATTCTTCCTTTTCTGCTTTTATAATTCTATCAATATTCTCAAAGTGCTCAGCTATCAGCTGTGCCGCCCTTAACCCCACAAGACGAATACCCAGCCCGAAAAGCAGCCTTGCCAGCCCTCTATTCTTACTGTTTTCAATTGCTCTTAACAGATTTGAAGCTGATTTATCCCCAATTCTGTCGATTCCTGTGAGTTCCTCATGCTTCAAAAAATACAGATCGGCAGCATCTCTGATCAGTTCTTTATCCAGCAGCTGCTCTACAACAGCAGGGCCTAATCCTTCTATATCCATTGCATCTCTTGAAGCAAAATGAATTATGAGCCGTTTCTGCTGGGCAGGACATGCACTTCCTGTGCATCTGGCAGCCGCTTCCCCGTCCAGCCGCACTACGTCTGCACCGCACACAGGACAGTGTCCGGGCATGATAAACGGGATCTCTTCCCCACTCCGCTTATCCTTTTTAACTTCAACCACCTCGGGTATTATATCACCGGCTTTCTGAATAACAACGATATCTCCAATCCGGATATCCTTGCTGTTAATATAATCCTCATTATGAAGGGTAGCACGGGAAACGATCGTACCGGCTATAGGTACGGGATCAAAAACAGCCGTAGGTGTTAAAACTCCTGTCCTCCCAACCTGTATTATTATATCGCGTATAACAGTTTCCTTTTGCTCTGCAGGAAATTTATATGCAATTGCCCACCTTGGGCTTTTGGAAGTGTTGCCCAGAACCTCTCGGTATCTGAAATTATTCACCTTTATCACCATACCGTCTATTTCAAACGGCAGCGTATGCCGCTTATCATTCCATTCATGGCACACGTTAATAACATCGCCTATCGAATTTGAACGGTATAGGAAAGGACTGATCTTCAGCCCCAATTCACCCATCAGGTTTAGAGCTTCCCAGTGAGTATCGGGCATAGCCTCTTCCAGCTGCTGAAGATTGAATATAAATATATCCAGAGGCCTGGATGCAGTAATCCGGGGATCAAGCTGCCTCAAAGAACCTGCAGCCGCATTTCTTGGATTGGCAAACAAAGGCATATCCGATGAACGCCTTTCTTCGTTCAATATTTCAAAATCCTTTTTTGATATAAATACCTCGCCCCTTGCCTCAAGGGTATAGGGCTTGTTAAGCCTTAGCGGAAGGCTCCGGATGGTTTTCAGGTTTTCGGTTATGTCTTCTCCAATATGACCGTCGCCCCGGGTAGCTCCCCGCGTAAAGATTCCGTTCTGGTACCATAATGCTACCGACAGCCCGTCAATTTTATACTCAACAACATATTCTGCGTGTTCTCCGATTGTGTTTCGTACACGCCGGTCAAAATCCCTCAGTTCGCCTTCGCTAAAGGCATTTGCCAGGCTCAGCATGGGAACCGGATGTTCAACGGCAGCAAAAGCCCTTAATGGTTGGCCGCCTACTCTCTGGGTCGGCGAATCGGGGGTTATAAGCTCCGGATATTTCTGTTCCAGCGATACCAGGCGGCGCATAAGACTGTCATATTCAGCATCGGATATTACCGGTTGATCCAATACATAATAGTAATAATCATGCCGCCTTATTTCTTCACGGAGTTTCTCAATTTCAGCTTTGACCTTATCAATGTCCATGGAAACACCACCATTTTAAATATATACTTATATATTACAGTTTCTTCAGCGGAGCCAATTCTGCCATAAAATTCCTTATGCCGCCCTGTTCAAAAGCAATTTTAATACGGAGATCGGAACCTTCACCTTCCATCGCCACAATAGTCCCGCGTCCGAACCGTTTATGGAAGACTTTATCTCCCAATGAAAACCTGGAATTCCTGTTTCCTTCTGATGTATATCCGGAAGCATTGTAGGCCGTCCTTCTGCCTGTAAAAAGGCCGTATTCCGTCTCATTAACAGCCGGCTCCAATAGATCTTCCGGAATTTCACGGATAAACCTGGAGGGTATACAGCTGATCGTATCACCGTATAAGGTTCTTCTCTGGGAATATGACAGGTATAACAGCTTTTTGGCACGGGTAACTCCAACGTAGCATAATCTGCGTTCCTCTTCCAGCTCGTCCATATTTTCGACAGAACGGGCGAGGGGGAATAACCCTTCTTCCAGCCCAACAACGAATACAACGGGAAATTCCAGGCCTTTTGCGCTGTGCAGCGTCATCAATACTACTGCTGAGTCATCAGTTTCCATATTATCCAGGTCTGAAACCAAAGCAATATTCTCCAAAAAATCTGTCAAAACCGCATCTTCATTTGCATTCTCAAATTCCCTGGCAGCTGATATAAACTCCTTTATGTTTTCCAACCGTGACAGTCCTTCCAGATCTCTCTCATTTTCCAGCTCTCTTTCATAACCAGTCTCCTGTATAACAGTTTTAATTAAATCTGCAATTCCCATGGTATCACATACAGAGATTAGTCCGGAAATCATATCAACAAATGATTTAACCCTGTCCACAGCCCTTTTAGGCAAAACATTATTCTTGTCCAAGTCAAGGGCAATACTAAAAATACTCTCCCCGCTTTCTGCCGCTGCCGCTTCCAAAGCCCCTACGGTTGCGGTCCCAATCCCCCTTCTTGGGACATTTATTATCCTTTTTAGGCTGACATCATCATAGGGATTGACAACCAGCCGCAGGTAGGCAATTATATCCTTGATCTCTTTTCTATCGTAAAATCGCAGCCCTTTGTATATCCTATACGGAATGCCGTACTTCATCATAGCCTCTTCCAACACCCGGGACTGGGCATTTATTCGATAAAGCACACCAAAATCTCCGGCTTTCAATTCCCGGTATTGCATCAAGGCTTTAATTTCCCTGCAAATAAATTCAGCTTCGTCATGCTCACTGAAAGCCTGATAGATCTTCACCTTACTGCCTTCCTTCTGCCGGGTCCACAGTTGTTTGGGTTTTCTGCCCAGATTGTTCTGGATTACGCTGTTCGCAACGTCCAAAATATTCTGTGATGAACGGTAGTTCTCTTCCAATTTAATAACGGTCGTATTAGCAAAATCCTTTTCGAACTCCAGGATGTTTCTTATATCGGCGCCTCTCCATCCATATATAGACTGATCGTCATCGCCAACCGTACATATATTTCTGTGAAATCCGGATAACAGCTTTACCATAATATATTGAGCGGTATTTGTATCCTGATATTCATCCACGAGTATATACTGGAATTTTCTTCTGTAATAATCCAGCACATCAGGCCTTTCAGTAAACAGTTCGATAGTCTTTTTTATCAGATCTCCGAAATCAAGAGCATTGTTTTTCTTCATTTTTGTTTCATAGAGTTGATATATATCAGCGATCTTCTCTTCCCTGTACTGGCCTCTGATTCCTTTTATGTATTCATCCGGTCCAATCAATTGATCCTTCAGGCGGTTAAAAAGTGCTCTTACCTCCTTAGGATTGTAATACTTTTCATTCAAATCCAATTCTTTAATACAGTCTTTTATCACTGCCAGCTGATCCACGTCATCATAGATTACAAAATTCCTGGTGTATCCTAATTTATCAATATCTCTCCTTAATATCCTCACGCATGCCGAATGAAATGTGCTTATCCATATATCATAACCCGATTCTCCAACCAGCCGGATAACCCTTTCCTTCATCTCTTTTGCAGCCTTATTGGTAAATGTAATAGCCAAAATATTACCCGGTAATACCGGAAGGTATTGAAGAAGCGGTTCGATACTGCCGGGTATAGGAACAGGCTTACCGCTCTTTTCAGCCTTGTTTATATATTCTTCCATATTAATCAGATCCTGTTCCCTCAGCCCTGCAGGTATATACTGACTTCCATAGGAGCGGCCAAACCTGAGAAGATGGGCTATACGGTTTGTTAATACAGTGGTTTTACCCGAACCGGCACCGGCTAACACCAGCAGCGGCCCTTCGGTGGTAAACACCGCCTTTTTTTGCATATCGTTCAAATGCCGGTATTGTAGTTCTATTATTCTATCCCTTAATAAGCAGAATTTCTGTCTCAAACTCTCCGTCATTATCATTCTCCTGTTCTCCAATGAATTACTCTTTTGACAGCTTATCCAATACAATATTATAGCCATCGGCACCGTATAACAAGAACCTGTTTACACGGCTTATTGTAGCCGTGCTGGCCTTGGTTTTTTCAGCGATTTCATTGTATGTTTTCTTCTCCCTCAACATCCTTGCAACTTCCAGCCTCTGAGCCAGTGACTTGATCTCATTTACAGTACAGATATCCTCAAAAAAACGGTAGCATTCTCCCATAGTCTCCAGGCTCAATATTGCCTTAAACAACTGATCTACCAATTCATCCTGAAACTTTGAGCGGTATTCCATGCTCTTTCCTCCTTTTATCAAAATAAGCACAGATATTAATACTATGGTACCGACAGCTATGCAATTCCACATATATCGGTATATAGAAATCCCGGCTTATAATTTATTCAATATGATTAAAAAACAAATAAGAATACTTTCCTTTCTATACAGCATATAGATAATATAACCATGTATTTAAAGGAGGGATGTTATGCCCTACATTGTACAACCCGGGGATACCCTCTATACGATTGCCCAAAAATTCAATACCACTGTAGAGGCCCTGTTGGCAGCAAACAGGCTTTCCAGTTCCTTCTTAATCTATCCCGGGCAGTTATTGGAAATACCCAAAGAGTGTGAAAACGGACAATTAGGGTTTTACTACATCGTACAACCCGGCGATTCGCTGTATAGAATTGCCCAAAGATTCAATGTTCCTTTAAGCGAACTTATCAGGGTCAATCAAATACCACCGCCGTATACAATTTTCCCGGGACAGAGAATCTTTGTTCCAGGTGTGGAAGCACCCAAACCCCCTCCCGGAGGCCAGGTATATATCGTACAGCCAGGTGATACCCTTTTCAGCATAGCTGAGAAATTTAACGTGCCGCTGGATTCCATTATACGTCTGAACAACATTCCCCGGCCGGATTTAATATATCCCGGCCAAAGGTTGATATTACCCGCATTACCTGCCAGTTCTCAAGAAGAACCCTGATTACAAAGGGTTCTTTTTCATGTCATTTTTATTTTATCATAATACTTTAGTTAAGAAAAGAAATAAAGTGCCCGAAGACGCTTTATTCTATCCATTTGCTACTTCCATTTTTGAAACCGACACTTCATAGGCCGTTCTGTCAATAATCTCACCATTGGGCATCTTTTTCTTATAAGGCCTGCTCTGTATGCGGCCCCAGACCCGGATACGTTGTCCAACAGATAGCTTTTGGGAAAACTTTGCATTTCGTCCCCATGTTATAACGGGGACATAATCCGATTTATTGTATGAACGATTTACTGCCAGCAGTATATCCGCTATTTCTCGCTGAAAAGGAGTTGTTCGATAAATTGGCGGTTTACAGATATACCCATCCAGATAGATTTGGTTTGGGTTTCTTATTTCTTCATCTTTTATTGAGATATCTCTGGTAAATATGGTCAATATCAGCCGGTTTTTCCCTTCTATATACTTGTTATACGAACGCAGCTGTCCGTTTATAACGATTTCAGTACCTACAGAAAGTCCGGTTGTATCAAGGAGTCTTTCCGATATAGTAACAGGTAATATATCCACATACTCGCTCAACCTTGGAACAGCAAGCATAAAGTTATAGAATCCTTCGCCGTATATTTCGTGGCCGAAGATTAATGGGGTATTAATTTTTCCCGCTACCATAACCTTATTGTTTTCTGTAGTATATTGTATCACCTTATTCCTCTCCCTTCCCTGCCATACTCATCCGGATGCATCTTTTTTGCTTTTAGTTATAGCTATTCCATTAAGACAAACTTTATTCATCTTATTGAAGCTATTTCTTTTTTTGCCTGCCGGTATGGTCGATATAGTAATTGTCCTTATATATAAGCTCGGATATGGGAACAATCGAATATCCTTCTTCAAGTATATGGTCAAGGATCAGAGGTAAAGCCTGCACTATATACTTGGCATTGTTATGAAACAGCACGATTGAGCCGCTGCGTACTTTTTTGATAACCTGGTTAAACATATGGTCCACACCATACTCCTTCCAGTCAAGAGAATCCACATCCCACTGTATCGGGTAAAAACCCATCTCCCTGCATGTCAGTATCAGCCTGTCGTTATAGTCGCCAAATGGCGGCCTGAACAGCTTGACTGCCCGATCGCCTGCCAGCTCCTCAATCTTCTTCTGTGTAGTCTCGATCTCCATACGGATTTGCTCGCTGCTCAGCTGTGACATGTGAGGATGGGTAGTGGAGTGATTCCCTATCTCGTGACCTTCTGAGGCAATTCTTTTTACCTGCTCGGGATACTTGTCAACCCAAAAACCTACCAGGAAAAATGTAGTTTTTATATTCCTTTTTTTCAATATGTCCAGGATCTCATCGGTGTATTCGGCTCCCCAGGCAGCATCAAAGGATATGGCTATCTTTTTCTCATCGGTCTCCACCGAGTATATCGGGAGCTCCCGCTTTGTATTCAAAAACACGCTTATGGCATCGTATTCGGTATTCTGTGTATATACTATGGAGATTATAACCAGGGTAAGCACCACAAGGGTGCGTATAGCCTGTGCCCTGGATATATATATTACCTTCATTAAAAGCACCTCGCTTATAATTCCTTGCTAATAATTTATTGAATTTAAGCTGAGGTTATGACAAAAAAAGGGCAGGAACTGAATGATAGTTTCAGTTCCTGCCCGGCTTCCCAACGACTGCTCATCAATCCATTACATGCTTCACTCTGACTCCACTAATCTTTTTAAACTCACCGGCCAAACGCTTATACATTCCTCTCGGGACTAAATGACCAAAATCCAGTTCTCCCCTTGCTGCTATTTCCGTACACTTTACCAGCAATCGGAACATCTCCGGTGTTGGCTGTACCGTTTCAGCCTTTACATTATCATCTCCGAAAAATAACGCCATCTGCTTCAAAAGTTCGTAGAATTCAGGATTTCGTCTTATGAACTCAGTCTCCGGCCTTCCGTAGTCATGATACAACCTGTTCTCGTCTGCTCTCCCACGGCACATGCCAAATTTGTTTTTGCAGTGATCAACTAAATATTTATTTACATATTCCGAAGGAAAACGATTCTTCATGCCCTCATACACAACATCCAAATATGCCGGTGAAGGTTTGATTTCATTCAGATCCTTCTTAACTACCGTATAGGTAAATACCTCTACCTGTTCGTATCCTAATTCAACTTTAATACTGTCTATTCTTTTGTAATACTTGGGAGCGCCCTCTCTGGCATCCAATGCTGATACCGCATATTCGGGAATCTCGTAAACAACGCCTAAAACATAATCTCCGGGCGATTCTATTATATCCAGTACACCTCCTCCCCAATTTTGAGAACACCTTGTGAAAGCAAGCCGGTAGTTATCAAGCATGCCGACTCCGCAAATTATAAACTTATCTTCACATCCGGCATTTCTCATCGTATTTTTAAACGATTCAAAGTTTGTACAGCTGCCGTAAGCAAAATACTTTTTTCTCAAATTAATTCTCCTCTCCTTTCCATGAACTTTCTCCAGTTTCCGTTTGGCACCTGAATCCCATTTTTTTTCGCATAGCTCTCATCGGCATAGATATATACCCAACAGATCATCTCTTCCCCGTCTTCGGTCCATATGCTCTTTTTCTCCCTGACATATAGATTATTGTTACTCCATTTATCATAGCCTTCCAGCCTGTCAAGAGATTTCAAAAGCTCTTCATCAACTGGTTCCATCACTTCTCCTTCAATTATTTCGTTCCCCGATAGCAAAGCCGGATATCCTTCAGGCAAATGGTATAACAAACCATATGTTTTCCCCGGTATTATACGGCTTATTCGATCATCCAAAAACCATTTATAATTCCAAAAACCTTTCATTAATGTGCCATATACGAATACCCGGTTGATATAAGGTTCGCTGCTTGTCAAATCGTTACTATATATTCCCATCTGTATCCCCCTCCTCTTTTTTGTTATGAACGTGCACTGCCAAAGAAAAATCTCTTTTCGTATGGCTGTATCTCTCAAAACTTTTCAATGGTATTCTACCGCCAAAATAAGAAAAGAACTATGAAGCTGAGCTTCATTTTGTCCGAAATCAATATAAATGTTTAGGAGTGTGCCTTATTTTCACAATAGCAGATATGTTTATTGAATACTATCCACCATTTGAAATGATTTCTGCCTCTTTCTTTTCAACATCATATTTCTTTATAATACAATTTGTCAGGATCTTGATATCCCCATCGTTGTCTATATATTCAACCGCACATTTTTTTCCGTTCTTTAGGAAGTCAAGGATATTACCCGCTCCTTCTTCATAAGAGCACTCATGCTCAGTTGAGAATAGTTCTTCACTACTATAACTATCCAATTTCTCATACCATGACATATCCATCGAAAGCCTATCACTAATATATTTTATCCTTCTCCTGGCATACTCGGATAATTCGTTCCAAATGTTTACGGCAACTTTTAATGCATATTCTCTATAAGCCTCATCCTTAGTCATATGTTTCAGGCCCTGCAACATAACAACAACCTGGGTTAGGTTCAATGCAAGAAAAATAGGATGAACCGTGGATTGGAATTCAATATAACCCTTTTGTCTCTCAATTCCACGCACCCTTATTTTCTGCCCCATAATAGATACACCGTAGTCACTTCTTAATTTGTTTAAGTCATTTTCAATTGTTCTACTGCTTATCCAAAGTTTATCTTCAAAATAAGCAATATTACGTCCTTTTTCATGCAGCTCTTTAACTATGTACATTTGTCTGTCAAAATCCGATGGGAAAACCGGTGGAAAGTTAATTAGAATGGTTACTTCATATTTTTCTTTGATAAAACTAACGAAATCCTTATATACATTTATTGCTTGTTCCTTGCTTCTGGTATATGCCATTACAGATTCCTTTATTGCGGTAGACATTGCTTCCTGTACATCTACATTATCGATCGTTTCATTAATAATGTTTTTTATACTATTTTGAGACAAAAAGGCATATTCACTGACTTTTATATCTTTAACCTTGTTTTGCTCCGCCTCCTTTGCAGTATATCCCCTTAACAACCTTTCAATCATATTATATCTCTTTTTGTACTTATATCTTATACTCTTATCTCCCAAAAAGTTTTCAACAACCTGATATACGGTAACTGACATAAATACCACACCTCTTAACGGAAATCGAAATTTTCTATATATGTTCTCTTTTATGATACCAGAAATTAGATAAACAAAACAGTATGCGCTTCCAGCTTTTTAACACAGTCATGCATTTGAGTTATGGAACGGAAATATCCCAGGAAAAATTACTTTTGCCTGGATATGTATATTATCTTCATTAAAAGCACCTCGCTTATAATTCCTTGCTAATAATTTATTGGATTTAAGCTGAGGTTATGGCAAAAAAAGAGCAGGAACTGAATGATAGTTTCAGTTCCTGCCCGGTCTGTTTTATGGCAGGCTGCAATTACTGCAGAGCCTTGAATCTACGTCTTTCCCAGAAAAACTATTCAATTTGGGTCGTCAGGAAGATAGGCAAAGACATTTGTTCAACCTGGTCTATGAGCTCTTCCAGTTCATCTATATGACGGTCTTCGTCCTTGAGGATTTGCTCCAGAATGTCCTTGGTTGCATTGTCGCCTACTTCACTTGCAAGCGCTATAGCATCATTATAAGCTTTGATTGCGCCTTCCTCTGCTGCATGGTCATTTTTCAATTGCTGTGGAACATCTTCTCCAATATTAATTTTATTCAGTTGTGTTACAATAGGTTTTCCACCAAGAAACAAAATCCTGCCGATAAGTTTTTCAGCATGAATCATTTCCTGTATTGACCGTTTTTCAAATCCTTCATGCAGCTTGCCATAACCCCAATCCTCGCACATTTCAGCATGAACGATGTACTGATTGATAGCCGTAAGCTCGTCCGCAAGCAAAGCATTCAATGCTTCAATAAGTTTAGGATTACCTCTCATAAGTATACCCCTTTCTTTTAAAGTATTTTTATTGTTTGTCTGTTTTTGAGCCTTGTTAAAATCTTTCTTTATCCTTTTTCATCAATATGAAGCGACATAAAAGTGCGAATTTGTATATGCATTTGATAATTATGACTGTACATCTATATACTATCTCTTTTTATTCCTTTTATCAAGAATTATTTACAACTTTAGTCACTATTCTCTTTTTCCATCATTTTTTGTGTTGATGTTTAGCTTTACTTAACAGCTGATCGGCTTTTCTAAACAGATGGGTTAACTCGTCTGTCCCTGCCAATATAATACCGCCGCTAATCGTTACTTTAGGATCGCTTTCCCATACTATTTCCCGAATCTTTTGTGGAATGCGCTCTATTATGCCAAATCCTTCTTCCCTGCTGGTGTTATGCAGAAAAATGAGAAACTCATCGCCGCCATGACGCCCTATTTGACCATTTTTCCTCAGATTGCTTTATATAATGCCAGTACTTTTATCAAGACATAATCAACATACAAATGACGTAAGCATATAATAGATCAGCACATGGAGTATTATACACTAAAGGAGTACAATCACAAAAAACCGGTTGAAAAAGTTGAAAAAATTTTAAAAGTTTGTCAAAGATATATTGAATTCCTGTATCGTTTTGTCCATGGGCATACTGAAATGCAAATACCACATGTGCCCTCGGTTACATTAAATACCTTACCCCTTTCAACAACCGCTTTTTTGCAGCTGAATGCATCCAATAAGTTATCCCTGTCCACATCCGGACTCCACATGTTTCCTTTAATTGCACGTCCGGGGCAATATTTAACGCATTCTTCGCATGTTCCACAAATTGATTCATTAATAGGTGTTCCTGCCGATAACGGCATATCTGTTAATACACCATTAAGCCTTATTGCGGTACCATATTCCCTGGTGACCAGAGCGGCCGACTTTCCAATCCAGCCAAGGCCTGCCCGTGTAGCCAGCGTTTTAAACGGCAGGCGGGTACGGTACATTTCATTCTGCTTTTCATGAGCAAGTGAATAAGCATTAAATCCCCGTTCTTTGATCTTTTCTGCCAGAAAATCACTTGTTTCCCGGAGCCTGGCGCTTACGGCAATGTATTCATCATAATATTCTTTGGATGGTTCGCTTGTTGTGCTGGGAAATACCTGTAAGGCAATAGCAATACATATGCCGTACCGGTATCCAAAGCGGATTTCCGTATCAATTTCCGATAAATCAGCGAAGCCAGTCAATGTAATACTTCTGTCTTTCAATATTTCCTCTACCCAATGATTGTTTTCCATTATAGAAACCCCCCAGGTTCATTGGATTTGATCCATAAAGTCTCCATCATCTGCCTCATCAATACCGTTCTTTCTTATATTACTGAAACATATCTGATATGATATATATGATTCTGATTGCAGCATTATACATGTTCATGATAGCTGCATGATACTTCGGATCCGGCGTAAGATATACATAGGGCTATACCTAATAACTGGTATATTTATTATGATACATCAACAAATCAGTATAACACAACCTTTATTTACATTTTTTTCTTTTTCACAAATATTATACAGATAACCATTCTATTTCTCAAGCAGATATGAACTGAACTCTACAGGCTTTCCCATTTTGAACATACTGTCAATTTTATCGGATAACACGCTATCCATATCTCTTACTTCCTCAATATAGGACTTAATGTTCTCAAATTTCCTTATCGGCCTGCCAAAAAGAATTGTTTCCATCTGGTTCCTGATAACGTGAGCATTGGTTAAGCTATTTTCATCCCGAATGGTATTTATCAAGAAAAGGGTATCCACCAGGCAGTCCAAAACTTCCTCTTCCAAAAAGGGTTTATTCCAATGGCCCATACCGGCCTCCTGCGTTAATTTACGCCATTCCTGATTGCCCAGTACTGACTCCACAATCTCTTTTGTATGCCCAATTACACAATGATTCCCCTCGCATGTACCGCAATATTCCGGACCCAAACAAATATGGTTCAGATCTTCTTTCATATGCAAATAATAATCATGAAGCAATTTTGCCTTGGCAATAAAATCAGATTGGATTCCATCACGCCTTCTGCGAATTAATGCATATACCATCCAAAATATGATTAAGGCTAGCATGGAGAGAAACGGAACTACAGTATACACATTTAAATATTGAGCGGGTATCGTTTGCAGCAGCTTTTGAATTCCAAAGTACATAAAAATGGAAGCTGCCAGTATTTTAATGCCCAGTTCCGGGATCTTATCACCTAACTTTTTGCCAATGATAATCCCCAAAGCCCCGGTGGCCGCCATGCCCGAAACAGTTCCTGCCAGGATCATCAATGGATACTTAGCATCTGCCGCCATGGTAATGGCCGTTAACTGGGTTTTATCGCCAAGCTCACCTAAAAAGAAAGCGAGGGAAACCGTTGCCACCGGCCCAAATTGCATTCTTAGCTCATTTTCTTCTCCCTCTTTCTCAGGTTTGAGTGTCCAAAATGCAAATCCAATAAATGCAGCTCCGGCAATCATCTGAAGGGTACTGATCGGAATCATACGTGACAGATAGCTTCCTAAAATGACTGCCAGGCCATGGTTTAAAAATACTCCTAATCCTATCCCAATCAGTACTTTTCTTACAGGAAACCGTGTAGCAAAAGTCATGGCAAGAATTTGGGTCTTGTCCCCCATTTCTGCAACAAAAATTAATAAAAATGCTCTTATTATCTCTTGGATCATATCTATTCTCCTCTGATTGTTCAATAAAAAAGACTTTTAGATTACCAGTCATATTCCGATAACCTAAAAGTCTCGCTTACTTTAACACCTATGTTAAAGCAGATAAGACCAGGATCTCTCCAGCATGTTGATCTTATCTTTACAGCTACTCCCTTTTAGAATTAACATTATTTTAGCAGTATACAAAAAATTTGTCAATTCATCAGCCTCAAAACAGAAGCTTCAATATAAAACTATTCGCTTCACTTAGTATCCTTTTTGAACTCTCAAATTGTAAAACATTCATCGCTTCCTCATAGGTCATCAGGTAAACATCAAGCAGTTCTTCTTCCTGGTGCTTAATATCCTGGTTATCATATTCTGCTGCAAAGTACACTACCTTTTTCATGGCACCTTTGTTTTTTGGATTGGGATATTCATCTATGATTCTGAAGCCGGGAATAATTTCAACTTTTAACCCGGTTTCTTCATAGATCTCCCGGACAGCTGTTTGTTCCTCAGTCTCATTATTTTCCATATGGCCTTTTGGAAAGCCGTAATATCCTTCCAGCGATTGTACAATTACATATAAAATCTCATCATTCCTGCGGTTAAATACAACTCCCCCGCAAGAGACTTCTTTTTTCATTTAACCATCTTCTCTCCATTCATCGATTTAGCCGTGTATATACTGCTTTGTATAATATCAATACCACATTTATTCTGATTTATCGGATTTCTTTTTATCTTGTCCCCTTACGTACAATCTGTATTCGATCGGTGTTTTTTCTTTTTCAACGGCTATTAGTTCACCAATTTTTACTAATTCTTTAAACTTTTCGTTTATAAACGGCTGTAAACAAGCAGGAACATGATCCTTATGGTATCTGTGCAACGCTACACATTCACGGCAGCGTCCGTGCCATTCACAAAGTGTCTGTGTACATGTACACCTGAGTACTTCCGGATCCTTGGCAAGTTCACGGTTTTTCAAAATTAAATCATAGTATTCTTGTTTTGTCCTCATTCTATGACCCCCTTAATTCATGGAAATATCCCTGTCAGTCCAACATATTCTTTAACCGGTTCAAACTGTCCTTCAGTTTTTTGCTGTCAGCTTTAATTTCCAGTACCCCGAACATGTTTGGAAATCCGGCGGATGTAGGGATACATCATGCATTCCATGTTTTGCAGCAATTTCAAAACTCCACTATATTTTGCTGCCTCCTTATGCATTATCATAGCCAGGCTATCCCTGCCAAATTTAGGTATAGTCCCTCTGGTAGAATCGAAGTGATTATATCAACCTGATCCTAACGGGCATGCTGCCATGCATAAACCACATGCATTTTTTCTGCCGTGTCTTTTTATAAAAAGGCTCCTTTTTGTGTTGCATGCATGATAATCTATTAATTCATCCCTGTATTTACCTATATCCCACTGTACACCGCTTATTAAATTGTAAGGACATGCCTCAACACATTGCCTGCATTCATCATCACATCTGCTGTAAAATATGGGTTTTCCGGCCGGGAGGCTGCAATCTATCAGTATTGCCGAAAGCCTCACCCTGGGACCGTATTCTTCAGTAACCAGGAGATCATTCTTCCCAATCCAGCCCAGTCCGGCATATACTGCAGCATATTTATATGAAAATGGCGCGATTAATGTTTCTTCATTTTTCTGAGCCATAGGTGGGACATGGTATTTTATATTATTTCCACGACAAAAATCAGCTATCTCCTTAATTACCTGGCTGCTTTTTTCCCGTGCCTCACAAAGCAAATTCTCAAATTCTTCCTCTACATAATTATCTGTTGTTGTAATTCTCTTATGAGGAACGGCAATAACCAATGCACGTTTGTAATTATCGTAATAGTACGAATAAGAAATATCAGCTATTCCAAATAAATATGCGGAATGTCTATCCATAATCCTACGTATTGATTTGTATACGTCTCTGTTGTCACCCATACCTGCCATCCTCCAAAAAGACATTGCCTATGCGATTATCCATCCAGAATTACTCATTAATCCATTTTGAAGGCATATACAAAACTGTACCTTTATATTTTGTAAACCCGATTTTTTCATAGTAATCTGCTATTTTATCCGTTGTTTGCACCAGCCATTCTGAATCCGGATAATGCTCAATACACCTTCTTACCAATTCCTTGCCGATTCCAGCACCCTGGTACTCGGGATCCACAACCAAATCATATATTGCCGACCTTATTATTTTATCGCTCAATACTCTTACAACCCCAACAAGCCTTTCATTATCCCAGGCTGAAATAACTAAAGTCGAATTGATAAACGGCAAATTGAAATATTTTATCATTTCATCTGATTCAGAGCCGTCTGCCCATCCCGCTGAACGAAACAGGTGAAGAAGCCGGTCACATGGCAGAGCCTTTGTTTTGTCATCATATCTAATGTGCTTATTCTTGTTTACAGACGCTATTATTTCCTGCAAACCGCTTGTTCTGTCCAATACTACTTCTGCCCCGTCCCTTATAACCCGGAGGGTTCCCGCATCCAGGGGGTCATCCGTTATCCAGTCCGGTGTTGTAATCCCGAATTCAACCTCAAAACTATCCTTGTACCAAGTCCTATAGGATATAACTCTCCCCCAGTTTTCCTTTTCCATTGTACTTATATCGCCAAAATTATGCACAAAAGAAGGATCGTTCAAGTACTTATCCGGTTCAACTGTCATTATAATTAAGTCTACATCCGAATCCTCACGTTCTTGTCCTCTTGCATATGAACCAACCAAAACAATCGCTTTTATATCTTTTTGTGTTTCAGCCCAATTTTTTACCTTTTCGAGAAAAATATCAATGTTTTTCATATAAATTTTTCCTTTCATATAGTCTCTGTTCATTTACCGGGCAGCTAAGTCAAGAAAGTACACGACAGAGGCAGGATTGATAACCTGCAGAAGCCTGCAGGCAGCATAAACGGATAATTAAAACAATATTACCTTTTCCTCATCTGCAGATTGTCTTGCTTTTAAACAGGCCTCGGTTACATAAAAAGAATCCTGCGCGCTTATTAGGCACTCACCTTGACCTCTTACCTGTTCTATGAATTCAAGAAACATACTCCGCTTTGATTGCAGAGGAATTTCCCTTATGCCATCAATTTCATCGTTCATTAAAAACACCTTACCGTTCCTTACTTCCAGAATACCTTTGGTTCCTACAACACGTAGACGATCGTCATCATGGGTAGGAGCCTTCTGTGGGCGCAGGTAATCGATACTTACGGAACCAAATACCTGGTTTGACAGCGTGAAATGGCACAGGGCTGATACTTCAAGTTCTCCATGACCCCGGTTGTATCTGGCGGAATGAGAGGCAAAAACCGATTCAAATTTTTCGCCGCTAAACCAGTAAAGCCAGTCAATCGCATGACTTCCCACCCAGGGAATAGTACCTCCATATGTTGAACGTATTTTGTAGAATTCATTCCTCCGGCCGAGCTTATAAGACTTTTGGGCATTCATAAGCCTAATCTGTCCTACCGTCCCATCTCTCACCATATTCCAGGCTGTATAAAAATGGGGATAATACCGGATTCCAAACATCGCCGCAAGATGTGCGCCCGAACGGGAGTAGCTGTCTTTCAACTCCTCCAGCTCCTCAAATGTGGTGGCAACCGGCTTTTCCACAAATGCATGGATTTCCCTTTTCAGTACTTGCATCGTCACCCTGGCATGATGTCCAAAAAAGCAGTTAATGACGGCAATATCAGGTTTTACCTCATCAAGCATACTTATATAATCATCAAATAACCGGGGTGTATACCCAAGATTACATACCTCCTGGTAAACGGCGCTCATATCTTCTCCTTCCGAGCCCGGAGCTATCCCGGCAACGGATGCATCCCTGTCATTTTTTATGTCCTCCAGTGCATAACTGTAATGCCCGCTGCATCCTATTATAACAACCTTCATTCTATACCCTCCCCCATGAAATAATCGTACTTATCCAATCCCATTTTTCTTCCTGCCTTTGCCCAGGAAACCCCTGTCTCATGGGGCAGTTTCCATTCCCGGTAACACATCTTTAAAATGTCATTCAGGCCTTCCACCCAGGCTATCCCTGTATCTTCATCATATCTGACCAGGTTTTCCGGGAAATATGGTATTTGCGGAACCGCCTCCTGCATACCGTTAATGCATATCGTCTGGGAACTTGCCGCTTCAATCCCGCATATTACCGGCTGCAACCCCTTGACGGCATCTATGGTCATCCACAGTTTGTTCATACCATTTATATCAGGACTGCCGTAATCCTTACGGCTTTCATCATCAAACACTGCAACTATGTTTTTCCCAGTGTCACTCATTGCTCCGTACATCACCTTTGCCTTTTCAAATTCAAAACAAAATGTAGGATTGATTGTTTCCAGCACAGCATGGGTGACGTAAAACAACAACTCCACATCATCCTGGGTAACGATCCTGACTGCAGCAGTATCAAAGTTTTCAATATTATTGGCGCGGTAAAGTTCCGCTGTCAGGCATGCCGGTTTGGCACTCACATCCTCATTTCCACCCAGCACGTATAACATATTATGAAGGTGGTGGCCTGTAGCATTGTTTGCCACACTGTCCAGTATCCATCTGCCTTGAGTATCCCGTATCCTGCCCGCCCAGCCCCGGCGGTAATAAGATTTGTCCCTGGGCCAGAGCACAATGGTCTTAAACCTCTTTGGCCTGCCGAATAAGCCGCACTGGATGTCTTTTTTGAGCTCACGTATGGCATTGCTATATGACCACTGGTAGCCTACGGCCACAATCTTACCGGCTTTATCCCTGGCTTCAATCATCTGCCGGGCTTCCTGGATAGTGGCGCTTACGGGTTTTTCACAAAGGACATTGCTTCCTTGGGCCAAAGCGGTACAGGTTTGCTCACAGTGAAAATGAATCGGACTTGAAACCACGGTCAGATCGGCTTTGGAAACCGCATAAAACTCTTCCATAGAGGAGAAAATCGGAATCCCCATTTCATTAAGTTTATCCAGGTTATTACAGTTTTGTGGATTTGGATCTACGGCACCTGCAATCCTGAAATCTCCTCTTCCCAAATTGCTCAGCAGAGCATCAACATATGTATTGCCCCAGCCGCCAATGCCTACCAATAGAATGGAAACCAGATTGCCACCATACATAATTACCCCTCCATTTTGAGAATTTCTTTTGTCTATTGTGCAGCTTGTCGTTTTCAGGTGTTTTAAAGTTATTCATATATTTGCACTATTTATTTGTTCTCCTGTCAAATCAAAAGAAAATGAAAATCAGGCTTGTGCAAAATTTTATGTAAATTATAACATAGAATGAAAAAAATCACCATTCCACCTAAAGATAGAACTTCAAGTTAAGCCGGAAAAACTTCTGCAAATTAACGCAATTATAAATTACTATTGCACTGCTGTAAAGTTTTACATTATAATATAGACATTACGTATATTTATGCATAAACAAGTATTAAGGAGTGATTGAATTACCATGGGTATGGACAAGGTTCAAATTGTTATTGCTATGTGTATCTATGTCTCGGTCGTTATAGGTATAGGTTTATATTATGCAAAACGAGCCAGTCAGAGCAGCAGAAATTTTTTGATTGGGGGGAGGTCCTTAGGACCTTGGGTTACGGCTATGGCCGCTGAAGCTTCCGATATGAGCGGATGGCTTCTTATGGGGCTGCCCGGTCTTGCTTACTGGTGTGGTCTGGGTGAAGCTTTCTGGACAGCTCTTGGATTGTGTATAGGCACTTATTTAAACTGGCTGCTGGTAGCAAAAAGGTTGCGCATTTACTCCCATGTTGCGGGAGATGCCATAACCATACCGGACTTCTTAAGCAACAGATTCAAAGAAGAAAAAAAGACAATAATGACTATTGCAGCACTTTTCATACTAGTATTCTTCGTTATTTACGCCGCCAGCTGTTTTGTGGGAGTCGGTAAACTATTCAGCATGATTTTTCAAACTAAGTACATCTACACCATGATTATCGGAGCTTTGTTTGTGATTTCCTATACCTTTGTAGGAGGCTTTCTGGCAGAAAGTGCCTCAGACTTTTTACAAGGTATAGTGATGTTCTTCGCACTTACCATTGTAGTTATATTTGGGGTAGCAGCAGCAGGAGGATTATCCTCCATGATCGATAAAGCAAAAGCTATTCCCGGCTTTTTTGACATTTTCACTGTTGCTCAGCCCAAAACGCTGGATGGGATTCAACAGGTTGAAAAAAATACTCCTTTATTTCTCGATTCAATCAATTTGGATTGGCTGTTCATCATTTCCACTCTTTCATGGGGTTTAGGTTATTTTGGCATGCCCCATATATTGGTAAAATTTATGGCTATCAACAAATCAGATAACATAAAGTTTTCACGAAGGATAGCAACCATCTGGGTTATCATATCTTTAGCCGCCGCCGTAATTATAGGTTTAGCAGGCAGAATACTTTATCCGGATGCATTTTTGACGCAAAGCTCATCAGAAAACATATTTATACTTATGTCAACAGAGTTCTTTATTTCCTTGTTAGCAGGGGTTGTACTTGCCGGCATATTGGCGGCAATCATTAGTTCTGCTGACTCATATCTATTATTATCTGCCTCTTCTTTATCCAAGAACATATACCAGGGGCTTATTAATAAAGAAGCTGATGACAAAGCAGTACTGCGTGTCACAAGAATTACACTTCTCTGCATATCTTTAGTCGCAATATTAATTGCACTTGATGAAAACAGTGTCATATTCAAAGTGGTATCCTTTGCCTGGGCGGGATTTGGCGCCACATTCGGGCCAATCATACTTTTCTCACTATTCTGGGAAAAAACCACCAGGGCAGGGGCTATTGCAGGTATGATTGCCGGCGGAGCAACAGTGTTTATATGGAAATTACTCCTGAATCCACTTGGAGGAATATTCGGTATATATGAGCTGCTTCCGGCGTTTCTCATATCCTGTGTTGCTATTATAATAACCTCCCTGTTGTCCGAGGGGCCATCGGAGGATGTAAAGAAGGAGTTCAGATTAGTTAAAACTTACAAGGCAGTCTAAACAGACTGCCTTGTTTTCTAATCAGCAATTTCTGCTGCGATACCATATGACTTATTATATGTCAGCATCTTATGCTTCAGTACTCTCCTCTATTTTTAATTTTTTGTGTAACGGAAACCGGTGATAATACAAAGCGGTTACCATAATACCCAGCATCAGCATTATAATACTCAGGACGAAGGGCAGTATTCTTGAGATATCACTTAACAGCCCGGCTATATATCCAAAAGGTACGCTTACCAGCATTACTGTCGTTTGCAGCAGGGCCATAATCCCTGAGCGTTCCTCGGGATCAGCATGAATAGCAACCAGCGATTCTCTAAGCGTGCCCAGCACAGCACCGCCAAGCGCGTCAAACAATAATGAAACCGATAAAACCACATATCCCCACAGACCGGTATTAGTGATTGAAATCAGCAATACAGAACCAAGCATAGAACTTATAAATCCTCCATACAACGGCCATTTTAATTTTGTTTGCTTGATATGCGAGATAACCGTGAAGAAAAGAACAATGGAGAGTATACTTCGTGCCATCGGAAAGATAGGCAATAAAGTGTCCGGAACACCAATTCTGCGGGATACTATTATCTGCCAGAAAGTTGCTCCTATCATATTTACGATTTCCACTAATACGCTGATGATTATAGCAAATAATGTTCCTTGAGAATCTATTATTTTGCGCAGTGCACCTTTATACCGGGATAACATATCAACCAATGATATATCACGGGATAACTCACGTCTGATTTTTCCCATAGCTGTTTCAGTTGAGAATTTATACAGGATCAATAATTTTAATGTCATAATGACAAATGCATTAATATATAGTATTCGTATTGCCGGCACCAGCGTCAGCTTTGATACCATGATTGAGGATATCGGTGCAAACAATGCAGAGAGATTTCCGGCAATTACAACACCCGAATATATATGGGTTATTTTATCCTTTGGAGCATCCTCTACCAGCAAACAATTCCAGGATACTGTAGCCATCCTCATCGTACCGTTAAGCAAAGCAGCCACGACAAAAAACCAAAATCCCTGGCTAAAAGCCCAAATAAGACAGGGAATACTCCAGGCAATGAAATCAAATACAGCAGTACTCAGCCTGCGTCCCATTTTATCAATGACAGCACCTGACAGAAATGCAAATATCATCTGAGAAAACATATAGATTGAAGTAACAATCCCCACCTGTACATCGTTTAACCCTAAAGCAAGCATATACACCGTTGCATAAGGCAGGCAAAGATTCATTGAGAGCCCCCACATAGGTTCTGTATAAACGCAGGCGCGGGGATTGCCGCGAAGCTCTGCAAGAGTTCTCAGCAGCTGATTCTTTTGCAGTAATTTCTTCATTTTTATTATCCTTTCTCATATAATACTTTATCTATAAAAACAAAATGTATAAATGTACATTGTGAATTACTTTTAGCCTTACCAATAGCGATATTTAGCGATCTGCTTTTCCAGGCAGTTTGCCTTACCTCACATATTCCGCCCGGCAATATCTATGAAGAATACAGTTCTTATAATCCCTCTTTTTGAATAAAGGCATGCTGTCCGGATCGCCATGTGCAGCAACCATCCTGCTTATAGGCACGGTTAATTTAGCGTTTTGAGCAATGGATTTATTGTTAATATAATTGCTTAATATTTTCTCCGCTCCATGGATTTTTAAATTACGAAATACCAAAATTTTGATGGGGTTTCATAATTCGGGTACACGCCAAAATCATTGTCAATAAAAAATACGGGTCTGTTTGTTACAATGTTTTCTGCAGAATTGTCCGGGATTAATTGATTGTAAAGTTCTTTTTCGGTATCACCCAAAACTTCCTTTATATGTGATTTCTTAAAATGCTTTAGGGTCAAATCTATTAGCTTCCTGCTTCTCCAAGCCAACAATGCTTACATCTGTTGGGACAGCCATATATGTCGAGGCAGACAGTTATCTTTTCAAATTTCATTTTTGATCCCTCCACCATAGATACATTTTGTATCGTGAAGATATCATTATCCTATTGAACCATTCAAGAATTGCTGCCTTAATTCGGGATCAAAACGTTCTATTGCATACCTGAGCATAATGCGGGGCATTTTTTTGTAATGCTGTTTCAAAAATTCAAACTCGGTTTGGAAGTCCCTCTTTCCCACTTCCCTGAGCATCCATCCAACTGCCTTATGAATCAGATCATGTTCATGGTTAAGCAGAATTTCTGCGATATTCAGTGTATCGGAAAACTGATTTTTGCGAATAAAGAACAGTGTTGCTATTATTGCAACCCTTTGGCTCCAAAGGTGATCAGACCTGGCAAGCCGGTACAATATACTTCTATCCTTATCGAAAAGATATGCACCTAATATCTTGTAAGCTGATGAGTCAACCAGATCCCAATTATTAACATATTGTAAATTCCTTATATATAAATCCACAATGGCTTTTCTGTCATCATGCAGCTTTGCTTTCTCAAACTTATAAACCAGGATTAGCAATGCCGTGAGGCGGTATTCATGAAAAGGCTCTCTCAACAGCTTTTCAACAGCTCCCAGGGAAATATCCCTGTAGTATTTTTTTGCAACTTTGTGTTGATCCGGGACTTTTACACCCAGGAATTGATCTCCTTCCCCATATCCACCCGGAAAAGCATTAAAAAATCTGGGCAAAAATTCAGCCTTTTCCCGATCGGTATAATCAGATAAATCATTTTTAATACTTTCTATGTACTTCAAATCATTCACCCCTAACAAACCGAAGTAAATTATCCCAAAGAAAGGCCCAATATCATGCACTCTTTTCCCTATAATGGGAATTATATGTATTTATCAAAATACATTTTACCATAAATCTTATATGAACGATACTAAAATTTACTGTCTGCAGAGAAAGTAACAGTTTCCAATACCAGATCAAAAAACGGCTTCGGAAAATAGACGAACTGGAATAACAAGAGCCTGGAACGGAAAAATAAATCATTATGTTCCAGGCTCTTATGTTTAGCAAGATGGGATAATAGTACAATTTCGCCAATCCTATCAGCGCTTCAATTCACTGCATGGAAGAATCGTTCAGCCTGCTCTCTTATAATACGGCTGAGGGGTTTGAAGAGAAGAAGCACGATAATATAGTTTGATGCACCATGTATCACATCAAACAGAATACCTCTCAACCAATAAGAAAAGCCATATGCCCAGCCATAAAAGAAAGATTCAAAGACTGCAAAAAACGCACCAAACATTAAACCATGCACACCTGCTACAGCCGCATACCCAAATTCCGACTTAACCCTGTTTCTCATCATCCATGTAACAAATATTAGTACAGGCCAAACAAAGAAGTATCCAATCACCCAGGTGGAAAATCCGTAAATCAGTATTTCCACAGTAACAAAAACCACTGATGCTAATAAACTGCGCTTAAGCCCAAACGATACCGTGTACACAATAAATAAAAGTGTAACTATTTCGATATTAGGTATGAAGCTTAGCGCCAGCTTTCCTGCCGTAATTGATGCACTAAGCAGGGATATCAAAGCTATATCTCGTGGTTTCATTCTTTTCACCATGTCTTGAGCTCAAATTTATACACATCGCCATCTTTAAGAGGAATCTCCTGAGGCCCGGTTTCTGCGTCTTCACCGTTTACAGCAATGTGGAAAAACTCCTGTTTTGATTCATCAGCAGTATAATTCATCATACCTGTCACCATGGCACCGAAATCATATGTCTGAAAACTGACCCCCAGTTCCTTTTCTTTTTCCTTCAAAAGATCATACAAAAACTCATGATCGGTTGTGTACTCGAATTTTTCGTTTATATCTTCTTTAGATATAACCACATGTACAGTAACGTGTTTTTGCCCTGCCTCACCTTTTGGAGAGATAAAAGTTCTGTACCCCCAATACGCCGCTACAGCAAGCAATAATACCAAAACAACAGCAATAATTTTCTTACTCATGTTTCTTCCTTCCTTTCTTCAGCATAACCTGAATACTTTTTGTTCAGCAACAAACATTGGATAAACTAAAATCCCCTTTTAACCAACGGTCAAAAGGGGACTATGTCCTTTTGCGACACAAATTTTCAGACACATTACGCCGCATAAATAACACCCCCCATCCGCGTGGATTATCGGTGTTCCAGCATAGGCAGGTCTTCCGGCTCAGCAGTGACACGCGATTTCGCCTTCCCAGTTTCCCAGTGGCATCTGAAACCGCTAACCTGCTTTACGGCGGCGGGACCGCACAGGATTTTCACCTGTTTCCCTATTAATGCAGTAAAAGCAACCTATGCCAACAATATTTTGTTTTATCGTGTTTAATTATATTACAAAAACAATCCAAGTTCAATATAACAGTACACAAATTTTTTGCTGGCCGCAGAAACATCAATACTTATGCTGCCCGTCTCACAGAGGCAGTGTAAACCATAGTATGGACGTAATTTCCAAAATAAAAGTGACACCATATTCACTAATATCATTACGTTGCTTTATTGGCAGAACCGCTAAAATAATTGTGTCTCCCATACCGGGCTTTTCAAGCAGTTTAGTGAATCCAACAAAAATTAATGGTTGACAAACTTATACAGCTCATATTATTATTTATACATGATACATGATGTCAAATTAGTTGTTCATACATATGTTTAAAACGTTAATACGTTTTTATGAATATACTACATATTAATATTACCACTATATAATTCATCTTTTATTATTCCAGTATTCATCGAAATCACATTACCACATTATATTGAAATAACAGCTGCATAACAACCCTTTGGAAGCCTTGAAGTTATGGTTTTTCCGCAATCACTGTTTTTTATTAACTATTTTCCATTGTACCTGGACAAGTAAATTTTTTGTTTGTCAGAAACAAGCCTAAATGAACGATACTATACCTTTCTTCCGTATATATACATTTGCATAATTCTCGTTTGCCTGTGAAAGGGGTTAATTATATGTAGTGAAGAGTTTGCCTTTTTCTTATCAGTTGTTGGATCTATTTAAATATATAAATAGATTTATATTATGGTAAAAAGGAAGGAGGAAAATAATGATTAAACTCATTGGTATCCTAATCATTGTTGTAGGCTTCATTCTAAAGATTGACACCATTGCTGTTGTTATCCTTGCCGGAATCATTACAGGTCTTGTTGCCGGAATACCTTTTAATGACATTATTACAACTCTGGGAAGCGCTTTTGTTACTAACAGGTACATGTCAATATTTATAATCTCTCTCCCTGTTATAGGCCTTTTGGAAAGGTATGGGCTCAAAGAAAGGGCGGCTTACCTGATTGGCAAGATAAAAGCCGCAACGGTAGGACGTATTACTTCTCTTTATCTCATTATCAGGACTCTTTGCGCTATGTTTGGACTTAGAATCGGTGGCCATGTTCAGTTTATCAGGCCCCTTATTCTTCCCATGGCCCAGGGTGCTGCCAGCAGCAGATATGGAGAAGTGGAGGAAAAGGATGATCAGACAATTAAAGGTCTGGAAGGAGCAGTGGAAAACTACGGGAACTTCTTCGGTCAAAATGCCTTTATTGCTGCCGGAGGCGTGCTTTTGATAGTAGGTGTTATGCAGGAACAGGGGTATACGGTTGAGGCCATAGATATTGCAAAGGCTTCAATTCCGATAGCGTTAATTATAATGGTTATAGGAACGTTTCAGTTCCTCTTCTTCGACAAAAAGTTTGACAGTAAGTATAAGACCGTTAAGGCGCAACAAAACATAAATATCAAAGAATAGGGGGTGTGCACATGCTAAAGGATTCTTTAACCGAATTACTGTATATTTTCTGCGGATTGGTTTGCTTCTATTCAGTTTATAGAACATTAAAGGATAAAGAGCATCCATCCAAATGGCCTACAGCGTTATTCTGGGGTATATTTGGATTTATATTTGCATTCAGCAGGATCGGGGTACTTTGGGGCAATGATAAGATAGTCATAAATGATACCGTCATAGGCTATTTGATACTTATCATGGCAATTTTATCAGCGTTTAAGCTTGTTAAGTTCAATAAATTCAGAGAATCAACCGATGAATTTAAAAACAGGATGTCGCAAAAAATTGGCAACATGATATTTGTCCCGGCGTTGGCTTTGGCTATAGTAGCATTTCTGGTAGCCCAGTTTTGGACGGAACAGCTGGGTTCATTGGTAGCGTTGGGTATTGCAACTGTTGTGGCATTAATTCTTTCATTTATAATAACTAAAGGTAAGTTTGGAGATGCAGCTGAAGACGGAAGAAGATTGCTTGAGCTTATAGGGCCTCTGTGTATACTGCCGCAGCTTCTTGCCGCTTTAGGTTCCGTGTTTTCAAGCGCCGGAGTAGGACAGGTAATTGCTGATGGTATTAGCGCAGTTATACCGCAAGGCAATATTCTGCTTGGTGTTATTGCATACTGCGTAGGTATGGCACTGTTTACAATGATTATGGGAAATGCTTTTGCAGCATTTGCCGTAATTACAATTGGCATTGGCATTCCCTTCGTTATTTCTCAGGGGGCTAATCCTGTGGTTGCTTCAGCTTTAGCTCTTACAGCCGGATATTGCGGAACACTTATGACCCCCATGGCTGCCAATTTTAACATAGTCCCTACCGCTATTCTTGAGATAGACGATAAAAAGTACGGGCTTATTAAATATCAGATACCCGTAGCAATTACCATGTTGATTATTCATATTATATTGATGTATGTATGGGCTTTTTAAAGTTATAGGATAATTTCCTATAACTTTTTTTGCCCATTTATATATGAGGGAGGTGTGTAAAGATGAAAGTATTATTAACCGGTTTTGATCCCTTTGGCGGTGAAACAACCAATCCTTCATATGAAGCAGTCAAACTAGTTCCCGACACAATTGACGATATTCAGGTTATAAAAATAGAAGTTCCTACTGTTTTCAGAAAATCCATAGAGAAGCTGGAACAAAGCATTGAAGAACACAAACCGGATATTGTGATTTGTGTCGGTCAGGCCGGAGGCAGATATGAGATATCGATAGAAAGGGTAGCAATAAATATTGATGATGCAAGGATTCCTGATAATGAAGGCAATCAACCGATAGATGAGCCTATTTTTGCTGATGGCGATGCTGCATACTTTTCAAACCTTCCTATTAAAGCAATAACGAACGAGATAAAAAAAGCAGGAATACCGGTATCCGTTTCCAACACTGCCGGAACATTTGTATGCAATCACATCATGTACGGGCTTTTATACTTAATACAAAAGAAATATCAGAATATGCAAGGTGGTTTCATACATGTTCCCTTTCTGCCTGAACAGGTGCTAAACAAGCCCAATACTCCATATATGAGTCTTGAATATATAGCAAAGGCCCTGATTGTGGCAGTCAGGACTGCCGCTGTTTTCAAAGAAGATATTAAGATAACCCAGGGAAAAATTCATTAGATAGATCGGTGTTGAAAATGAAGAATAATTATCTTTTTGTTTACGGAAGCTTGATGGAAGGTTTCTTTAATTATAAATATGTAAAAGACAAAATAATCTGCAGAAAATATGCAAAAACAATGGGTAAGTTGTTCCATCAGGCAGATAAGGGATATCCTGCCATGATTGACGGAGATGATTTTGTATACGGAGAATTACTGAAGTTGGATGACTGGGATGATGTAATAAAAATTGTTGACAGGGCAGAAAACTATTTTGGGAAAGGAAATCCCGAAAACGAGTATAACAGGATACTTGTAAATGTTGAAACTCTTGATGACAAAAAAAACTATAAAGCATTCGCGTATAAATACAACCTTAAGGACAGCAAGGAGTTTTTTGAAAAAAATATATATATTAAAAGCGGGAGCTGGAGAGAATTTATGGAAAATCAGCGGAAGAATGGATGAAACAGGCAAAATACAATTGATAAAACAGGCAGATCCCCTCATTATTACAAGGGGCATCTGCCTGTTTTAATCTGCTCTTGTTTTTTCGTTTTATCCCAGCAGGCTTTTTACGTTTCGATATTCCAGTTTTCGCTCTGATTTAGGTATATCCGATACGATCGATACGAGTTTTTGACATGCCAGCCTTACATTTTTTTCAATTATCGCATTACCCCGTGCAGCCGATGCCGCTTTTCGGGGATCCTTTCCCCAAACACCTATAGGTATGTCATCTTCAGACAGTTTCTCCATACTGACAAGCTCCGGCCTGATGGCCATAACAAGGGAAGTTTCATTTGCAGCAGCATGATCAGTCTGTATCCCGTCCTCTCCTGTATATCCAAGATCAAAAAGAGTATATGTACTTAAGCCAAACTTATCCTTAAAGACTTGTTTTCTTTCCGAAAAAGTTATTGTTGACGGGCCGTGTCCGTGTCCAACAACTACTTTAAAACCGGCACGGGAAAGGTTGAACATGACAGCGTCCAACAGCATGCAGAACTCATCTTTATTTATGTAGTAGGCGGTACCTTCCAACTGCTGGGATTCTCCCTCATCAAAGCTGAGAACATCCATTCCGTAATAGGAAGTATCTCCCTTGTTTATTATTCTGTCAGGCCCAAGAAACAGCATTGGAAGGACTATTCCACCAACTTCATAAGCAATCCGCTCAAATACTCCCCTGGCTTGTATGCCGTCAGCCCCCAGCGGCAGATGAAGCCCATGCCACTCTAAGGTTCCAAGAGGCAGGTATGCTACAGGAAATGTATTAATTTTTTCTATAAACTCATCGGGCTGCAGTTCTTCATATAATATTTTTTTGCGTTCCATATTATCATCCCCCGTTTTTAATAATACTCTTTCATTCCTAAGTCTGCCATCATGTAGGTTTATACAAATATACGAATTTTACCATTATTATACTAAGGCCGGTGTTATTCATGCAGTCCATAGGTTTTTTTAACGCTTTGAACAAATATTATACCTTTCCCTGGCTCGTCAATTTTGAGTTCTTTTCTTATTGATGATACAACTGCTTCGGTTATTTCATCCTTTACTAATATATACACCATTTCTTTCTCCGGTTCTATGGCCATGGCAAAGACCCTGCTGGTCTCGTGAATGCCCGAGCCCCTTGCGTTTACTATGGTTGCACCCTTTGCTCCTGCTTTTGTAGCTGCATCCACCACAAATTCGCCCTTGCCTCTGTCTACAATCGTTGTAACAAGATTGTACATTGTATTGCTTGCACCTCTTTCCATATGGATTTTATCACATTTATATGTAGCTGAACCAAATACTCCGCATACAGGTATTGTAAAAGCTATGCCATGATGCGGCTTTTGAAAGTGAAACTCCTTGTCAAGCGCATCTATAACTTCATCAGCCGTTTTAGTATCGGCGGCCATTACAACAATTTCCTTTCTTTCATCAGTTATCCCGAAAAATTCCAGTACCCGATTTTTTAATGTGCCTCTGCCCAAATAAATAGTCCCGCCTTTTATATTGTGCTGTTTTGCCTTTTGCATAACCTTACTGCCCAAGGCATGATTTACTATAACATATATTAACTCATAATCAGCTGTCTGAGCATTAATATTCATAATCGTCTCACGCCTCCTTACGGGATTTTATTTTATATATCAACCCTAATACCTGGAGTGCAATCAGGGGAGTAGACGCCACCATGGCAATCATGCCAAATCCATCTACCAGTACATTTGCACCTTCTACTGCTTCAGCAGCTCCTTGTATAAAAGCTAATATGAAAGTTGCAGTCATAGGCCCGGAAGCCACGCCGCCCGAATCAAATGCAATACCTATAAACAGTTCCGGAACAATGTACATCAGCGGTATCGCAATTAAATACGACGGCAATAAATAATGCCAGAGTTGTATGCCTGGTACCAGTAATCTCAGTACGGACAAGCCGACTGCAACTGCTATACCTATCGCAAGTGATATGCCTACCAGCCCTCTCTTTATAGAACCGCTGGTAGCCTCTTCAATCTGCTGCATCAATACATGGACAGCCGGTTCTGCCAATACCGTTACAAAGCCCAACAAAGCCCCGATAATCAGTATGTATGCTTTACTATCCAAAGATGCCACTTTATACCCTACAAGACTCCCTACATCCATGAAGCCGGCAGTAACACCATCCATAAACAAAACCAATCCTATAAAGGAAAATAAGAGTCCCATAATAACCCTTCTAAAAGCTCTTCTGGAAAATCCTCTCGAAAACCCTTGATATATTAATAAAATTATCAATATCGGCAGCAAAGCTATGAGTACATCCAAGGCAACCTTGGGCAATTGTGTAAAAAACGGCCCCATAACTGACTTTGACGCCAGGGCGTGCTGTTCAAGCTTGCCGGTTAACTCTCCGGTATCTGAGAGTATATCCATCGTCAAAACTCCTAGTACAGCTCCTGCAGATGCAATGCCTACCAAACCGAAGCTGTCTTCTTCCGATGCTTTGCTATCCTTTTTCAGCACAGAAACACCTCTCGCAAGGGCCAGAATAAACGGAACAGATAAAGCACCGGTGGTAGCTCCGCATGCATCAAATGAAATTGCCAAAAAAACCGGAGATGCCAACAATCCCAGTATGAAGATTAGAATATATGTTGCGGTAAAGAATGCACGAAGAGATACATTATAAACTATCCTTGCAAGTCCCAGGGCAATTGTGGAACCCAACCCGACTGATACGACTACTACTATAGCTGTTTTTGATACACGGCCTGAGGTAACAAGATCTACTTGCCTGGCAAGTATATGTAAGTCAGGTTCTGCAGCTGAAATTATAAAACCAAGCACCAATCCCACAGCGGTTAACATCAATATTTTATTCGTTTTTATCAGGCTCGAGCCTATATTATTACCAATTGGGGTTATCCCTATATCAACCCCAAATAAGAATATGGATAATCCTATAATAATAATAACCGTACCGACGAGAAATTTCAAAATCATGTGTGTCTCCAGCGGTGTTATTGTAAAATGCAGAATAATAACAATTATTGCAATCGGAAGAACGGTATATAGTACCTCTTTTAGTTTATCAAGCAATACTCTCAATCCATATATCCTCCTTTTTAAAGGGTATTCTGTACAACATCAATTTCTTCATTTGTAGTTATTATACCACATTATCTATTCTTGTTCACCCTGAATTTTACATGTAAGGTGTATATAGAATAAGCTATTTTCAATATATTTTTTTTTGCATATTCCAACATGCTCTGCTATAATTATTTTCAATATAGGTATATATGCATCATTGGAATTGGGTGTAAACTGATTCGTTTCCTTACCTGATATATATAATATTCTTGTTTTAACCCGTTGAACTATATCAACCAACGAAAAACAAGCTGCAAGTAAAACCAATATTTAAACGATGATGAGTAATAGATACTTTGCAGCTTCGTTCATTGTTTTATCCGACAGTTTAGATCAACGGTTATTTTGGAGGATTAGTATGAGAATAATAATAATTGGAGCCGGTAAAGTTGGTTATCAGCTTGCTGAAACACTATCCAAAGATTTGTATGATGTAATAGTTGTGGATCGGGATGAGCAGGTGCTAAAAAAAGTACAGGATAATTTGGATGTGCTAACAGTACAATCCAGCGGATTTGCCAGTCATATATTCAATAATATAGGCCTCAACAGCCAGGATATCGTTATAGCTGTGACAGGCAGCGATGAGGGGAATATGCTCATTTGTATGTCTGCAAAGCGTTTAGGGGCCGGAAAAACTGTAGCCAGAATACGAAACCCGGAATATGCCACGGATATTGTGGATACCCAGGAACGGCTCTCCATAGATTATATAATTAACCCGGAGCTGTCTGCCGCCAATGAAATCAGTCAAATTTTGTCATCCTCACCTGCCGGGCAGATAGAGGATTTTGCAAGAGGTAAAGTACAGATGGTAGCAATACCCATTGATGAATCAAATCCTTTGGTAAACAAGCTTATAAAGGATTTGAATTATGCCGGAAACATTCTTATTGTTGCCATCGTCAGAAGGGGAAATATAATTATTCCTAAAGGAGATCATGAAATTCATGCAAACGATACTATTTATATCACAGGACAAAAATCTGATATATTAAAGTTTTGCAGCTCAATTGGCAAATCGCCTAAAAAGGTAAATAATGTCATGATATTAGGAGGGGGAAAAAATACCTATTACCTGGCAAAAAAACTTCTATATCTGGGTGTATCGGTAAAAATTATTGAACAAGACCTAAATCGTTGTAAAGAATTGTCGGAAGCTCTTCCCAACGCACTAATAATTCATGGAGACGGCACGGACGTTGATTTGCTAAAATCTGAAAATGTGGAATCCATGGACGCTTTTATTGCCCTGACAGGAGTAGATGAGGAAAACGTGCTTATCGCACTTTTGGCCAAACAGTTAGGAGCCTCAAAAGTTATTGCAAAAGTGAGCCGGTCCAATTATATATCTATTGTTGAAACGATAGGGGTAGATGCCGTTATAACTCCCAGCATGATCACAGCTGCAGAAATACTGAGATTTATACAGGGTGGAAAGATTCTATCGCTTTTCCTTATCATGGGCGGACAAGCTGAAAGTATGGAGCTTATAGCCCAGCCCAGTTCCGTTGGAGTTAATACACCTATCAAGGACCTGAATTTTCCTAAAGAAGCTATTATTTGTGCTATTGTTCGCAACGATCAGGTAATTGTTCCCCATGGTAATGATGTGATAAAACCCAATGACAGAGTAATTATCTTCAGTAAATCGTCCGAGGTATCAAAGGTGAGAAACCTATTCAACGACAATCGAGGAGATAAAAAACATGGATTCTGGGATTATTTTAAAGGTACTAGGGTTACTTCTGTTAATTGAATCAGCCTTTATGGTACCTTCATTAGGATTATCAATATATTACGGAGAGCAGGATACAGCTGCATTTATTATTTCTATTGCTGTAACGGCAATAGTGGGATTATCAGCATTTGTTCTTTTGAAGCCAAAAAAAGCGGAAAGTATTAGCTACAAGGAAGGATTTATGATTGTAGGCTTAGGCTGGATCCTGGTCTCCGCCTTTGGAGCACTTCCCTTTATGCTCTCCGGTGTATGTAATTCCTTTATTGATGCCTATTTTGAAACCGTATCCGGGTTTACAACCACCGGAGCTTCAATATTCAACGAGGTAGAAAACCTGCCCCATGGGATATTGTTTTGGAGATCCTTCACTCATTGGCTGGGCGGTATGGGCATATTGGTTTTCACCCTTGCTCTGTTACCCGCCATGGGGGCCAGTACGATACAGATCTATAAGGCTGAGAGCCCCGGCCCGTCTCCGGACAAACTGACTCCCAAGATAGGACAAACTGCAAAACTGTTGTATGGGATCTACGTTATTGTTACTGCAGCAATGTTTGTATCGCTGCTCATTGCAGGCATGCCAGTATTCGATGCAGCAACCCATACTCTCGCTACGGTGGGTACCGGTGGTTTCTCCATAAGGAATTCAAGCATAGGAGCCTATCAAAACCCCTTATACGATTGGATTATTGCGTTTTTTATGTTTATATGTGCAATAAACTTCTCTCTTCATTATGAGGTTCTGCACAGAAACTACAAAGCTCTTATAAACAACAGTGAATTTCGTTTTTATGCCGTTATTGTGTTAACCTCCATCATATTGATTGCTGTTAATGTATATCCCCTGTTTGATAACAACCCCTTGGAAAGCATCAGGCAATCTGCTTTTCAGGTTACTTCACTGATTAGTACTACCGGCTATGCTACTGTAGACTACAACATCTGGCCTGATTTCTCCAAGGCGATCCTGCTTTTATTAATGTTCTTCGGAGGCTGTGCCGGTTCAACCGGAGGCGGAATAAAACATATCAGAATTCTGGTTATCCTGAAGATGATAAAGAGGGAATTTTATAAGCTTATTCATCCTCATGCTGTTATTACCATCCGTGTGGGTGGCAAACCTGTATCAGAAGAACTCCTCCACAATATAGTTGCCTTTGTACTGTTGTATCTGATCATATTTATCCTGGCATCTCTGCTTTTATTAACCCAGGGTTTGGACATGCTAAGCAGCATTTCTGCAGCAGCAGCTGCTTTGGGAAATATCGGCCCTGGCTTTGGCCTGGTCGGTCCCGCCGGCAATTACGGAGATTTAAGCAATTTTTCCAAAGTACTTTTAATTGCCTGTATGCTAATAGGCCGATTAGAAATATATACCCTGACCGTACTTTTTGTCCCCACCTTCTGGAAACAGTAAACACCTGATAGGAAAAGACTATCAAAATGCAAATGATTATTTTCTGTTTAAAGCAAGTTGTATAATTTTTTCGCACAACTGGTTATACGACAGTCCTATCGCTTTAGCTTCCTGAGGTAACAGGCTTGTTGGCGTCATACCGGGCAGTGTATTGGCCTCTAAACAATATATGCTACTGTTATTGCCCACCATAAAATCAACCCTGGAATAATCACCCAGACGCAGAATTTTATGTGTTTTTTCGGCTATACTCTGGAGCCGGTCGGTTAATTCCGTTGAAATCCGGGCCGGACATATTTCTTCCGTTAATCCGGGTTGATATTTATTCCTGTAATCATAAAAACCGGTTTTAGGAACTATTTCAATTACGGGTAAAGCTTTGTCATCTAAAATACCGACGGAAAACTCCCGCCCTTCAACCATTTTTTCCACCAGAAGACGGGTTTCATATTTCTTTGCATAATCAATTGCCCTGTTCAATTCGCTCTTATTTTTTACAATAGACACGCCAATACTGGATCCGCAGCTGCAGGGTTTTATAACGCAGGGTAACCCTATCCCATCCAGTAAGTCAGCCATATTATCCTTTTCCAGATCAAATATTTTCCAATCTGGTGTAGGTATTCCGTTATATCTCATTAATTCCTTTGATATGGCTTTGTCCATGGCCAGAAGGCTCCCGGTATACCCGGTTCCTGTATAACATATGCCAAAACAATCAAATACTGCTTGCAGCTGTCCATTTTCACCGATAGAGCCGTGTAATGCCAAAAATACCACATCTGCAGATTTACAGATTTCAATCACATTTTTTCCTATTAATGATGTCCCATTGCCGGTTTCCTGAATCAGTTTTTCCAAATCGGGCTCATGTTGAGGAACCCTGTATTGATATCTGTTTTCTTTGCTGTTGGCATATAATTCATCAAGATTACCATTTAAAGTCATCCCTTTATACAAATCCAATAATAATACCTCATGTCCGTTTTCCAGCAAAGCATTAGCTATTAAACAACCTGAAGATAAGGACACATCCCTTTCCGGACTTAATCCCCCTGCCAGTACAACTATTCTCATTATATTTTACCTCCTACCCTTTTTACCGGATTTTTCCCCAACTATTTTTTAGCTTATAGCTCAATTACATATTATTTTTGTAGTACATATAATATGCCAATGCCGGTCAGCTATAAATCCTTGTAATTTCTGTAAGCTGCACATATTTCATTATCCATAAGCACCAATACAGCCGGCTGCCCTTCTCCATCCCGTTCATCAATTGATACTGATTCAGTTTCGATCTTGGTTGTTGTCCCATCCTTCTGCTGCAATACAATTTCGTAAGGATCTTTCACATAAAAGGAGGCTGCCAGGCAGCTGCCGTTTGATTTATTCCTGGTAAACCGGATGGTTCTGGAACCAACCCCTCCCCTTCCCTGGGGTTGGTAGTCGGCAGCAAGGGTTCGCTTTATGAATCCCCTGTTTGTCACCGTAACAATCTCGCCTTCGTCATCTGCATCACAACCGAAAATAACCCTGTCATTTTTTTTGAGCCGGATAGCTCTGACTCCCATGGCAACCCTTCCAACAACCGGCACCTCACTTCCGTCAAAACGTATGCTCATTCCCTTGCTTGTAACTAAAATTATATCTTTTTCGCCTCTGGTAAGCTCGGCACCGACAATCCTGTCATCATTTTTCAGGCTGCATGCCTGAATCTTAGTTTTTCTTGCATTATACTCCGACAACTGTGTTCTCTTGACCATTCCCATAGCCGTATAGAACTGAATATATTCGTTTTCACAAAAATCCTTAACTGATATAACAGCAACCGTCTTTTCATCCTGCTCAAAACTGTTAACCAGGGTGTGAAGGGGCACGCCTTTCTCTCTCCATTTTCCTTCGGGTATGGTATTACAATTTATTGAATGGCAATTCCCTATATCAGTTATCAGCAGTATACGGTGATCAGTTGCTGATTCCACAACAAACTCTACATAATCCATTTCCTGCGTTTCAACGCTTTCTACATCACGGCTGGACCGATTGTACGACTTGGCAGGGATTCTTTTTATATACCCATTGTGAGTCAGGGTAACAACCGAATCCTCAACATATACCAGATCATCGCTGTTTATCTCGGCTTCACTGACATCCTCAATAATCCTGGTTCTTCGTGGATCTGCATACTTTTTCTTAATATCCAGCATTTCTTTCTTGATAACCCTTATCAGCGCCCGTTCGGAAGCCAATATTTCCTCAAGTCTTCCGATAAGCTTCTTAATTTCTTCATATTCTTTCTTTAAATTTGATATTTCCAAACCGGTTAACCGCTGTAATCTCATATCCAGTATAGCCTGAGCCTGAATCTGGCTCAGCCCGAATCTTTTTACCAATCTGATTCTTGCTTTAGCCGGACTTTCAGATGAACGTATTATAGCTATAACCTCATCTATATTTTGCAACGCAACCATAAAACCTTCCAGAATATGCTCCCTGGCTCTTGCTTTATCCAGATCGTACCTGGTCCGGCGGGTAACTACATCCTTTTGATGACGGATATAATGATCCAATATAGTTTTCAGTCCTAACTGCTGGGGTTTTCCATCAGCTATAACCACCATATTTATCCCGAATGAAATCTGAAGATCGGAATATTTATACAAATAATTTAAAACCACTTCCGGATCGGTATCTTTCTTTAGTTCAATTACAGCCCGAATGCCATCCCTGTCCGATTCGTCACGGATATCGGATATGCCGCTTAATACTCCCTTTTTCGCTTCCGTTAATTTCAGTATCTTTTCCAAAAGCACGGCTTTGTTTGTCTGATAAGGAAGCTCTTTTATAACCAACAGTTTTTTGCCGCCCGGAGCATTTTCAATATCAACCTTAGCTCGCAAATAGAATTTGCCGCGACCGGTTTCATATGCATTTTTGATTTCATCCTGCCCTATTATTATTCCTCCGGTTGGAAAATCCGGCCCCGGCATAATCTCAAGCAGTTTATCGACTGAAATATCAGGCTTCTCCATTTGTGCTATGACTGCATCAATAGCCTCGCCCAGATTATGAGGAGGAATATTGGTGGCAACACCTACTGCTATACCTGAAGAACCATTGACCAAAACATTGGGGAACCTGGAAGGCAGCATATCCGGTTCTTTCAGTGTATCATCAAAGTTCAGGCTGAACTTTATTGTATCTTTTTCTATATCTTTCAGCATTTCCATAGCCAAAGGCGTAAGGCGGGCCTCCGTGTATCTTATGGCGGCAGCTGCATCTCCGTCAATAGAACCAAAATTCCCATGCCCATCCACCAGCAAAGCCCGCATATTAAAACCCTGAGCCATCCTCACCATAGCATCATACACTGACGCATCGCCGTGAGGATGATATTTCCCAAGGGCATCCCCTACAATTCTTGCAGATTTCTTATGGGGTTTATCGGGAAAAAGCCCCAGTTCATACATGGAATACAGAATTCTTCTCTGTACTGGCTTCAGTCCGTCTTCCACCCTGGGCAGGGCCCTCTCCATGATTACGTATTCAGCATATGGAATTATGGATTCATGCATAACCTCTTCAAGCGGACGTTTAATTACATTATCATCATTTGCCGGTATCAATCCCCGATCTCTTTTCCTGCCAGATGCCATATCTCAGCTACACTCCCATCTCTTGAAAAACATCTACCTTGTTGAAATTAGCATATGTGCTTATATATTCCTTTCTTGGCTCCACCTTGCTGCCCATCAGTATAGTCACCAGTCTGTCGGCCTCGGCGGCATCATCAATGGTCACCTGAACAATCTTCCTGTTTTTCGGATCCATCGTAGTTTCCCAAAGCTGTTCAGGATTCATCTCTCCCAGTCCCTTATACCGCTGTACAGTATATTTCCTTCCCATTTTTTTTATCAGTTTTTTTAATTCGTCATCATTGTAAGCATATTCCGTCTTCGAACCGCTGCTAACTCTGTATAACGGAGGTAATCCGATATACAGATGCCCGTTTGTTATAAGTTCCTTCATATACCGGAAGAAAAATGTTAATAGTATGGCGCGAATATGAGCTCCATCCTGATCGGCATCCGATAGTATAATAACTTTATGATACTTCAGATTGTCTATATTAAAATCGTTCCCAATTCCGGTACTGAGTGCTGTAATTATGGTACCAAACTCTTCGTTGGACAGTACCTGATCCAGCCTTTTCTTTTCTACATTCAGGGGTTTGCCCCTTAATGGAAGTATGGCCTGGAACTGCCTGTCCCTGCCCTGTTTGGCAGAACCGCCGGCCGAATCACCTTCAACAATAAAAAGCTCGTTTAATCGTGGATCTCTGCCGGTACAGCTGGCTAATTTGCCGACCAGAGAAGCCCCTTCCAGGCTGTCTTTTTTGCGTATGATTTCACGGGCTTTTCTGGCAGCCTCTCTTACTTTCGCTGCTTTAATCGCCTTCTCTATTATAGTTTTTGCAACTCCACCGTTTGCGTGTTGTTCAATATATTGGCTGAATTGCTCGGAAACTATTGATTCAAGGGCTGTCCTGGCTTCGCTGTTGCCGAGCTTGGTCTTTGTCTGGCCCTCAAATTGAACATTATGCATCTTTAGAGATATAACAGCTGTTATCCCTTCCCGGTAGTCTTCTCCAGATAAATTAGCATCTCTTTCTTTTAGATACCCGTTCTTTCTGGCATAATCGTTCAAAACTTTGGTAAGGGCGGATTTAAAGCCGGTTTCATGAGTTCCGCCTTCATTAGTGGGAATGTTATTTACATACGAAAATATGCTTTCGGTATAAGAATCTGTATATTGAATAGCTATCTTCGCAAAAACTCCTTCTTTCTCTCCTTCAATATAAACAATATCGGAATGAATTGTATTTTTATCTTCATTAAGGTATTTTACAAAGTCAATTAATCCTCCGGTATAACAAAATGTTCGTGTATTATTTGCGTCCTTTATCCGTTCGTCACATAGCTGTATTGTTACACCGCCGTTCAAGTAAGCCAGTTCTTTTAACCTCTTTGCAATGATATCGAAATTCATCCGGATATCCTCAAATATCCGCTCATCAGGATGAAATCTTATTTTTGTGCCTGTCCCCCTGGCCTTACCTATTTCTTCCAGACTAGTAACGGGTTTTCCGGGAACAATCTTTTTTAACCGGGGATCATACAGGCTCTCATATCTTTGTCTGTAAATCCTGCCATTTCTCTTGATCTCCACCTCAAGCCAGCTTGACAATGCATTTACAACCGAAGCGCCGACTCCGTGCAATCCCCCGGAATAGCTGTAATTCTCGGTATTAAACTTCCCGCCGGCATGAAGCTGGGTAAATACAACCTCAACCCCGGGTATTTTTAAAGCCTCATGCATATCAACGGGTATCCCTCTGCCATCGTCCTCCACAGTTACGCTATTATCCTCATGCAAGGTTACTGAAATTTTTGAGGCAAATCCATTTGCAGCTTCATCAATAGCGTTGTCAACAAGTTCCCAAAGGAGATGATGCAGCCCTCTTTGCCCTGTTGAACCTATATACATCCCAGGCCGTGTACGGATAGCATCCAAACCCTCCAGGACCTGTATATTATTAGCTCTGTAAGCCTTACCCATTAAGTGCCCTCCAATCATTATAGCAAACGTATGTTCTTTATCCTTAATTATTATATCATTTTTTCTCATTATGGTAAAATCCAATTATCGATCCTGATTTATACTTCATTTGCCGGTACGGCTATCATGAAATCACGGAAGACAGCACCTTCCCTATGCTGTCGTGTATTACAATATTGGCTCTGCTATCGTAAGGAGTTGCTGTTTTATTGATAAGGACCAGTTTGTCCCCTTTGTAATAATCCACAAGGCCTGCGGCAGGATAAACAACCAGGGATGTCCCGCCTACTATCAACACATCTGCCCGGGAGATATAATCAACAGCTTTATACAGCACATCCGTATCCAGGCTCTCTTCATATAAAACCACGTCCGGCCTGACCATCCCATCGCATTTTTCACACTTTGGAACAACGCTTTCACTGTTTATAATATAGTCCAGATCGTAATTCCTGCCGCATTTCAGGCAATAATTCCTGTGTACGGAACCGTGCAGTTCCAGCACATTTTTGCTTCCCGCAGCCTGATGCAGTCCGTCAATGTTTTGTGTTATAACTGCTTTAAGTTTTCCCTGTTCTTCCAATTTGGCCAGGGCTGCATGGGCGGGATTTGGTTTGGCATCTTTATAGATCATTTTACTTTTGTAGAATTCGTAGAATTCTTCAGGATGGCTGATAAAAAAGCTGTGACTTAACATCACCTCAGGAGGGTATGTCTTTTTATTCTTATCGCTATACAGCCCGGTACTGCTTCGGAAGTCAGGAATCTGACTTTCGGTAGACACACCTGCTCCTCCAAAAAAAACTATATTATTGCTCTTCGAAATAATACTTTTCAATCTATCCATAATATCACCTATCCCTTGAAAATAGTAAAGACATGGAAGTATTCGCTTATGGCTTTCATACCCTTTTTCATTATAACACCAAATATCCGATGCTGTCATCAATGTACGGATCCATGATGCATGTACGTATATGAATAATACTATTCCGCTCGCTGGTGCTTAAGGCTAAGGACCTGCAACACTCGCTCAGGGCCTCCGCCAAAACCCGATATCGCGTTAGGTTGGATCCGACATCCTCCGCTCCGCTGACAGGTTCGTATTTTATATCAGGAATACAGCAAAAAGGGGACTTTCATTCTTAGAAAATCCCCTCATCAGTGTTCTCCTATTTTTCAATGTACAGTATTCCCACAGTCCCGGGTCCGCAATGGCTTGATATAACCGCTCCTGCATTGGTTATACAGATTTCTCCGGGATTTAAAACATCTTTTATCTTGTCTGCAAGGTAGTGAGCGCCCTCCTCATAAGCGGAGTGAGTAACAAATATCCTGTCAGTCTCTATATGACTGCCATCCCCAACGCAATCATTAAAATATGAATCCAATACTTTCTTTCCCTTTCCTCTGTACTTTTCTCCTACTATCATACCGCCGTCCTGAACTATGATCTGAGGCTTAATCTTCAGCATAGTACTCGCAATTAACTGTATTGAACTGCAGCGTCCCCCCATATGAAGGTACTTCAGAGTATCAATAACAAAGCTGCTTCGTACCCTGGGTACCAGGTTGTTTATTTCCTCAACAATCCTGGCTGCTTCTTTATTCCCCATCCTGGCCATTTCTGCTGCTCTCAGTACAAGCTGCCCTATACCGGTAGACAGGTTGCATGAATCTACCACATGTATCCTGCCCTGTTCAAACTCATTGGCTGCTAATAAAGAAGATTGAATGGTTGCCGACAGTTTGGATGATATACCTATAAAAATGACATCGTAATCATTATCAATCCACGGTTGAAAAGCTTCTGCAAAATCCTTTGCTGATGGTGCTGCAGTTTTCGGGAGGGTTTGCACTTGATCTACCATTTTATAAAGTTCATCGGTTGTTATGTCTATTCCATCGCGATAACTTTTATCTCCTATGGTGACATACAAAGGAATAACTGAAATGTTTAACTGCTTTAACTGGCTTGGTGCTAAATCAGCCGTGCTGTCGGTGAATACTTTGACCCTTCTCACAATTAATTCCTCCTTGATAAAAATAAAATAGTATTATTCCTGTAATGCTATAATATATTCTATATAACAGCATAAAATCCTTTTCTCTTTGCTGAAACTCTCATACCCGCTGCACAGGATAGACATCATTATAATACCGTTATTGCACAACAGGCATCTGGTTATCATACTGATGCATATTATGACAATTCATCATTTTTAACGCAATAAAAATCAGAACATTATATAAAAAGCGCATTTCATAAGAGCTTTCTATATAATGTTCTGTTTGTGACGGGATGTGAGATAAGTCTGTAAGCCGAGTTCTGTCATGGGCGATCATCTATCTGGACCTATTGTTGCCAACAGGTTCATGCGACCTTCACCCGGGACGTGGCGGGCCACCACATAATGCCCCCTATTTGGTCTTACTCCAGGTGGGGTTTACATAGCCATTCCAGTCACCTGGATGCTGGTGAGCTCTTACCTCACCTTTCCACCCTTACCTGACTATAATGCCTTTATTATGCATTGATTCCCAAAGGCATCAAAAATCAGGCGGTATCTTTCTGTTGCACTTTCCTTGGAGTCGCCTCCACTGGGTGTTACCCAGCACCCTGCCCTGCGGAGCTCGGACTTTCCTCAGCTGCACCATATATGCAACCGCGATCGCCTGACTTACTCACATACCATTTTATTTTGCAGACTCATGATAACATGAGAATAAGATGGTGTCAATTATAATCTGCTGTATATATTTTCCTATGAACTTTGTCTGCTTTTACCAGTATATAAAATCCTACCGCAGTTTTCACATTCAATAATTTTGTCCCCCCGCTTAAGCCTCTCAAGAACCAAAGCCGCCAAAGCCATATTACAGCCTCCGCAGCAGTCATTCTCCAGCAAAACAACAGCGGTATTCCGGCTGTTTCTAAGGTTATTGTATTTTTCCATAAGGGAATCATCGATCTTACCTCTTAGGCCATCCCTTTTTGCCTTTACAGCCAGATATTCTTTTTGTATTTTTTTTACTTCCTGGTCATACTTGACTTTTATTTCAGAATACTCTTTTTTCCCCTTGATAATATTCACTCTTATCTCATTAAGCTTATTTGATAATGATTGAACATCATTTAACAGGTTCTTCAGTTCCTCCTCTTTCTTTGCCAGTTTCTCCTTAAGCTCCAAAGCATTTTTGTGCATTTCTTCCAGCTGTTTTAACGTTTTCACCTGGGAATTATCTATTATATCATAATCTGTTTTAAATGCGTTTGCTATAGTTTCATATTCATGATTGATTCTGTTTAAGGTATTACTTTTCTTATCAGCTTCATCGTTACATTTAATGAGCTGTTCCTGCTGATCAATCAGGTAGTTTTTTAGTTCAATTAATCTATATCGTAAAGGGATATTTCTCCTCATATTCTCATACTCATCCATTTTCATATCAAATGCCTGATAATCCCACAGTATATCCAATTGTCCCACTAACACATCCTCCTCTCATTTATAATATTCAGCTTATATCCAACTAACCGAAAGTGAGCCTTAAAAACATAAGGAATAAGCACAGCCTATTCCTCTATAATCGAATAAGGATCGGCCATTGTCCGGGCTCTCGATACCTTCACTTTATATTGTAAATCATTGAAAGCTTTTTGTAAACGATGAATTAATTCCTCCACTGCCAGAAACTCAGTTGCATAGTGGCCGGCAGCTATAACCGCCATCCCTGTATATTCAACTTCACATGCATCATGATACTTCATTTCACCTGTGACAAATACATGAGCTCCTTTAGCATATGCCTTATTTATTAAGCTTGCCCCTGCCCCGGCGCATGTTGCAATTACCTTTACATCCCGGTTAATATTACCGGCAACTTGTACAGACGGTACACCTAAGCTTTTGCAAACCTTTTTTGCAAATTCCTCAAAAGGCATTTTTTTGGGTAGAATCCCAATCCTGCCAAGGCTCTGTCTATGGGTTTTATTAGCCAATGGATAGATATCGTATGCCACCTCTTCGTAGGGATGGATTTTCAGCATTGATTGAACAATATTCTCCAGATCCCGGTGCCGTGCAATGGTTTCCAGCCTGACTTCATCCACCCTTTCTGTGCGCCCCTGCTGTCCTATATACGGATTTGTACCCTCCAGGGGCAAAAAAGTTCCTATTCCTCTTGTCTGAAAAGAACAATGTCTGTATCTGCCAATGAAGCCGGCACCGGCTTCAGCCATAGCGTTCATTACTGCTTCTTCATGACCATTCGGAATAAATACAACTATCTTGTATAATCTCTCATCTTCTTCTGTTGTTAAGGGTTCCACGTTTTCAAGACCCAATCGGGCGGCCAGAACATCATCCACTCCCCCCGGGGCTTTGTCAAGATTTGTGTGGGCTGAGTAAACCGCAATGTTGTTCTTTATAAGAAGGTGCAGCAGACGCCCCTTCCCATCATCACTGCGGAGGGTTTTCAGTCCTTCAAATATTACCGGATGATGAGATATAATCATATCTACTCCGTTTTGAACAGCTTCTTCAACTATGCTGCCGGTCACATCCAGGCATACCATTATTTTTTCCACGCTATCCTGCAACCCACCAATTAACAGCCCCGTATTATCCCATTTTTCCGAAAGATATGAGGGGGCTATGCCTTCCATAACATCTACTACCTGTTTTACCGAAATACCCACCTATAAACCTCCTTATACTGCAAAAGCTTGCGACGGAACTCCCTGGCTGCATATTCAGAATTTTTTGTGTCCTGTTTCTCCAGGTGCAAGATAATATCAGTGGTTCTTTCTATTTTATGCCGGATAAAATCCTTTAATAATGGATCTTTCTTCTTTATCAGCATATAGCTTATATCATAGTATATCTCATCTGATATATACTGACTGCCGTGTGCTGCAGTTATTATTTCATAGAACCTGCTTCCTTCCCTGACCAGGATTTCATCAACAATAGCATATCCATTTTCATTCAGCCATTTTCTTAACATGCTCTGAGCTGTCATCGGCTGAAGAACAAAGGTTTCAGCCCTTGCTGTCACATAAGGAGCGCTTTCCAGGATACTTTTTATAAGCATACCACCCATACCGGCAATTACAATTGTATCAACTTCACCGGGTTTTACAGGCAAAAGCCCGTCTCCCAGCCTCGGTTCGATTTTATCCGCCAATCCCTCCTGTTTTATTAAGCTTTCAGCTTTAGCCAAAGATCCAGGACTTATATCGGTAATAATAGCTTTCTGAGCAATCCCATTAGTCACAAGCCAAACCGGAACCAATCCATGATCAGTTCCGATATCCGCAATAGCCCTTGATGGAGGAACAGCATTGGCAATTGCTAACAATCTTCCTTTTAGCAAAACGGCACCACCTGATAAAAATTACTCCCTTTACGACACTTTATCCATAAAAAGAAAGAAATCAAAATATTGTCCGGAATAAATTATCTCCACTAAGTTATAAAAAAACACCGTATATCGGTGTTAGTTAAGCTTGTCGTATAATTTATTGGTTTATTCTATATCCCGGCATTTCCATAATATAAAATATGGTGGGCCTTCAGGGATTCGAACCCCGGACCGACCGGTTATGAGCCGGNNCCGGTTGCTCTAACCACTGAGCTAAAGGCCCAAATATATCTTCCGCACCCGCGGATTATATTATAACTCAATATAACAACTCAGTCAATAGGTAAAGATAATTCAGCATCTCATTGATTTGAGATGCTGAATCATTAATCCAGAAAATCTTTTAACTTTTTGCTTCGGCTGGGATGCCGCAGTTTTCTTAAAGCCTTTGCTTCAATCTGTCGGATCCTTTCTCTTGTAACATTAAATTCCCTTCCCACTTCTTCCAAAGTGCGTGCTCTGCCGTCATCAAGACCAAATCGCAGACGCAATACTTTTTCCTCTCTTGGTGTCAAAGTATCCAAAACTTCCATAAGCTGTTCTTTCAGTAGATTAAATGCAGCAGCTTCGGCAGGTGCAGGAGCATCTTCATCGGGTATAAAATCCCCAAGATGACTATCTTCTTCCTCGCCTATAGGAGTCTCCAATGAGATGGGCTCCTGAGCTATTTTCATAATTTCTCTTACCTTTTCTTCGGAGATTCCCATTTCTCTGGCTATTTCCTCCGGTTGCGGCTCTCTGCCATACTCCTGCAAAAGCTGGCGGGAAACTCTTATCAGTTTGTTAATTGTCTCAACCATATGCACGGGTATTCTTATGGTCCTGGCCTGATCTGCGATTGCCCGTGTTATGGCTTGACGAATCCACCAGGTAGCATAGGTACTGAATTTATATCCCTTTCTATAATCAAATTTTTCAACTGCTTTGATCAGGCCTAAATTACCCTCCTGGATCAAATCTAAGAACAGCATCCCCCGGCCCACATATCGTTTGGCTATGCTGACCACCAAACGAAGGTTAGCCTCTGCCAATTTCCTTTTAGCATTTTCATCGCCCTGCTCCATCCTTTTGGCCAGCTCAATTTCCTCTTCGGCCGTCAGCAGGGGTACCTTCCCAATCTCCTTCAGGTACATCCGGACAGGATCATCAATATTTACACTTTCAGGAACGCTCAGTTCCAGCTCCGTCTCGGAGCTGGCCTCTTCAGCCGCTGTATCATCCAGCACATCTATACCAAGGGATTCAAGGGTATCATATATTCTTTCAATCTGTTCTGTTTCAAGTTCAATTTCTTCCAGTACATCCATTATTTCTTTGTATGTTAAAACACCCTTTGACTTTCCACTCTCAATCAATTCCTTTATTTTATTAAATTTTGCTTCACCATTTATCACAAAATTCCCTCCTTTCCCTGTCGATTCATGCTGATCTTCTGGATTATGGCAACCATTTCATTCATTAAAGCATTATAACGCTCTGTTCCCTGATGTCCTTCCTTTTCTATCTGCTCTATTAATGCTTTTACCTCCTGCCTGCGTTTTTCCAAACGGTTGCATATTACTTCTTTCAGGCAATCTGAAATAAACTTATCAATATTATCGTACTCCACCTGCTGCTCAAATATTTCAACCATTTGTCGTATCTTTGATTGATCCTGAACACAGCTTAGAACTCTGGGAATACTAATTTCCGTACCGTCTTTCATAAAACCGGATACGATATCATAGATCTCACCGTTAATAGGCTCTTCAAAATACTCCCTGCTAATTCGCCCGATAATCTTTTTGGCATAAGTTTCATCAGTGGCCATTAATGCAGCAAGGTTTCTTTCGGCTTTTATATTTACCGGCAATACTTCAAGGCTGACACCCTTTCTACCGATATACCTATTATTACCAACAACGCGCTTTTTTACACTATCCTGCCGGTTTAGAGCTTCTATCTGCTCGATTTGCCTGTATAACAGCCTGGAAGAAAAACCGGTTTGCGCCTCTAACCGTTTTATATGGGCATCCCTTTCCAGTAAATTCGGTACTTTCGTAAGTATTTTTGCAGCTTCTGTTGCATAATCCGTCCGTCCTTCCAAGGTATCCAGATTATACTGCTTGCGGAGCTGGTCGAGCTTATAATCAATCAGGGATAGAGCACTGTCCATCAGCTCTTTAAAATACCTGCTGCCGTATTCTCTAAGAGTTTGATCCGGATCCATACCTTCGGGAAAGGATATAACTTTTACCCTAAGTCCTGCATTCTGAAGCATATCCAATCCCCGTAAAGTTGCCTGCTGTCCGGATTTGTCACCATCGTAAGCAATATATACCTCTCCTGTATAGCGTCTCAAAAGCCTTGCCTGCTGATGGGTTAATGCAGTCCCCAAAGATGCCACGGTATTCTTGAACCCATACTGATACAGCGTTATAACATCCATATACCCTTCGGTTATAATCATATATTCCAGCAGTTGGCCTCTTTTAACAAGATTCAGGCCGTAAAGGGTACTGCTTTTATTAAAAACAGGACTGTCAGTGGAGTTAAGGTATTTGGGAAGGGAATCATCAATAACGCGGCCGCCGAACCCTATTACATATCCTCCAGGCCTGATAATCGGAAACATTATCCTGTTTCGAAAGCGATCGTAGGTCCTTCCCTTGTTTTCAACAATTATGCCTGATTGTACCAGCAGCTCCTCTTCATATCCCATACCCAATAAAAGCTGCTTTATATTATCCCATCCTTCAGGAGCAAACCCAAGGCCAAATATTTTAATGGTCCTGTCATCCAATCCACGGTTCTTCAAATATGAAAGCGCTTGTCCTGCCTGAGGAGAAAATAACATCTTCCGGTAATACCTTGCAGCTTCACGATTTAGCTGATGGAGTTTATCCCTTTTATCCTTCTGCATGGCAAACTCTTTTGAATCAATAGTGTCCGGCAGCTCCATACCGGCTTTTTCTGCCAGATATTTGACGGATTCCGGAAAATCCAGTTTCTCCATAGCCATGATAAAGGTAAATACATTTCCTCCCATACTGCATCCAAAACAATAATACACCTGCTTATCAGGACTCACATGGAAGGATGGAGTTTTTTCACTGTGAAAAGGACATAATCCAAAATAACCTTTACCGCTGGGTTTTAGATGTACATACTCTGAAATTATATCAACAATATCGTTTCTCGATCTTACATCCTCAATAAAATCTCCTGAAAGAAGCATACCCATTTATCATTCACCTGACTTCACCACTATAGATAATATTTTCGCCAAATTTCCCAATTTTCCTTCTAAAGTCCCAATTTTTTTTGCCGGCATCCCTTACTTTAGTCTTATATAGTATCTGATACAAGTATTAGTAACTGTTTGTTATCCGGTATAAGCATCACTTATTATTATCATCTTTTGCCAAATATATTACTTATATCCTATGAACTCTGCCATGATGAAGGAATAAATATATTGCTAAACATTCGTAATGCATAACGGTCTGTCATGCCTGCTATATAATCGCATACTACCTGTTCCAAACCGTAAACATCTATATTTAAACGGTATTCTTCTGGAAGACTCCCAGGATATTCCATAAAATATTGGAATAATCTCTCCAGTATAAATCCTGCTTTCTTTTCCTCCTTTTTTGCTGTATCATCCATATAAACCCGTTCAAACATAAAGCTGCGCAGTTTTTCAGTAGCCTCGCTCACTTCAGAACTCATCCCGACCTTCGGCTTATCCGTGCTGTTTTGTATTACATCCATAATCATAGAGTTTATTCGTTGACCGTGTGTGTTTCCCAGGAGCTCACAGCATTCCCCGGGCAGATCGTTTTCAGTTATAATCCCGGCACGTAATGCATCGTCTATATCATGGTTAATATACGCTATACGATCACTTATCCTTACCACTTGCCCTTCAAGGGTTGCAGGCGTCCCTGCCGTAGTATGGCTGGCTATACCATTTCTTACCTCCCACGTAAGGTTAAGCCCATTTTCCCCTTCCAGAATATCAACAACCCTGAGGCTGTGGATATAATGCTTAAAACCGCAGCTGGTTATTCTGTCCAATAAGCGTTCACCAATGTGCCCAAATGGGGTATGTCCCAGATCATGTCCCAGGGCAATAGCTTCTGTCAAATCCTCGTTTAATCTAAGCGCCCTGGAAATAGACCGTGCTATCTGAGCTACCTCAAGAGTATGGGTAAGCCTTGTTCTATAATGATCACCTTCAGGCGCGATAAACACCTGTGTTTTGTGTTTAAGCCGCCGGAAGGATTTACAATGCAGTATTCTGTCCCTGTCCCGTTGAAAATCCGTACGAATGCGGCATTTTTCAAGCGGGTATTGCCTCCCTTTCGTTTGACTGCTTAAACAGGCATAAGGAGATAAAAGCCTTTTCTCATTTTCCTCAATCAGCTCTCTTATCATCACCCCATCCGCATCCCTCATTGTGTCATGTATTACTTTTCTACTTTATATATACCACATTTATATCCAATATCCTTCTTTAATAACATAAAAAAGCATGGGACACAAATCATGCATTATTATATACACCGTTTTTGCTAAAACACCCGGTATTGAAGTGTTCCCGTTGATTATGCGGCATATTAACAATCGCTGTTGAGATAAAGAAAAACAGGGTACGGCTCTTTGAAAAGCGGCAGTACCCTGTGTCTGTTTCAAAAACAGTGATTCATATATAAGTTACAAATATCTTAGTTATATCAATTGCAGTACTCAGCCTATCTAGGCCTGGTTCTTTTCCTTTATTGCTGCCTGGGCTGCAGCCAGCCGGGCTATAGGTATCCTGTACGGCGAACATGATACATAATGCAGCCCTATATTATGGCAAAATTCGACTGAACTCGGATCTCCGCCATGTTCACCGCATATACCCAGTTTTATCTCAGGCCTTGCAGCCTTACCAAGCTCCGTGGCCATCTTCATGAGCTTTCCTACGCCTACCTGATCAATCCTGGCAAAGGGATCGCTCTCAAATATATTCTTGTTATAGTAATCTTCGAGGAATTTACCGGCATCGTCCCGTGAAAAACCAAATGCCATCTGAGTTAAATCATTTGTGCCGAAGGAGAAAAACTCAGCTTCCTCCGCAATCTCGTCCGCGGTTAAAGCCGCTCTGGGAACCTCAATCATGGTTCCTACCATATACTTCACTTTAACTCCCTTTTCCTTCATTACGGCTTCGGCAGTTTCTACCACTACGTCTTTTATATATTTAAGCTCTTTAGCTTCACCTACCAGCGGGATCATGATCTCAGGAAGGATATCAATTCCCTTCTCCTGCATAACCTCAATAGCCGCTTCAATAATAGCCCTGGTCTGCATCTCGGCTATTTCCGGATAAGTAACAGCCAAACGGCATCCACGATGACCTAACATGGGATTAAATTCCTGGAGTTTTACCACGGTGGCTTTAAGCTCCTCAAAAGAAATACCCATATCACCGGCCAATTCCCTGATATCCTCATCATCATGGGGAAGGAATTCATGAAGCGGCGGATCCAACAATCTGATGGTTACCGGCCTGTCCTCCATTACCTCGTAAATGCCCTTGAAATCGCCCTTTTGCATGGGCAATAACTTGGCAAGTGCTTTCCTTCTTGCTTCCTCCGTTCTGGCAACAATCATTTCCCTGACAGCAGGTATCCTGTCTTCGTCAAAAAACATGTGTTCAGTACGGCACAAACCTATGCCTTCCGCTCCAAACTCCAAAGCCTGGGCAGCATCTCTGGCAGTATCAGCGTTAGCTCTTACCTTAAGCACCCTTACCTGATCCGCCCAATCCATGAGGATGGCAAAATCACCGGTCATTGAAGGTTCCTGAGTTGGTAAGGCTTCGCCGTAAACATTACCGGTGCTTCCATCAAGGGATATAAAGTCCCCTTCTCTCAGCACTTTATCTTCAACAACAAAGTATTTCCCCTCTTCATCAATCCTGATCTGTTCGCATCCTGCCACACAGCAAGTACCTATACCCCGGGCCACAACAGCAGCATGAGAAGTCATACCACCCCGGGATGTCAATATGCCTTGAGCAGCATACATGCCTTCAATATCCTCCGGTGACGTTTCTGCTCTGACCAGGATAACCTTTTGACCGTTTTTAGCGGCTTCAGCAGCATCTTCAGCGGTAAAATATATCTGGCCGGTTGCTGCCCCGGGGGAGGCAGGAAGGCCTTTTGCAATTGGTTTGGCTGCCTTAAGCGCTTTAGGCTCAAATGTAGGATGCAAAAGAGTATCCAGTTGTCTGGGATCAACCCTGAGAACAGCCTCTTCTTTGGTAATTAACCCCTCATTCACCATATCCACCGCTATCTTCAAAGCTGCTGCCGCAGTTCTTTTGCCGCTGCGGGTTTGCAGCATGTAAAGTTTGCCGCGTTCAATTGTAAATTCCATATCCTGCATATCTCTATAATGGTTTTCCAATTTCTGAGCAATACTAATAAACTGATCATATATCTCAGGCATAATCTCTCTCATGTCCTCAATGGGCTCTGGTGTCCTGATACCGGCAACGACGTCTTCACCCTGAGCATTTAATAAGAATTCCCCATACAGCTTCTTTTCTCCGTTTGCCGGATTTCTGGTAAATGCCACTCCTGTCCCGCTATCGTCACCCATATTACCAAACACCATGGCCTGTACGTTGACAGCTGTACCCCAATCGCCCGGAATATCGTTCATACGCCTGTAAACAATTGCCCTGGGGTTATTCCATGAACGAAATACCGCTTTAACAGCTTCGAGAAGCTGTGCTTTAGGATCCTGCGGAAATTCATCCCCCATTTTCTGCCTGTATAATTCCTTATATCGGCTGACTACCTCTTTCAGATTCTCGGCAGTAAGCTCCACATCCTGTGTTGCTCCGTTCTGCTCTTTAATATCATCCAGAATTTTTTCAAATTCATTTTTATCTATGCCCATGACTACATCAGAAAACATCTGTATAAACCTTCTATAGCTGTCATAAGCAAACCTTTCATTATTTGTAAGCCTGGCCAAACCCTGAACAGCAACATCATTCAAACCCAGGTTCAAAATAGTATCCATCATGCCAGGCATAGACACCCGTGCACCGGAACGAACTGATACCAGAAAGGGATTATCCAAATCGCCAAATTTCTTGCCGGCAATTTTTTCCACTTTAGCCATTGCTTCATATATTTGATCAATAATCTCCTGGTCTATTACCTGTCCATCTTCGTAGTAACGTATACATGCTTCAGTAGTTACCGTAAAGCCCTGGGGAACAGGCAGGCCCAGATTCGTCATTTCGGCTAAATTCGCCCCTTTTCCGCCAAGCAAGTTCCTCATACCTGCATTGCCTTCACTGAAAAGATACACGTACTTTTTTGCCATTAATTTTCCTCCTATCTCTGCAAATGAATCATTATTAAATCTATTCTTAAAATATTTAAAAATATTACCGCATTTATGTAAATATCTCAAAAACCACCTGTTTAATCTTATAAAATTTTTTCATTTTAGTCAATATTCTTTTATATAGTTTATAAAACATATTGACTTTTGTTTATTTGTCGTTCTTTATCATATCTATAAAGCTTCTGGTCTTTATTGGCCTGCCTATTATTTCGCTCAAATAACCCGATAATATGTAATCCAGTTCATTCCTCACCATCCCGGAAAACTTCAAGACTCCCAGCCTTTTTATGTCCATGCTTAGAATAAACCGCATTGTCTGAATTGTATTTTTATGAACAGCATATCCGTCATTAACACCGCTATTACAACTTCTGCACACTATTCCACCCTGAGAGGCGCTGAAAAAAAGTTTATTTGAATTCAGCTGTTCTATAGGACTGCCGCAGGCAATGCATCTGTCCAAAACAGGACGATAACCCAACAAATCTATGAGTTTCAGCTCAAACACATGGGCTGTATCCGCCGGGTTTATTTCTCCATATGCCAGATAAGCCAACACCTGCAAAAGCATATAAAAGAGACGGAAATTTCCCTCCTCGTAATTTACCGCCTCCTCGGTCAGGGCCAATATATGAGTGCCATAGGTAAGCCGTTCCACATCGTTGCGGATATCATAGAAAGAATTCCTTATATCGGCCTGGGTCATAACATATATCTCTTTTGACTTAACGAAGATATAATCAGCATAACAGAACAACTCGCTGGCTGCCAGCAAACGACTCTTTGGTTTACGGCAGCCCCGGGCCAATACCTGCATTTTCCCTCTGTCAGGAGAAAAAATGGTAAGCATTCTGTCAGCTTCCCTGAAATTTGTATATCTCAACACAATCCCCTGAGTACGGACAATTCTCATATTGATTCCTTCCTGATTTGATTCGCTTCCAACGAATTTATATCATATTCATGCGACAGATCAAGACTGCGTTCATCTTTAGACTTTTCAACAGCTTTATAGAGTAAATAACATCCAACCGTACCTGTTTTCTCAAACAGGTACCATAGCATATCAATCATGTCATAAACCCCCTGCTTTATTTTATGCCAGTTTCATTAATTAGAATTTCCGCTGTACCTGACCTGTATTCCATGTAAAATAATCCGACTTCGCTAATTAATATATGCTGTACTATTCATATCCTAAATTCTTCAGATCAATTGCGCTGTCGCGCCAGTCCTTCCTTACTTTAACCCATAGTTCAAGATATATACGGGTCCCAAGCAGTTTTTCTATGTCAAGCCGGGCTCTGCTTCCGATTTCCCGCAGCATCTTTCCGCCTTTTCCTATTATAATTCCCCTATGGGACTTTTTTTCACAATAAATTGTAGCATTTATATCAATTATATTCTTGTTTTGGCGTTCCTTAAAGCTGACAATCTCTACACCTATCCCGTGGGGTACCTCCTCTTTAAGCAGTTCAAGAGCTTTCTCACGAATAAGCTCAGCTGCGATAAATCTCTCGGGTTGATCCGTTATCATATCATCAGGGTAATACTTGGGGCCAATGGGCAGGTATGATACTATAGTGTGCTCCAGCCTGTCCAGATTAGTCCGATCAACAGCAGATATCATTATCATATCATCGAACTCCATTTGCTGCTGAAACTCCTTAGCCTGCCTTTCAGCTTCTTCAATTTTTCCAACCTTATCAATTTTATTGGCTGCCAAAACAACGGGGGTTTTTATTTGCCGCAGCTCTTCAGCAATGAACCTGTCTCCGCCTCCTATTCCCTGGTATACATCTACTATAAATATGATAACATCTACTTCATCCAAAGCATTCTTTGCAACCCTTACCATATATTCCCCAAGTTTATTCTTAGGCCTGTGGATACCGGGCGTATCAATAAATACAACCTGATAATCCGGGCGGTTAAGAACACATTGAATACGGTTACGGGTGGTCTGGGGTTTATCGGATATTATGGAAAGCTTCTCTCCGATTAAATTATTTATAAGAGTTGATTTTCCAACATTAGGCCTGCCAATTATGGCAGCAAAACCTGATTTATGTCCCTTTCCAGCCATACATTCCTCCTTTGTCCGGTTTATTCTATTTTATCAAATGCGTGAGGCAGCAGATCATTAAGCTTATATTCGGCTGTTCTGCCGTTTTGATCAACAACAATGATAACCGGGATTTTAAATTCTGCCATTACTTGCCGGCATATTCCGCACGGAAAGGTAAATCCCTGGGAATCAGACACAACAGCCATAGCTGTAAAATCCCGCCTGCCGTCGGATATGGCCTTAAATACAGCCACCCTTTCGGCACAACACGCAGCACCAAAAGATGCATTTTCTACGTTGCAGCCGGTATAAATTGAACCGTCCTGTGTCAGCAAAGCTGCTCCTACCCGGAATTTTGAATAGGGCGCGTACGCTCTCTCCCTTGCCTTTTCTGCCTCCCGTATAATTCTTTCAATTTTGTCCATCAGCACTATCTCCTTCAGAATCTCAACAGCTCAAATATAATTATTGTTGACAATATACCAAGAAATGCCCCCATAATTATTTCGGTAAGGGTATGGATACCGGCTTCATACCTGCTGTGAAGGACCATAAGTGCCATCAACAGGCTGAGACTGGATATCAGGGCATTTCCGCTTAACATGGTGATGGATGTAAAAAGAGAAAAAGCCAGGGCACTGTGTCCGCTAGGCATTCCCCCTCTCAGGAAATTCCCTTTATAGTTTAGCGATTTCATGATTATTACAATAATGACTACCACAATAAGGCTGATCAGTGTTATATGAACCGGTGTAGATCTTATCTGCTGTACAAGAGACAGTGAAAACCAGCTAATCTTATTGTAGAAAATGATATATCCAACCATCACCGCATTTACAGCAGTTACAAGAACCGCAGCAGCAGCAACATTTTTTGCTACTTCTGCCAAAGGATGATACTCTGAATGCAGTATATCAACAACACGCTCAATAGAAGTGTTGATAAGCTCGGTGGCAATAACAACAGTTATAGTGATAAAAAGGAAAATTGCTTCGTATTTCGTTACATTTGCCAGTAAAGCTGCAACAAGGGTGAAAAGCGCAATGGTAAAATGTATCTTTATATTCCTCTCTGTCTTAAAACTATATAACAATCCTTTGATTGCAGCATTAAAACTGTCAACGATATTTCTGGACTTCATATATTTCATCCTCATCATAGGCGGTATTTCTTATGCGTTTCACCGGCTGCGGGGCAAGTTTAACTGCTTAAGTATAATCTCTTCCCTTTGCCGCATTTTCTGTCTTTCTTGTTCCTCCAGGTGATCAAAGCCTAAAAGGTGCAGCAGCCCATGGATCAGAAGGAAACCCAGCTCACGCAAAAAACTATGATTATATTCTTGTGCCTGATGCTGTGCTCTCTCCATTGATATAACAATATCACCCAATACCACTGTATCTCCTGCTCTTTCTGCTTCACTCATTACGGCAGCAATATCCCTCTCCCCGATGCCGGACGCAAATTCCAACATTGGAAATGAAAGCACGTCGGTTGGTGAATCTATTCCCCTATATGTTTTATTAAGCCCCCTTATCTGCTGATCATCAACCAGTAATATGCTAACCTCAACAGCAGCACTTATTCCCTCAGCTTTCAAACCTGTACATATGCAATTCTCTATGAAATCCCCGATTTCCGGGTTGATCTCAACTTTGTCCTGGCGATTACTTATATCAACCGTCATTCGTTTCTCCTCTTTCTTGTTTTAAGTCCACATCGGGATACTCCACTCTTTCATGAAATATACCGCATATTGTATTTTTGAAAGCTGTTGCAATGGTATCCAGATCCTTCAGGGTTAAACGGCACTCATCAAGCTGACCGTCCTCCAATTTTTCCCTGATTAGTTTTCTGATCAAATCGTCAATTTTTTCGGGAGTGGGTTCCTGCATACTGCGCACTGCAGCTTCCACGGTATCGGCCAACATAACTATGGCAGTCTCGGGACTCTGAGGTTTTGGCCCGCCATAGCGGAAATCATCCAACTTAACGTCCTGTGAATTATCATTGTTATTCTTTGATTTATGGTAGAAATATATAACAGGCGTAGTGCCATGGTGCTGAAGCATAAAGTCCTGCAGCACTTTAGGCACTTTGTATTTTTGTGCCAGCCTTACACCATCCCTGGCGTGTGAAATAATGATGTTGGCGCTTAAGGCCGGATCCAGCCTGTCATGAGGATTATCCGCAGATAATTGATTCTCCCTGAAATAGTATGGCCTGCTCAATTTGCCAATATCATGATAATATGCTCCAACCCTTGCCAATACTCCGTTTGCCCCAACAGCTTCAGCGGCACTCTCAGCCAAATTGCCTACTATAATACTATGATGATATGTTCCAGGCGCTTCCATAAGCAGGCGTCTTAACAGCGGTTGGTTGGGATTGGATAGCTCTATCAGCCTGATAGGTGTTATAATACCAAACATATATTCCCAGACGGGCAGTGTCCCCAAAGCCAGAATGGAAGCAGCGATACCGCTTCCAATTCCCCAAAGTGAAGATTTAACGGCTGACAACCAGTTACCGGATACAATCATCTCGTATCCCATTATACTTAACATGCCGGTTACGCTTATAAACAGCCCGGTCCAGACAAGAGTGCTTCTTTGCTGGGATTTATTGCTCATATATATCCCCAGTGTACCGCTAAACAAAACAGCGGTGGTCACTCCAAATTGCCCTTGGGTCATTACTCCCAGCAGTACGCCTAACGCTACATTTATAATAAAAGCTACGCTTGGCCGTATTAATATAGTTAACAGTACAGCAGCGGCAGCTGCGGGAATAAAATACGGATGTACAAATTTTATCCCGTAACCCAAACCTAAAACAAGGCAGAATATAACAGATATCATAATTAGGATGTGAGGCTGATTCATTATATCCTTTTCAAAATAATAAAAATACATTGCCAATACTACTTCCGTTAATAATACTATCAGTCCAAGGCCTACAACTAAAGATATATCAAACTGCTGATTCTTTATCAGCCCCAAATCCAATAAAGCCATGTATTGTTCCTCGGTTACCGGCTGTCCGTCCTGAACAATATACTGGCCCTTTTTGAAAAAAACTCTTTCCACATTTTCGGCGGCTTTTTCTTTCTCGGCTTCCGTTGCCTCATGATCATACACCATATTGGGCTTAAGAAGCGATAAACCTATAGTAGTCCCTACTAAACGCAAATCATTCGATAAAGGCAGAGTAAGCATTTCATTCCGGAGTGTGTTTTTTGCCTCCAGCAAATTATCCTCTTTAATTCTAAGATCCAAGAGGTTAAACAAAACCCCGATTAAAGACTCCTGCAGCTGCAGGATCTCAGATTCATCGGCCTGGACACAAGCAATCAGTTCTTCATTTGACAGCTCAATACTTATACGGGTTTTTACCTGTTCCATAAACTGCTTGTCTATGAGCTGATTATAATTCACACCAGCATTTTCCTCATTATTATCTGATTCATCATCTGCGGGATTTTCACCGGTATTTTCATCAATACTCTCATTGGCATTTTCATCAACACTTGTATCATCAGAATCATTTTGCCGCTCATTTTTTAGTTCCTCTAATTCCTGTGCCACCATACCCCGCGCTATATGGATTTCTTCAAATATTTGATTGACTTCTTCCATTGTATTTAGCTTTACATCCTGGTTAAACCTGTAAATTGGAGATACATTCTGTTTTGCCTGCTCAATTCTTTTCTGAGTTTCTATCTTGTTCTCTATATCCCTTGGAGCACGTATAGGTTCGGCAGGAATATCTCCCACTTTTAAACTATATCGTTTAGGGCTGACAGAGTACAGCAGTATCACAAATATAACTGCATAGGTAAATACCGCAATGATAATCTTCCAAATCAGACGAATATTCAATATTTTAGATACTTGCCTGTCAGGTCCAAACCGGTTTTTATTTATCACCATTTGGTTCATCAGAATTTTCCCCCTGCCCATCTCCGGGTTTATAATTGTTGTAATTCTCATATGCCTGAACAATTTGCATTACCAGCTCATGCCGGACAACATCCTTTTTTGTTAAGTGTACAAATTCAATACCCTTTATACCTTTTAACACGTTCATAGCCTCAATTAACCCGGATTTTTTGCCCCTCGGCAAATCAATCTGAGTAATATCACCCGTTATAACCACCTTAGAACCAATGCCCATACGGGTTAAAAACATCTTCATCTGTTCCGATGTAGTATTCTGTGCCTCGTCCAGGATTATAAAAGAATCTTCCAGGGTACGCCCTCTCATATATGCTAACGGCGCTATTTCTATCGTACCTCTTTCGATCAGCTTTAAGTAGTTTTCCAACCCGATTAAATCATACAAGGCATCATACAAAGGACGTAAATATGGATCTACCTTATTCTGCAAATCACCGGGCAGAAATCCCAGTTTTTCACCGGCTTCTACTGCAGGCCGGGTTAATATTATACGCCCCACTTCCCTGCTTTTATACGCTGATATGGCCATAGCCATGGCGAGGTATGTCTTGCCGGTTCCGGCCGGGCCTATGCCAAAAACAATATCATTTTGTGCTATTGCCCTGACATAAACATTTTGCCCCAGGGATTTGCACCTTACAGGCTTGCCTTTATGAGTTATACATATAACATCAGCTGCTATTTCATTCATAAGGTCTTCCTGACCTTCCGCAGCCAGCTGTATGGCATACCTTATCCGGGCTCTGTCTATGGATTCTTTTTTCTCAATCATATCAAGGAGTTTGGAAATGACGGTATAGGCTAGTTCTGTTTGTTGAGGATTACCGGTTATTATAAGATTGGCCCCGCGGGTTATTATACTAACTCCGGTTTCTTCTTCTATCAGTTCAATATTTTCATCAAAATTACCAAAAAGCATTCTCAAGCTTTCCAGGCTGTTTATCTCTATAATCCTTTCACTGGTGAATTGTTCCAAATAAAAATCCTCCTAGTTATATATAATCTTTTGTTTTTGTGCGATATCTTCAATAGCCTCCATATATACCGTTGCCTTTACCTCTTTCCCTTCTATAATATCGTATTTCACCCTTTTGTCAACAACTTTCACATGATCAGGAATTATTTTGCGGGCGTTCTGATATGCAATATCGGAAGCCTTTTCTTTGACACGCTGCAGCTTGGTATCGCTTTGAATCTCTTCAACTTCGTAATACTCTCTTACTATCATTGTAATGGGAATAAGGCCTCTTTGGTCAATAAATGGTACCCTTTTTTCTGATACTTCATACTTTTTGAAGGGGATTTCGTCCACATGGTATTCAATAACCCACTTCCCCAGATCAAGAAATTTTTGCACCGCTTTCCGGCCCGTCCGTTTAGTCACGGGTTTATCAAAACCCCACGTTCCCGTTCCCTCGTACCAGGTACGCGCATTTATCTCCGCCATAGCATGGACATATCGTACATCATATGTTTCCTGATCCTCAATAACCCCACTGACCAAAAGCTGCCCCTTTCTGACGGTATCGCCAACTTTAACTACCGGTTCCCCTTCCAAAACCAGCATCTCATGTATTATACCATCCTTGGCTGCAACAATATTGCAAGGTATACTCCTGTCGATCATAGGAGGCGGATTCTGGGTTTCAACAACCCGTACAAGTGCTTTGGTTCCTTTTAGCTGAATGCTTACCCACCAAAGTTCAGGCATATCTATAACAACTTTATTTGCAATAGATGATGTGTCCAGATTTCTCTTATACGCCCCATGCCTGATACCATGTTTAGCCAGATTCTGCAATAACTTTTCTTCGGATATCCTGACCGCACCTTCAATTTCAATCGACCAGATAAACGAAGAAAGTCCGTATATGATTATCAAAAAAACAGATAACCCAACAACAAGCATTCTTCTTTTTTTGAATCGGACCAGTATAAAGGGCAGCCCTCTTTTCTCCAAAATCCTGACTCTACATCTGCTGGTTCTCACAATCTTCTTCAGATTTTTGAATCCGGAGATGTTAATGCATGCTGTTAAAGCTGTATAGCTGTGCCGGTCTATATCCCACATGTAAATCCCTTTGCTTACGGTCAGATTAATGAACCTTTCAAGGGAAAGGCCTTCCACCCGTATTACAAGATAGCCAAGCAGATAATTCCATAACTTAAAGAAGAGCAATACCCCTCACCCCGGTTACAAAAACTCTACAATCTTAATTTGGCCGGTTACCAGAATATCATCTGCAGCGATATTTCTTAAATTCATATTTATCCCCTGAACACGTATCACACCGATTGCTGAATTTAATCTTATCCTTTGAGGGGTATATTCAATAATTCCCTTGTGATTTTCGACCAACATCTGAATGCTTCCTATCATGGTTATTTTCGGCAGGTTCAACGTTATCTCCTTGGGCAGTTCCAGCATATCAGAAACGGTTGTTTTGACTTCGTCAAGTTTTCTTTTTTTCATCCATATCCCCCCAACACTTAAATATTATGCATCAAAAACAAAAACTAGAATACTGTTAGTATTCTAGTTTTTCTAATATTTGAGGTATAAACTAATATGTCTGATTATATTCTGCGTCGGGATTTGGGGGGTTGTAATATCTCCGACAAGATAATCCCATTTATGATAGAATCCCTGCTAAAGGATAATTTATTCCGACGCCCAGGAGAATGCTGGGTATTAGCAGGCTTCATATCAAAATCATAGGATTCATAAACAGATTGACCACCAGCGCGGAAACCCTCCTCCGCGGAAATGTCATCCAGCCTGTCATATACAATATCAGCCCTGCCGGCACCGTATCTGTCAAAATCTGCCGATGTATCACCAACGAGCGGTTTTTCATAATCAGCAGTTCTTCCGGGAACGGGCTGCCGGGGCTTCCCTCTTTGGCTGGCCTGACCAATTCCTTTTAGTATGTTCCCGATAACACTAACAATTACAAAAATAATAATAATCTCAAACATCAATCATCATCCCCTAGCAGCACCGCTATTTGCTATCTCCGTCAGGACTGTCTTCCCTTCCCATCCTTGCTATAGAATCCCGCATTTGAGTATCGGCAATTACATTTCTCATGTTGTAGTAATCCATAACGCCCAGCTTGCCTTCCCGCAGTGCTGCAGCCATTGCTTTTGGAACTTCGGCTTCAGCCTCTACAACTTTAGCCCGCATCTCCTGTACAGCGGCCTTCATTTCCTGTTCCCTGGCCACAGCCATCGCGCGCCTTTCTTCAGCTCTTGCCTGGGCTATACGCTTATCAGCCTCGGCCTGATCGGTTTGCAGCTGTGCCCCTATATTTCGCCCGACATCCACATCTGCTATATCAATTGACAATATCTCAAATGCAGTCCCCGAGTGCAGGCTTTTTCCCAATACCGTATGTGAAATGCTGTCAGGATTTTCCAATACTTCTTTATGGGATTCAGCAGAACCTACAGTTGTAACAATGCCCTCTCCTACGCGTGCCAGTATGGTCTCCTCTCCTGCGCCCCCAACCAGCCTGTCTATATTTGCCCTTACGGTAACACGGGCCTTAACAATTACTTCAATACCGTCCTTGGACACTGCAGCTACTTTCGGAGTTTCAATAACCTTTGGATTAACACTCATTTGTACTGCTTCCAGCACATCCCTCCCAGCCAAATCAATGGCAGCAGCCCTCTCAAATTCCAGGGGTATATTAGCTCTTTGAGCAGCAATTAAAGCATTTACTACCCGATCTACATTGCCTCCGGCCAGATAATGGGCTTCCAGTTTATCTACGCTCACGTCAAGGCCGGCTTTTGTCGCTTTGATAAGAGGGCTGACTATCCGTGAAGGTATTACCCTCCTCAGCCGCATACCAATAAGATTTACTATACCGATTCTTACACCGGCCGCAAGAGCTGAAATCCATAGCCCCAGTGGCACAAAAGTAAGAATAACAGCCAGCACTATTATAACAACAATAATCAAAACCATAAGGAATAAAATTGATTCTGGCATATTATCATCTCCTTAATTTATTTTTTATAATCAGGCCTTACACATCTATTAAAATACCTAAAGCCTGGTTACAACAATCTTTGAGCCTACGCTCTCAATCACCTTGACTTTCTCCCCCGGCGGAATATATTCACCATCTGAAACCACATCATATCTGTTTCCATCTATTTCTATAATCCCAGCAGGCCTTAAAGGGGTAACAGATGTGCCGGTTTTGCCGATCAGATCCGCCGATTCCTGATGATGTGCGTCAGGCCGGCTGTCAGCAGGCTTTACTGCCTCTGTCAATATCAATCTTCTGAATAATCTTGCTCCGCCAAAGTATTTGCTAAAAATTGGGATAGAAATCAATGCAGCCAGAATTGCAATCCCAACTGAAACAATTCCTTTTAAAGGATTTGATGCCGCGAGTACCAGCCCCGCCAACACGGCAATTATTCCGGATATACCAAATATCCCGAATCCCGGTACGGCCATTTCAATTCCCAGCAACACCAGGCCTATAATGAAAAGCAGTACAGCCCACCATTCGGTATTTCCAGCCAAAAAGTTCCCGCCGAAGTAAAGTGAAAAGCACACTATCCCGATAATACCCGGTAAACCAAATCCCGGTGCAAAAATTTCAATAACTACGGCAATCATGCCGATCAAGAGAAGCAAAGAAGCAACTTCCATACTGGTAAGAAACTGTGCAATTTTAATTTTAAAATCGGGCTCAGCATTATAGATTTGAGCGTCTGACCATCCCAGATATGCGATAGCTTCCTCTTCTCCTTTTATAATGGCATCAGCATAACCATACGCTTCAGCCTCTTCAGCCGTCATATCCAACAGTGAACCTTCACTGGTAAGCCCCGGGATTTCTATGGTTTTATCCACCATAGCAGCGGCTACCTGCGGATCCCTGCCTCTGAATTTGGCAGCACTTCTAAACTCAGCGCTTATTGCAGCTACATTCTTTTCGCTGTAAGGAATTGGTTCCGCAGCTCCAATATGACTGGCAGGTGCCATTATTATATTATTTGCAGCTATTGAGATTAACGCACCGGCCGAAACCGCCCTATCCTTAATATATACAACAACCGGTATTTCAGATTCTATTATTTTATCTTTTATATCGATGGCTGCATCCACTCTTCCGCCTAATGTGGATATTACCATCAGTATACCCTGGGCTTCCTCGCTATCAGCCATCTCAATCTGACGTTTTACAAAAGAAGACATGGCAGGGGTTATCTCTCCCTGTACGGGAATTATATATATTTTATCATTTGTCAAAGCAGCTGAATCTGATTGCTGCGCAAAAACAGCAACTATAAATACCAGTATAATCAGAATGTCAGCAAACGAGCTTCTTTTCATTAAAGTTCTCCTTTGCTTTTATTTAATTATTACCACTATTCCATAACAGTAAAACAATGATCCCCATTGCTTCTCATTGTAAATTATTCTATATGGTTTATATTATTCCTCTTTTTTTCCCTGCTTTATGAAGAATTAGTGAAAATACCATTGAATGATCAGAAACCCTGGAAGGAATTACAAAATGATCTATTACTTGAATGCTTTGGCTGACATATATATGATCTATCCGGGTATTGGGGATGTCACTGTAATAAGCATAAGTATTCAAGTATTCATTGCAAGTTTCAACTGCTGTATCAATCATCTTTCTGTTGATCTCTTCGGCTGTCAGTGTATCAGCCTGTTCATTAAAGTCTCCCATAAGTATAATATTCCCGTCAATTTCTTTTAATATATTGTTTATTACACCGATCTGCTTATTTCTCTCTTTGCCATCTAAACCCAGATGGGTATTCAACACATGATAAATTTCTCCGCCTATATTTATTTTGCTAACCAGAATTGCTCGTCCTTCCAATGACCTGGATGGTAATCTAATATTTTTATATTCCACTATCGGATATGCACTTAATATTGTGTTCCCATATTTTATCCCCATAAAATTAATGGTGTCTCCATAAATATAATTATAACCCAGGGCATCGGCAATTATTTTTGCCTGATTCCTGAACCGGGATCTGGGCATACGGCAATCTACTTCCTGCAGGGCTATAATTTGAGGTTTATAGGCTTTTATTTCATCAATTATTGAATCTAAACTTTCTTTTCCGGTATGATCCACACCATGCCGTATATTAAAGCTCATAACCAGTATTCCCTGATCGCTTTCGTCAACCTTTGCACCCATCATCCCGGTACTGAAGGTTTCTCTGGCTGCTGCATAATCATTTCCGGATGACTCATAGGATATTGGCATTATTCTATCAGCACCGTTTATCACGCTCTTTAGTTTATACCCAATCAGTATTATATGCAGGTAAGCTGAAAATATGGCTGCCATAAGAACAATACATCCTATGAATCTGACATATTTTAAGCCGGTTGTCCCATCCACGTACTCCTCCCCCAACCACATTCCCCCGAAAGTATTCTTATCTTTTGCTGCTGGTTCTGATTCTATTATAATACATTTTTCGTTGTTTTTCATTATCCCGATATATCTGTACTAAAATTATTTTTATCCATTTATGGAATTTTCTATATATTTTATAATAAAAAACCTGGTGTATCACCAGGTTTCAATTCTTGATATCATCAGCCGTACGTTGATGTATATCGGTTTTCAAATCCCGTCCCTAATTCCTTAATCAATAAAACCATTTTCATAACAGAGGGAAGGCAGTTAAATTCTTGTACTATTATTTATTAGTATTTCCGTTTACGGGCAGCTTCTGATTTCTTCTTACGCCTTACACTCGGCTTCTCGTAATGCTCCCTCTTGCGTATTTCAGCCAATACTCCAGCTCGGGCACATTGGCGCTTGAAACGTCTCAGTGCATTTTCAAAAGATTCATTTTCTCCTATTCTTACCTCAGACATATCTTTCCCTCCCTCCACTAACACGTTTATCCAGCAAAACAGGGTACGGGTGTTAAGCTTACACTATTATAACTCAATAATTTGTTCCATGTCAATACAGAGAAAAACGGCAAATCACATAATCGCAATTGTGGAAAATATTATTCCGCTCGCTGGTGTTCAAAGCAAGAACCTGTATCACTTGCTCCGGGTCCCAACCAAAACTCGCTATCGCGTTAGACTGATTCCGGTTTTCCTCCGCTTCTCTAACAGGTTCCGGAACTTTTCGCAAAGTGAGCTCCAGTGAGCGGAACAGCATTCTTCATAAACATAATATTTTAACAAACTTAAACAATGTTTATATTTTTGAGTTATCAGCCGGGGGGCCATGTCAGACTCCTTCCGCCAAGAACATGAAAATGCAGATGATTCACTGACTGTCCTGCATCACTTCCACAGTTTGTCACAACTCTGTATCCCGAATCTTTCACCCCCAAATTCTCAGCAATTTGGACGATAACTGAAAAAATATGGGCGATAACCTGGCTGTTTTGCTGGTTAACATCATTTAAAGACGGTATATGCTCCTTGGGGATTATAAGGATGTGTACAGGAGCTTTTGAATCAATATCGTGAAAAGCCAGTACATTCTCATCTTCATATACAATTTTCGAAGGAATCTGCTTTTCTACTATTCTGCAAAATATACAGTTTTCCACTGTTTTCACCTCCTTTTTTTACAGCAGGTTTTTTCTCTGCGGCTGCTTTTTATACACAGTACATGAACCCAACTATATAAACATATTAATTCAGCAGCCGGCCCAGCATATAATCGCCTTCAGTTTTTTCCAGATGAACATCCGGTATTAACCCTCTTATATCCTCTGAACTCTTTACCACAACCCTTATATAGTGCTGGGTATATCCTTCATAACAATCAGAAAAGTCCGGGCATTTCTGTTCAAAATACACCTTCTCAATCCTGTTAACAAAGCGTTCCATATAGCGTTCAGCCAGCTGATGCCCGATCTCTATCAGCCTCCGGCTGCGCTCCTCTTTTTCAGCAGCAGGTACTTGAGGCGCCATCTTCGCAGCCGGAGTGCCTTCTCTGGGAGAATACTGAAATACATGCAGCCTGCTGAATTCCATTTGTTTTACAAATTCAGTACTCTCCTGGAATTCATTCTCCGTTTCTCCGGGAAAGCCTGCCATTACATCAGTGGTAATGGCTGCATCAGGAAAACTATTGCGTATTTTTTCAATCGTTTCAGCATATTCCAGTGTAGTATATTTTCGGTTCATTCTTTTAAGTGTGGCATCGCTGCCGCTCTGTAACGGAATATGGAAATGTCTGCATACCTTGATAAGATCCCTGATACCATCTATGAAATCATCATTAATGAAATTTGGTTCCAGGGAGCCGAGGCGCACTCTTGCCAATCCATGAATGGCACTAATATCCTCTAACAGGGAAACAAGGTTAACCCCCTCTAAATCGGTACCGTAGGATGCAAGATGGATTCCGGTCAGGACAATCTCCTTATAGCCCGCCTCCGCAAGGCGGTTTGCCTCCTGCAGCACATCATGGGCTTGCCTGCTTCGTATTGGCCCCCGTGTATATGGGATTATACAATAGGAACAAAACTGATTGCAGCCTTCCTGTATTTTAAGTATAGCTCTTGTCCTTCCCTGGTAAGAGCTAATTGGAGTATCTTCAAAATCTTTCGAATCCATGATGTCTTTAACTTTAATCATGGGCCGCCCTGTCTTTTGCACCATTTCAATCAAATCTACAATTTCATTCCTATACTGGGTACCTAAAACCAGTTTAACTCCAGGTATCTTAGCTGCTTCGTATGCAGCTCTTTGGGCAAAACATCCTGCTACAACAATAACAGCATCCGGATTGGCCCGATGAGCCTTTCGTATCATCTGTCTGGATTTTCTGTCGGCAAGATTGGTCACGGTGCATGTGTTTATTACATAAATATCGGCCTTTTGATCAAAATCCACCACGCTGTAACCCCTGGCTCTAAACTGTTCAATAATGGCCTGGGTGTCATATTGATTGACTTTACACCCCAATGTATAAAAACCCACTTCTTTTCCTGTTTCAAATTGGCCGGGAAACCCTTCACAGTTAGCGTCATTGTCTCTGCTGTTCCAATTATCCCTCATCATGTTCCTCCTTAAAATCTACAACGATGATAACACAATTATAACTAAAACACAACGCCGGCTTTTTCCCAGGATTAAGAGAGATTATTTGAATACATAAGCATTTATTCCCCACTAAGAAGAGCCAGATTCATAATTCTGCTTTCTATCTCGGCTAATTCATTATTTATTCTGTTATATCTGTCCAAGTTAAAATCATCTTCCCTCAACCATTCTTCAGTCAGGTTGAAAGCAGTCTCAGAGACTCTCTTTAAGTTTCTGAGCTTGTTTTTGAGTTCTTCCATCAGTGCGTTTTCCTCAACAGCAGCCCATTCTTCCCAAGTTCTATGCTTAAGAGACAGTTCCACTACCTCTGCTCTTTTTTTAACCTTATAAATCACATTATAAGCCGGGATGACACAATCAATATCCAAAATATTTTTAATCTCGTTCGCAAATTCAGCTTTTGATTGGGCTTCACCATGTACCAGGAATATTTTTCTTGGTTTTTCTTTAAAGCCTTTTAACCAGTTTATTAATCCATTCCTGTCTGCATGGGCTGAAAAACCCTCCACATTATGTATTTCCGCATTCACATGAATTTCCTCTCCAAAAATTTTGACGTCTTTGGCTCCATCCAGAATCCTCCTCCCCAGAGTGCCTTCAGCCTGATATCCGACAAAAACAACACTGCATTCCTTTTTCCACAGATTATGCTTTAGATGGTGCTTAATCCTTCCTGCGTCGCACATTCCGCTCGAAGATATGATAATTTTGGGCTCGTCTGAATGGTTCAGCATTTTCGATTCCTCAACATTTTCAGTAAAGTGAAGATTTTCAAACTGCAAGGGATTATCTCCCATCATCAGATAATTTCTGGCTTCTTTATCAAAGGCATGGGCATTTCGCCAAAACACCTCCGTTGCCTTTTTTGCAAGAGGACTGTCTATATACACAGGTATTCTTTTAAGCTCGTTAATTTTATCACTGGCAGAACCAAGGCTGTTATCGTAATACTTATTCAGGTGATATATTATTTCCTGTGTCCTGCCCACCGCAAATGACGGTATTATCACCGTACCACCGCGTCTTACGGTTTTCAGAATTATATTAAGAAGCTGCTCTTCAGGTTGTTCGGTATTTGCATGTATTCTGTTTCCGTAAGTTGATTCCAGTATAACATAGTCTGCACTGCCAATAATTACCGGATCCTTTAGCAAAGGTTTATCTCGCATACCCAGATCGCCGGAATATACCACCTTTGTAATTCCATCGTCTTCTTCAAACCACATTTCTATTATGGAGGACCCCAGAACATGTCCTGCATCATTAAATCTGACGGTCAGAAACTCATCAATCTTTACGATTTGCTCGTACAGGACAGGTTTAAAATATTTGAAGCTGTCATAAACGTTGGTTTGAGTATATAAAGGAGGTACCGTCGGTTTGCCTGATCGTCTTGCTTTCCGGTTCCTCCACTCTGCTTCCGCTTCCTGTATGTGGGCACTGTCCAGCAGCATTATTTCACATAAATCATAGGTAGGTTTTGAGCAGTAAATTGTTCCTTTAAAACCGTTTTTGACAAGCAATGGGATACGTCCGCTGTGATCGATATGGCTGTGGCTTAACAGTAAATAATCAATATTTTCAGGACTCACTTCATGCCCTTTATAGTTAAAATCTTTGTCCTTACCCTGATACATTCCGCAATCCAGCATTATAAGCTTATCTCTGAATTCAATTAAATGACATGACCCCGTTACGCCTTCTACCGCGCCTAAAAATCTTATATTCATAAAATATCCTCTTCCCCATATATATCTTTTATTCTATTATATAAAACTTATATAAATAAAGGTAGAACATTATTATCCTTGTTCTACCCTTTATTAATATATATGACTGAAAGCCCGTACATGGATAAATGATTAACCGTTTATATCACAGTTCGCTATACGCCCAATTTCTTGAGATATTCACGGCTCATAGCAGCACATTCAAGAGAAGTTTTACCTAAAGCCGGTCTGTCCTGTTCAACAACAACCCATTCCGCCCCGGCTTCCCTGGATGCCTTCAATATCGAGGGAAAGTCCTGAACCCCATATCCGACCGGGCGGAACCCAAAATTTTCCCCGGATTCAACTTCTGTTTTTGTTTCAATACCGATGAGTTCATAAAGCTGTTCAGGTTTCTTTTTTCCCTTCATAACAAAATCCTTAAGATGAACCACGGGGGCTCTCCCGGAATATTTTCTTATATATTCAACGGGATCTTCTCCTGCAACATTTACCCAACAGGTATCAATTTGAGTTTTCAAAAGTTCCTCAGGGATGGTTTTGTAGATAATATCAAGCCCGTATTCACCATCCACTTTGACAAACTCAAAATCATGATTGTGATAGAGCATCTGAATACCAAACTTCTTAGCCGCCTTTGCCAGCATTTCGATATCCTTGAGCGTTTTTTCAAAACCATCCTTCCCAGGTCTTCGTTCTTCCGGAAGATAGGGAACAGCTATGTATTTACATCCAATCTCAGCATAATCACCTATCACTGTATCCGGATCGGAAAGCATTTCATCAAGCGGAACATGAGCAGAAATCGGTATAAGTCCTGTCTCCTGAACCATTTTTTTAACCTGGCCTGCCTGATTTCCGTAAAGACCGGCAAACTCTACTCCATCATAGCCCATTTCTTTTATTTTTTCCAGTGTGCCTTTTAAATCCTTTTCAGCAAAATCTCTGACCGAATATACCTGTAAAGCCACCAAAAACGACATAATTCATGCCCCCTAACTCAAATTATATGTGTATATATGCATACATATGTACATGTCACCAGAATTCAGTATATAGGAAAAATGCAATAATTACAATCTGTAAAAAAACACCTTTCACGTCACCAAATTTACAGTTCAACCCATAAGACAAATCAATTTTCAATTTTACGGACATCCATTTCCCCGCTGTAAAACATTATGGCGGCCAGTAAGGCTATACCTACCGTCTCCGTTCTAAGAATTCTGGGTCCCAGGGAAACGGTGTTCCATCCCTGCTTTTTGGCATGCAATATCTCATCTTCATCCCAGCCACCCTCGGGCCCTATCATAATGGCTATATCTCTGTGGAATTTGCCAGTTTCAAGACATTCCTTTATCCCCAGCTTCCTTTCATTTTCCCAGGGAAGTATACGAAACATATCAGAGCAGCTTTGTATGGCATTATCAAAGGCCAATGGCACTGATACTTGTGGTATAATTCCTCTCCTGCTCTGCCTTGCTGCTTCCCTGGCTATTCGCTGCCAGCGGGCTGTTTTTTTATTTGCATCCTTTTCCGATTCCAGTTTTACTATGGTCCTTGCCGTAATAACAGGAACAATCCTATACACACCAAGTTCAACACATTTTTGTATTATTATGTCCATTTTTGTTCCTTTGGGAACAGCCTGATACAGAACAACCTTCGTTTGAGGTTCGCTGCTGCTGGGGAAACTTCTCTTGACAGCAACTACTACAGAATTCTCATATATTTTTTCAATAACACCTTCATAATCCATACCCTCTCCGTCACAGAGCCGTATCATATCACCCTCATGGAGACGCAGCACTCTGCAAATGTGCCGCGAATCCTCGCCTGAAATCCGGACGGTGTTATCGCTTAAAGATCTTCTGTCTACAAAGAATCTATGCATTTTTTACCACCACTGCCGCCCACTCATCCAAAATTTGATATTCAACATTACTGTAGTTCTGCTCTTTGAAAGCTTCCATAACATCATTGAGTCTGTCTAGAATTATTCCCGAGGCAACAAAAAAACCGTTATCGTTCAAAAAATCCTTCACTAAAGCACCAAGCTCAATTATGGTATCGGCTATTATATTGGCTACAATCAAATCATATTTTCCCTTTACATTGTCCAGCAAATTGCCCTGAACAATATCTATACGGGACAGGACGCCATTTTGCATTGCGTTCTCCCGTGCAATTCTCACAGCATCCGGATCTATATCAACAGCTACAGCATGTTGAGCTCCCAGAAGCAAGGAAGAGATTGCAAGTATCCCGGTACCGCATCCTATATCCAATATCCGATAATGAGGTTCTACCAGTCTTTCCAGGGCTTTTATGCACAGAATGGTAGTTTGATGCGTACCTGTGCCAAAAGCCATCCCCGGATCCAGCTCAAGTATAACCTCGTTCCCCTGAGGTTGATACTCTTCCCAGGTAGGCTTTACTACGATCCGCTGCCCAATCTTCATAGGTTTAAAATACTTTTTCCAGCTGTTAGCCCAATCCTCTTCATGTACGCTTGTCAGGGTCATCCGGCCGGTTCCCAGTTTAAGTCCAAAATCATGACTTAACAGCCAGCTAATTCTTTCTTTTATATATTGAATCTTATCATGAAAAAAAGCATCGTTGGGCAAATATCCTTTTACTGTTACTTCCTCGCCTGTTTTATCCAGCAAGGAGTCATCTGCTTGCTCCCATGCCGCATTTTCCATGAAGGCGGAAATATCAGAAGGATCCTGAACAACAACGCCTTGAACCCCCACTTCATAAAATACCTGGGCTATTACATCCACACCTTGATTTTCAGTTTCTATGCTGACTTCTATCCATTCCATTTGTTGATCCCTCCGCCCTCACAGACATATTTTCCAGAGCCGGCTAAACTCCAAATGCATCCTTCATTTTTTCAAAAAAAGACTTTCTTTCATCATTATACTGAAGATCCTGTGTTATCTCCTCAAACTGTCTTATTAATTCCCTTTGTTTCTCATTAAGCCGTTTGGGCACTTCTATATTTACTTTTACATACAGGTCTCCTCTCGTATTGCTCCTCAGATGCGAAATACCTCTGTTGCGCAAACGAAAAACCGTGCCGGTCTGGGTACCTTCAGGAATACGATATTTTATCTTGCCTTCAAGGGTGGGAACCTGAAGTTCAGCGCCCAAAGCTGCCTGGCCAAAAGTTATAGGAATATCGCAATATATATCATAACCCTGCCGTTTGAAAATTTTATGAGGCCGTACTGTTATATACACATACAGATCACCGGGAGGGCCTCCCCTTTCTCCCGTCTCACCCTCTCCTCTCAAGGTTATAGCCTGGCCGTTGTCAATTCCGGCAGGAACGTTTATGCTTATCTTTCTCGCTCTCCGCACTTTCTTTCTGCCATGGCATCGTCTGCATGGTTCTTCAATTATTGTGCCTTCACCATTACATCTGTCGCAGGTCCTTACGTTTACAAAACGCCCGAACGCAGTATTCTGGGCATACGACACCTCTCCAGTGCCATTGCATACCGTACAGGTTACAGGTTGAGTGCCGTCCTTAGCACCCGTTCCTTCACATTCAGAACATGGTTCCATTCGGACAACCTCTATTTCCTTCTTAGTACCAAATGCCGCCTCTTCAAAAGATATATCCAAATCATATCGAATATCCGCTCCCCTTACAGGAGCATTCCTCCGATATCTGCTTCCGGTCCCAAAACCAGTGCCGCCAAAGAACATATCAAATATATCATCTATGCCGCCGAAATCAAAGCCTCCGAATCCCTGACCAGTAGGTCCTTCATGTCCAAACCGATCGTATTGGGCGCGGGTTTCAGGATTGATCAATACATTATACGCTTCGTTTATTTCTTTAAATTTTGCTTCAGCTTCGGCATCTCCCGGGTTTAAATCGGGATGATATTTCTTTGCCAGCCTTCTGTATGCCCTCTTTATCTCATCATCGCTGGCATTTCGTTCTATGCCCAGAACTTCGTAGTAGTCCCTTTTGGCCAATATACCTCACCACCTTTCTGCTGCAGTTATTGCATGTACAGAATCATTTCTAAAAAAGAATTCTGGGAAAAGCTTAAACCGTTCGGGTTCCGGCTTTTCCCAGCTGGCGTTCACCAATAGTTATAATCTATATTATCTATTCATCTTCATCTACCACTTCGTAATCAGCATCTACAACATTCTCATCTCTTTGTGCGTTATCAGTACCTGACGCCCCTTGTTCAGGTGATGAACCGGCTTGGGCCTGTTGTTGATAAACTTTACCGAACACCTCGTATGATACCTGGGTCAGTTTCTCCGTCGCCGATTTTATTTTCTCTACATCATTGCTTTCCAGCGCCTTTTTCGCTGCTTCGATTTCTGCATTAATTCTGTCCTTGTCTTCTTTGCTCAACTTATCGCCCATCTCCTTGATGGTCTTCTCTGTATTATAAATCAGTGAATCAGCATTATTCTTTGCCTCAACCTCTTCCTTCCGCTTTTTGTCCTCTTCAGCAAACCTTTCAGCTTCCTTAACGGCTTTCTGTATCTCTTCTTCACTTAAATTGGTTGAAGCTGTAATGGTGATTTTCTGCTCTTTCCCTGTTCCCAGATCCTTGGCAGATACATTAACAATACCGTTAGCATCAATATCAAAGGTTACCTCAATTTGAGGCACTCCCCGGGGTGCGGGCGGGATACCATCAAGTATGAAACGTCCCAGTGTTTTATTATAGGCCGCCATCTCTCTTTCACCCTGCAGCACATGGATCTCCACGCTTGTTTGCCCATCAGCGGCAGTGCTGAATATCTGGCTCTTTTTTGTAGGTATTGTGGTATTTCTCTCAATCAGTTTTGTAAATACACCGCCAAGGGTCTCTATACCAAGAGACAGCGGAGTTACGTCAAGCAACAGCACGTCCTTGACCTCTCCTGCCAGGACACCTGCCTGAATAGCCG
>LSQX01317495.1_pt3 | contig 75330 bp, 69 predicted proteins | sample 654561 | NCBI WGS metagenome assembly LSQX01 (sample SAMN04489861, study PRJNA283612) | anaerobic digester metagenome | isolation source: 4 biogas reactors fed with cattle manure at either 37C or 55C with and... | place: Denmark: Kongens Lyngby | collected 2014
ACCAACCCCCACTCTATGGTCTGGAGCCGTAACGGATTTCAGATGTCTGCTCCTCAGACCTTGAACTGCCCCACAAGCGCTGTCAGCCCATTGGCCATTTGCGACAATGAGGCAGCAGAAGCCGTCATCTCCTCAACTGATGCACTTATCTCCTCAACTGATGCCGAAGACTCTTCTGCAGCGGCGGCAGTCTGTTGGGCAACTGCGGCGGTTCCATCGGCAGATTGGCGAACATCGTCGGCCATACCCTTCAATTCCTCAGCAACGTTCCTGTTGGCACTTGCCCATTGCACCAGGTCTTTCATGGTCTCCTCCACCCTGGCGCTGCTCTCAACGAGTTGATCCGTTTTGGCCCTTATGTTCTCTATGTCATTCGCCGTTTGATCTGCAGTTTCGAAGACTCTGCTCAGCACTTCGCCTGTTTCTGCAGAGAGAGAGCTGACCTTGTCTACCTCTTCTGCACTGGTCCTTATCGTCTCCACCGACCTGGCTGTAGCCTCCCTGACCCTCGTCACCAGTTCGGCGATAGCCCTGGTTTCAGCAGCGGAGCTCTCTGCGAGCTTCCGAACTTCATCTGCCACAACAGCGAAGCCGCGCCCGTGTTCACCTGCTCTGGCAGCCTCTATTGCGGCGTTTAGAGCCAAGAGATTAGTCTGGTCTGCAATGTCACCTATCACCTCAAGGATCTTGCCGATCTCCTGAGAATACGAGTCCAGTTCCTCTATCCTCTTCACCACATCATCAGTAGTCTCTTTGACACGCCCTACACCGCCGACAACTTGATTCACAGTTGCGATCCCTTCACCGGCCATTCTGGCGTTCTCACTGGAATCCTCGGCAGTAGTGCGCAGCTCTTCTCCCACTTCAGCAAGGGACGAGATCATTCCGGCCACAACTTCAGAGCTTTCGCCTACATGCGCCTCTTCTTTCTCGCTATCCTTTGCCAGTCTGTTTATGGCCTCATTCATTCTGTCGGCAAGCTCCACACTCCGCACAGCATGTTCGCTCTCATCCTGAGCCCCCCTGGCAACCTGGGCGGTAGATGCCGCAATCTGCTGTGCCGCACTTGATACTTCCTCTGACCCCGTCGCCAGCTCGTCAGTGGCTGCAGCAACCTCATTCGCAGTGACTGCTATCTTGCCAATTAGGCCCTGGAGCTTGTCCGTGAATACATTGAAGTGCTTTGCCAGGTTGCCAACTTCGTCTGACGAGAGGATATCGAGGCGCTGCCGGAGGTCGCCTTCGCCTTCAGAAATATCCTTGAGCATCTCAACTGTCGACTCCACCGGCACTGTTATAGTTCTTGCCAGGACATAGGCTATGATGCCGGCCAGAACTATGCCGCCCACTGCGCTCAAAGCGGTCATTAGTATCTGCTTGTTGCGCCTTGCCAACACTTCGCTGGCATCCAGGTCGACCGCAAGCACGCCGCTGACATCGCCAGCCCAGTTACACACCGGGGCATATGCCGTGAGAAAGCTTCCCCACTCGTCGATTTCGAAATCATCCATTACGGAAGCGTGGCCTTCAAATGCGCGCTCTAACATGGGATTGGACTCGTAAGGATATCCGATTTCCGCATGATCCTCTCCGTCAGATTCATCGACAACAATGAATACTCCGCCGTCGGCATCCTTGGCCAGAGTGAACACGTAAGCAAGATCAGGGTTCTCACTGATTACCTTCTTCAAGTATTTCTGCAGTGATGTATATGCATAAGTGTCTTCCATGCGAAGATCAACAATCAATGCATGCTCATCACCATCTACGTTTGAGGCCGCTGTTTGAGCAATAGAAAGTATGCGCTTCTGGATCTCAGAGAATATCTGCGACCAGGATTGATAATATTGAACTACTCCTGTAATCACAACCACGACCACTACAAGAGATGTAATTGCGAAGACCAGCTTCCCCCTGAGCGACTTGAATTTCACCTGATGTTGCCTCCTTTGAGCAATCTAAAAACTCTACAGCCCGGCACATCTTGCCCGCATGCCCTCTGTGGCCGGGAAAGGTAGCTCATGACGGATCAGGGGCCGGCGCCAAATCAACATCATTGAGCCTGCCCGAGCGGCCCTGGTGCCGATTGCCCTGGCAAATCAGGACTGCCTGTTCCAGGGCGGCTTCGCCTCCGGCCAGGAATTGCGCAAGCTATACGTGGAACTTGGCAATGCTTTGCTGCAGATGAAGCGAAGTTCTTGCGAGGGCTTGAGCAGAAGACGCCACCTGCTGCATCGCTGCGCCTATCTCTTCCGTTGATGCAGAAACCTCCTCGACTGAAGCTGCGCTCTCCTCAGCTGCTGCCGCAATCGTCTCTACTGCTTCCTCGACTTTGCCGACAAGAAGCGTCATGTTCTCTGCGTCAACGGTGTTTGACTGGGCAATCTCGAGTATCTCCTTCATGCTGGTTTCGACTTGCCTGGCAATGGTTCTGAATCCTTCAATCTCCGTCATGAGACCATCAATAGCTGAAACGGAATGTTCTGCAGCACCCAGTATGTCGCCAAGCCTCTCGCTGGCCTCTGTGGCTACGAGGCTTCCCTCTTCGACCTCCTGCCCCTGCAGTTTCATGGTCATGACGGCCTGTTTGGTCGCCTCTCGAGTCTGCTGGATGAGATCGGCGATGGCCCTTGTTTCTCTTGCAGATCCTTCAGCTAGCTTACGGACCTCTTCAGCTACGACTGCAAATCCACGACCTTGTTCGCCCGCCCTTGCCGCCTCTATGGCGGCATTGAGCGCCAGAAGGTTGGTCTGGTCCGCAATATCCTCTATCACGCCCACAATTCTTCCGATCTCGTGCGAAAGACCCTCGAGTTCCGTTATTCTCTCCGAAGTTGCAGAGGTTTTCCTGTCAATCTCAGCTATCCTTGCCGTCAACGCTTCTACTGCTGAACGTCCCTGGACTGCAGCGTCAGCGTTGCGTTCAGTCGCCAGGCGCACATCTTCCATGAGAATCAACGCCTTGTCAAACGATTGGCCCATGGAGTCATATCCGGCAGATGTACGGCTTATCGCGTTGACCTGGGCGTCTGCGCCCTCATATACACGGCGAATGACTTTTCCAAGTTCTGCAGCAGATGAGGCGGTTTCGCTGGCCGAGGAGGACTGTTCCTGGGACTGGTCAGCAATTGCCTGCACTGTTCTCGTCACTTCCTGAGTTGACGCCGCCGTTTCTTCCGAGCCTGATGAGAGCTGGCCGCTGGCGGCAGCAACATCACTGGCCATCGCGGCAGAAGCGCGGACCACATTTCGCAAGTTGGCCACCATGTCGCCGATGGCCCTGGCGAGCACTCCCATCTCGTCTTCGCTCTCATGCTCGATTTCCACGGTCAAGTCGCCCGCAGCCACGAGAGGCGCAAGAACCGCCAATTTTCTGGCGGGAACTGCGATAGAGCGTCCAGCGGGAAAGCCTACAGCAAAGCCTACAAGTGCTCCGATCGCTATGACCTGCACGATCCGGCGCAAGGTCTGTGCAGCGCTTGCGTGGATCTCTGTAATGCTGTTCCCGGTATCTTGTTTGACATACGCGAAAAGCTCATCAATGAGGCCTGTCAGCTTGGCTGTGATGACTCCGCATTCTGTGTTCATGCAAAACAGGGCCTGATCCGAAAGGCCCAGCTCTGCATAGGATATGATCTCATCAACTAGAACGACATAATCATGCCACGCGCTCTGGAGTTCACCACAGATCTGACGCCCTCGCTCAGTCTTGAGATCTGCCTTCACCAGATTCATGCTTTTCTCATAGATCCGCCCGGCTTCTTCTATGCGTCCCTTATGATCTGCCAGTGTAGCGTAATCCTGGGCCACTGCAGCCTGGGCCAAAGAACTCTGGACGCTAACTGCTGCTGATTCAGCCCTGAGCACACGTTCCATCTGCGGCACGCATCTCTCAGCCACCACCTCAACATCCGAAGCAAGTGAGTTGATCGTTCTTGTAGCCATCCACCCCGTGGCTCCCATGATGGCAACGAATACGATTAGAATCAAAAGGAACTTCCATGTCAGCCCCATGTTCATGATCCATCTTCTCATCCTGCCCTCGCACCCCCTAAGTGAGTAGGCAGATACGCCATCTCCTTTCTTCCTGGATGACGGCGTTTGCAAACTTGCGTGATGCCCGCGTTTGTCTGTTTCACAGAAAACATCCGACGTCAGACCGTAATTGATCTCATTGCTATTATCGGCGCCCAAGCGGGTTTTCTTATACCCAGTGCGCTGCCAGGGCCAAATTTCCCGTCAATATGCTGAAAACATGGTGTGTTTAGGTAGGATTAGTCTTCTTCTTTGGGAGTGATGCATACGCCTGCAGTGTAGATCCGCCGGGCGCAGCTGACCGCGGAATGCCCAATGACTTCCGTATCAGTTCCCTGACTCATTACTGCGAATATGCTGTCATAGACGTATCCTCAACGAGAGGAGCCATAAGCACGAACGGAGTGGGTGTGTATGGCATTTCACTACGATTACTACACGATTCCAGATGTCAGCACGCAGGAGTTATGGGCGGATCAGGAGTACCAACTGTGGATTGACCAGTTCGGTCGGCCCTGGTGGGGCCCGCCGTGGTGGAGTAGGCCATGGTGGTGGCGCCCGCCGTGGTGGGGCGGCCCCTGGGGAGGTGCGCCCGGCCCGGGTGGCCCGGGGTTCCCTGGAGGACCTGGGTTTCCCGGCGGCCCCGGACCTGGTTTTCCCGGCGGCCCCGGACCCGGTTTTCCTGGTGGGCCCGGACCCGGTGGACCCGGTGGACCCGGACCTGGTTTTCCTGGCATGCCTGGGTCGCCCGGAGGTTTCCCTGGAGGCGTTTCATTGCCTCCGGACCTGCAGCAACCTGGCAGCGACGAAACTCAGTAGTAGACTGGAGCAGATAGGAACGGGGTTCTCAAGGCAAGAAAGGCGATTCGAATCTGCAGGCGCTTGAACAGAGAGCTGAGTACGCTCCAGAGGGCAGGGATAACCCCTGCCCTCACCATCTGTCTCCGGCCCGCATTGCTCCTGCCAGGACACCCGGCCTGGCCGTAGAGCTAGAAATTGCGGCCCTCACCCGTAACAAGGGCCCTGTAGGCAACCTGCGTCTTCTCACTATAGCTGCCGCTGCGGTCTAGAGCATAAGCGCGGCCCATAGCAGTAGCCACTTCTACATCTATTCCCGGCGGGAGCTTTGACTCAAGGACTCCCAGTAGGTCCGCAGCTCCCTGCGGCGGACTGCTTCGGCCATCAAGAATCAGGTGGAGCCATGCCCTCCCGATCCCCTTGTCAGCTGCCGCCCTCAGCACTGCGATTGCCTCATCCATATTCCCGTGAGAGCTGCGCCCCGACAGCATAGCTATTACGTGAATATCCCCGCCATGATTGCGCGCTGCCTCAAAGCCGTAGTTCACTGCCTCATTCTCTCCGAGCTCTCCGGCGGCAACAGCGCGAGAGATTCGGAGTTCGTCCTGGGGCACAACCCGCCCGGCGCCGAGAGTCAGATGCCCGGTCTCTGAGTTGCCCGACCTTCCCTCCGGCAGGCCGACTGCCATCCCTGCCGCAGCCAGAGTCATGTACGGGCATTCCTTCCTCATCCTGCTCATACATGGCGTGTTGGCGGCTACAATCGGATTCGTTGCCGTATCGTCGGAACCAATCCCCCAGCCATCCAGAACGACTAACACGAGGCGATCACAGGTTCCGTCGAATACGGCGCGGCATTTGCCCGTCATGCCCTCGGGCACAGGTATCCCCATGATGCCGAGAAGCGTAGGCGCTACATCTGCAAGAGTCGCATCTTCGGCCGGACACAGCTGCACAGACGGCCCTCCGGCAGGCAACACCAGGCCAAACGGAACACGGCTTGACGTATGGCCCAGGTTGTGGCTTCCATCATCGTTTACGAACCTCTCAAGCAGCCCGTGGTCGGCAGTCACAGCCACTGCGTAACTGTGCTCGGCCGCGGCCGCACATATGGTGCTAAGTGCCTGATCTACAGCTTCCGCACAGAGCACATTAGCATCCCAATCATCCAGATGCCCGATGATGTCGCCCGCAGCGAGATTCGCGAGTATGAAGTGCCTGCCATCGCCCTCAGATTTGGCAGCAGCCATGGCACGTTCAACTTCCATGGCAACCCCTGCCGTGCTCGTGGCCGGCTTCGACAGGAATTCAGACGAGTGTGGGCTGGGCACAGCGATCCATTCTTCATTGGCATACGGCTCAACGCGCCTGCCATTGAAGAAGAAGGTCACATGCGCCGCTTTCTCCGATTCGGCAATTCGCGTCTGCGCCACGCCGGCCCGGCTCAGTACCTCGCCCATGGTCCCTTTTGGACGAAGAACCGGAAAGATAGTGGGCAAGCCGGCGAACTTCTCGTGATATTGAACCAGTGGAACAATGCTCAGGTCGGGCATGGGTTCCACTTCGAATTTGTCAAAGGACGGGTCAGCGAAGGCCTCTGTGAGCTGTCTCTCACGGTCTCCGCGCCTGCAACAGAAGAATAGAGAATCGCCATTTCTTATTTTGCCCACAGGCTTCCCGTCGACGACGCGAGTCAGTGGAGCCATCCAGTAGTCCATCTCTCCCCGGCTGTAACACTCTCTCAAAACCTGCTGCAAAGAAGCTGTTGTCTGCACTCCACGTCACTCCTGCATTTCGTTGTCTGTATAAAGCAGCGCATGTTATTTCGGGAAAACCAAGCCATTCTGGATGAACGCGCGGGTGCGGTCACCAGGTTCAAGCCTCATTGACGCATTCGTCTGAACCCTGAATAGGTCTTCTCCAATTCGCACCCGGTATTCGATGACGTTGCCAAGGAATATCCTTACGTCCACCTCGCACTCAACCCCGCGTTCGGTTCCGAGTATGATATCTTCAGGCCTTATTGCGAGCGTGTAGTCTCCCTTGTTAGCTGACGATCCCTCAATGACAAACTCTGCCCCGCTTCGAAGCCGAATGGTGACTCCCTGTTCAGTCCGGCCAATCACACTGCACGGAACGAAGTTCATCGTCCCTATGAAGTCGGCGACGAACTTGTCCTTCGGCTTTTCATATATGTCATGCGGAGCACCCTCCTGCACAACCGCCCCTGACTTCATCACTGCAACCCTGTCAGACATAGCCATAGCCTCAACCTGGTCATGAGTGACGTAGAGGATCGATATCCCGGTCTTGCGTTGAAGGTCCTTGAGCTCAAAACGCATCTGCTCTCGCAGTTTCGCATCTAGGTTGGAAAGGGGCTCATCGAGGAGCATCACCTCGGGGTCGGTGGAAAGCGCCCTCCCTAGCGCAACACGCTGTTGCTGGCCGCCCGAGAGCTCAGAAGGAAACCTCTTTTCCAGGCCTTGAAGCTCAAGCAGATCCAGCAGATAAACCATTTTCCGATTGATCTTCTCCTTTGGCTTCTTGGCCAGACGGAGAGGGTACGACATATTCTGTTCTACCGTCATGTGCGGCCATACTGCGTAGTTTTGGAATACCATTCCTATGCCGCGCCGCTCCGGCGGAACCATCACATTCTTCTCTGGCGACGTCACCAGTTGTCCGCTGATATATATATCGCCCTCGGTAGGCTGCTCCAACCCGGAAATGCAACGGAGCGTCGTGGTCTTCCCGCATCCGGAAGGACCCAGAAGCGAGAAGAACTCATTTTCGTGAACTGCAAAGCTCACATCGTCAACTGCCGTGAACGTTCCAAACCGCTTAACAAGGCTTGAAACTTTGATTCGCTCTTCCACCTTTGCCACCTCCGCACCTGGCTCAGATACTGATCTCACCCTTTGAAAGCTTCCGCACCACTGCGTTGCCGGCCAGTATCACAAGCAAAACCAGAGTAGACAACGCGGCAGCTATCTGCGTGTATCCAGCATCCTGCATGTTGTAAATAACGACTCCCATTGTCTCAGCCCCTTGCGACCAGAGGAGAACGGACATTGTCAATTCTCTCAGGGCCGGCATGAAGACTAGAATCCACCCTGCCACAAGACCGGGCCGGATTAGCGGCATGACGATGTCTCTCATGGTCTGGGTCCATCCTGCGCCTGACACCCGCGCCGCTTCCTCAAGCGAAACGTGCACCTGCTGCAAAGTCGCGTTCGTGGTTCGAATAGAGAACGGCATGTATCGAACGAGGTAGGCCGCAAGTATCACCCATATCGTCCCGTAGAGCACCACGGGCGGCCGCGACCAGGCCAGTATCATGGCAATAGCCACCATTGTACAGGGCACGGCATAGGGTATCGTCCCTATGAAGTCCAGGGTCCTCGCTCCCTTGATCTTTGCCCTCACAGACATGTAGGATACAAGGGCTCCAACAGCCATGGTGATTGTTGCGGCTGAAACCGCCAGGAACAAGCTGTTCTTGAATGCCCTGGCCACCATGGGCAGGTTGAGGATGTACTTGTAATGGCTTGAAGTCATGTTCGTCATCTCAAGTGGCGCGCCCCAATACTTAAGGAACGAAGTCAGAAGCATTGAGAGGAGCGGGACGACTCCCGCAAAAAGCGCTACAAGCACAACGAGGACAAAAACGGGTATCCGCCAACCCCCGAGGTTCATTGTTTGGGGTCTCACGCTTTTGCCGGAAATCACTGTGTACTTGCTCTGCCCCCGCTCTAAGCGCCTCTCAAGAATCAGGGGGATTCCAGATATGACCGCCAGCAAGACGGCCATGGCTGTGGCCAGCGGCATGTCGGGTATTGAGAGGGCCGAGTAGATCCTCGTAGTCAGCACGAAGAACCGCGCCCTGAACCCGAGAAGGGCCGGAATCCCGAAATTTGATATGCAACCCACAAATGCAAGCAATGCACTGGCTGTAATCGCAGGCGTGATTAGCGGCAACGTAACATCGATGAGGGTCCTGAAAGGCCCTGCGCCTGACATTCTCGCCGCTTCCTCAAGGCTTGTGTCAATCCTCCCCAGCGCTCCGCTGACTGTGATGAAGACCACAGGGAATTGGTATACAGCCAAGACTAGCACGACACCGCCGGCACTGTATATGTTCCAGGGAGCAAACATCGCGCCAGTGATGTTCATGTAAAGCTTGGACACATAACCCACTGGTCCAAAAAGCTGAGCCCACGCCATCGCGCCAATGAAAGGCGGTATGCCGTAGGGAAGCAGCAGCAGCATTCTCAACCATGACTTGTACGGAATGTCCGTCCTGACTATCAGCATGGCAAGAATAGTGCCTGCAGCAACACATATCAGGGTCGACAGGCATGAAACCCAAATCGAATTCCATAAGGCCCTGATATTGGCATCCTGAGAGAATATCTTCGCATAGTTCTCCAGCGTGAAGCCAGCCTCAGAACTGAAGCTCTTGATCATGACCAGAGACAACGGATATACGATGACTGCCAAGAAGAACAGGCCAACAATGGCCATGAATACATAGCGCACGTCGATGGATCGTCTTGTAATTGCTGTGTCCGGATTCAATGGAATTATCCCCCTCCTGCAATGGGCTGGGGTACACCGCCAGAAGTGATGTGCTCCCCGGGAACCAGGCGGTGCGGCGCCGGCCGCACCGCCATGGCAGGGAATCTATGAAAGACCCCCAACTACTGATGCATTATCTTCTCAAAGGTCTCCCTTATCGTGGATGCATTGTCAGCTGCCCATTGGAATGGAACGGGTATCATCTTTATCTTGTCTGCCGTAGGCATGCCCTTAGGAGGAGCCACGTCAGGCCTGACCGGTATCACACCGTCCTTGACCAAGAGCTCTTGACCCTTCTTGGAAAGCGTGAAGTCTACGAACGCCTTTGAAGCTTCAATATTCTTCGAGCCCTTGATTATGGCTACTGGGCTTGGGATTGAAACCGCGCCGTCAGTGGGCCACACGAAGTCTACCGGAGCTCCCGACTTCTGGAGATCATAGATCATGTAATCCAGCACCATGCATGCTGCGAATTCGCCGGCTGCCAGGCCTCTCGACACATCCGAGTTTCCTCTCAGAACCTGGATTCCCGCCTCTCGAGCCTTCTGATACCAGCTCCAGCCCTTATCCTTCCCGACAAAAGCGGCCGCAACTGTGAAGTTGGAACCGGAGTACAGAGGATCTGCCATTGCAGCTCGTGGTCCGAATTTGAGCAGGTCATCCCAGGTTTTCGGTTCGGATCCCTTCTTAATGGAGTTGGTGTTGATCCCGATTACCATGTTGATCATACGAGCGCCTGCGAAGTATCCATCGGCATCCTTGATTGCTGCAGGAACAAGCTCGGCCTCAGGCGACTTGTACGGATACAGCAAGCCTTTGTCCTTGAACGCATAGTAGCTCGCCGCATCGGCCAGCCATATCACGTCGGCCCTTACTCCACCCGCTTCAGCCTCAGCCCAGATCTTGTTGACTACATCAGTGCTTCCAGCCCGGAAGACTTCCACCTTAGTACCCCGATTGGCCTTCATGAATTCGTCCGCGAAGTTCGTGGCGAGTTCCAGTGGAACAGACGTATACAGCAGAACCTTCGACTCAGCAAACACACCAGTAGAGATTGCTAGCAGCAATGCCAAAGCCAGACCTATCAAACTGGCCTTCTTCATGTTTAACCCGCCTCCTCGTTGTTTGGTTCTATACCTGGCCAACCCCCGCTTGCGCAGAGATGAAACCAGCAAAGCAACTAATCGTTGGATTTGATCTTCCCAACTACCTGCAGCACTTCTTTTTCCATGTCTACAGAAGCATCTGTAGGAATAGGTTCATTGTCAATGTAGACAATATCGAGTCCACTCTCTACTGCCCAGGCAGTCACAACATCTACCGCAGCAGCTTTAAGCTCAGAGACGATCACATCGGGCCGGAGAGCTTCAAAGCGTGCAAGATCCTTTCGAAGCAACGGCCTGTTGGAGAGATAGGGGCTCGCCCCCACAACCTCACAGTCATACGTCTTCTCAAGATAGGCCGATATGGCGTCTGTCATAATGGCCGGAGCAGTGAGGGTAAGTGCTATCCTCTTGCCCTTTATGTCGCCGATAGGGCGAGGCCTGAAAACAGTTTTCACTACTGTGCATCCTGGATTTATCTCATTGATGGCTTCAACCATCTCGTCCACCTTGGCCTGGTCAGCCATGGGTGGCTCACACATTGTCAGAACAATCAGATCAGAAGTCAGAATCCGATAAGGCCCAAGATAAGACCGCATATACTCTACGGGCTGGTGGGCTCCGATGACGAGTATGCGCGCATCTGTGTAGACTGATGGTATGGAAGAACCGCTGCCCTCGAAGATTACAACGTCGGCATCAACCTCTTCTGAGAGCTCAGCGCCTCTGCCCACGTTCGAGACGAAGGTCTGTCCTGACATCCCGCCTCCGCATCTGCGACAACCGATTGTGGTGACTCTCGAAGTAAGCAGATCTTCGAAATGGTCTGATGACGCATGGCGCCCCTGCTTGCTTACGGACAGAAGGTATTCAGGCGTGATCTCAATTTCAGATGCACGAAGCAGCTCAGGCTCTGCGGGGCCTCCCCGCCCCATGGTGACTACAACAGGGTTGTACTTCTTCGCCAGGGTCCTTGCAACAAATCCGCCCACGGCAGTTTTTCCGATCCTCTTGCCTGTTCCAATCACTGAGATGCTGGGCCTGCTAACGCGCGTTGCCGCGACCGGGGGAGTGAACTGGAAATCTGCGCCCCGGTAGGCTACGCCCTTGGAAAGCACGAAACTGGCAATCTTGAATCTCTCTCTGTAGCCGACTACAGGCTCATCACTGAGGTCCACAACTTCATCCGGGCCATACTTGTCTATTGCAAGACCGATGGCGTGAAGATAGTCACTGTCGCGCACTATCGGCACTCCGAGTACGGCAAGGTCATCATCGGACCCTATTTTCTCAGTGCCTCCAATGAAAACGGCAGCCAGTATCCCCAGATCCTTCTTTAGTTCCTCGATGGCATCGCGTGTTACTGCAGGGTAATGCTCGCCATCCGTAAGCACAATGGCCTTCTTCATGGCGCATCACCACCGTTGTCAAAATGAAGATGCATTGACTACCATCTCCTTTACCTTGCGCATGTTGGTGAGATCGATGTATGTTTTGCACATGTCCCCGCGTATCAGGGATTTTGCATATAGAATTGGCGTAGATGTTTCTGCATACGAAACGCGCTCATTGAGCATGGCCAATGCACCAACCTTCTGGCCTAAAAGCTCAGCTTCGAGGCTGTCCAGGAAGACTGGTCGGAACGTCTCATCACTCCTCGTCAAGAGAATGTCGTATCCGTCACGGAGTATTCTGAACAACGACCTTGACAGGTCAGCTTCTTCGATGCCGCTCGCGACATCCGGAGGCATGAAAGTCGTTTCAATCAGCATTGGAATTCCATCGGCTTTCTTGAGGCGCCTGATCCGCAAGACTTCCGAATCGTTTTCAATTGCCAGATACGCACTGACAAGATTTGACGCCCGAACTCGGTCAATGGTGAGAACTTCGGCCCAAAACTCGTGCCCTAAAGCCCGAACCCTGGACGCAAGGCGCATCTCGTCAGTTATGTAAGTGGTCTCCTTATACTCCATAGGCCACTGCGGAACCGACACAAACGTCCCTTTACCCTGTACTGAATAAAGCAGGCCTTCCTGGACTAATTCCGAGATGGCCTGCTTGGCTGTTGTAGTGCTAATGCCATAGATGGCGCACAGCTCACGTATTGAAGGTATGCACGTTTCGGGCTCCCATTCGCCCGACACGATCTTCTCTTTGAGCTCCTCTTTGAGCTGATAATACAGGGGGACAAAACTGTCTTTCTTAAGCATTAACTCAGAAAGCCTCCTTGCTCTAACAACCGTCTGACATAATACCAGCTAGGGCAAGTGTATGTGTTAACGTGTCATCGTATTGTGTGTTTCTACACCATTGCGGAATGTCCTGCTTTAGAATTTTCCATTTTTCAAACCATTAACTGATCAGCACTAAAGACGGAAGGACAGCATTTGTTGCAGGTTATGCGACTGTTCTCGGTTGGAAAGGCTAATCGAGGCAAGCAAAAGAACGGAGGATGTGAGCGAAGATCGAGATCAGAGAGCAAGCTATTATCCCGTTAGGCTATGGCAAGTACGTGCGTTCCGACAGAATCATCGCCCTCGACCCGATAGAGGATGAACGAGGGCCCGGCCGTCGCACCAAGGTCTACATTGATCAGCTGCCCAATCCATTGATTGCTTCAAGAACTGAAAACTCCATTCTTGCGAGCATCGTCAGGACGCCTACAGAGGTTCTCGAGGCCACGGCCGCCCTTGAGCTTCTGCAGGATCTCATGGACGATATCGAACAAATAGGGCCGATGCTCCGAAAGAGCATCAAAGAAGAGGCTGGCCTTGACCTTGAGGCGCTTGAGCACAAGATCAGGGAGATCTTAGCGCATGAACTGGAGGCAGAATAGGGGTCGGCCAGGTTTCTGCCAGGCATACTCCGAAAACAAAAACGGGCAGGGCACAAACCCTACCCACAAACATTCTAGCTGGTGCCGGAGGCGGGATTCGAACCCGCACGTCCTCGCGGACAGAGGATTTTAAGTCCCCTGCGTCTGCCTTTCCGCCACTCCGGCGTCAACCTTGTTGCCATATGAGCTATCACAGAGAGTATATCACGATAGCCCATCTTGCGCTATCGGCCGCATGCTGCAAAGGATTGCCAGGTAGACCCGGCTTTTCAACACGGCCTCTATGTATGGCGATTGCGCGAAACAGGCCAGGCCGGCATGCCTCGGGCCAACGAGTCCGCCGCAGCCGGCAGCATGTCACACCCGGCTGCCGCTTTCGCCCGGCCCCAGTCCGATACAAGCAGCCATGCCGTCCAGTATTCCAGCAACACTCGCCGTAACTGAATCGGCACCCACAAGCTCCATGACTCCCAGTATGATCGCCGTTCCGGCAGGCATTACCCTAGCCCGCTCAGGCTGGATCATGCCTCGAACCTGCATCCTTTCGGAATAAGCGAGCGCGCACAGGCTGGCAAACATCGCCTCAACCTCATCTCTGGAGAGAATGCGCCCGTGGACGAGATCTGGATCGAACCTGTCCAGCTTGAGGCCGATCGAAGCGAGTGTTGTGGCTGAACCCCCTACTGCAACTACCGAAGCAGGGATGCATCTTCCGCCACCGGAGCTTCCGCCTTTCGCTCTCGCCGCCCCACCCTCCACAAGAGCACGCGCCTCCTGGAGGCCAGCCCGGATATGCTCACGCATCCTGTCGACCTCGTTTTGCGAAGGCGGGTCGGAAAGAAGGAACCGGTCCGTCAGGCTCACAGCGCCGAGGGGAAGGCTTACGCATTCCACCCCGCCTGAGCAAGAATCCATCCTCGTCAGCTCCGTGCTCATGCCCCCCGAATCCACAACCAGCGCCCTTGCTGGATCAGGCATGATAGATGCAGAACCGGAGCACGCAAGAACACCCAGAAACGAAAGCTCTGCTTCAAGTTTGGGCGAGATCACTTCGAGCCGCATACCGCACGCCTCTTCAACCTCACCGATTAGGGTTTGGCAGTTCTGGGCTGCCCGCGCTGCTGCTGTAGCCGTCACCCATATTCTATCGGCCCCCAGGGTTCGCCCTATCCCCACAAAATCGCGTATGGCTCCAACGGTGGCGGTCCGACCTGTCCCCGAGAGCCTCCCCGTTTCCTCCAACCCCCGACCGAGCCCGGTAATGCGTGTATCCTGCTTCACCCGAAAAACCTTTGGCGGCCGACACATGTCCGCGAGCCTCCACGGCCCATCCGCATCCTGGCGAAGGTGCGTGCCCGCCCTAACAGGCGGCTGCGGGACGACATCGGCCACAAGAAGCTTCGTGGAGTTGGATCCTGCATTCACCGCCCCAACACGAGCCGGCACACATCTTCCTCTGTCGCATTCAAGCCTCGCTCCGGCTTGCTCAAGCCGGCTGATTGTCATATCCCCCACAGGATTGCTATTGCCCGCGAGTGAATCGGCGACGTGCATGTGGAGGCACTTCACCCCCGAAAGGCTCGCCACTCCGCCTACGCCAGTCTCCTTCAATACTCGAACCATGTTCGGCGCTTCCCTCTCCAGGCACTCCCAATCCTCGTCGCTTACGAGCGCCATCCTCTGACCGGCATACCTCATGTTGGCCACCTCGTGGGCCCCGCGGAAATCTTCGTCCCGTTCTATCCGCTCCATTACTTCGCCTATCATGCCCTGGCTTTCCAGGGCCGACACAGCTTCTCGGAGGTGAGGGCATGTAAGCCAATAGAGCGTAGGGAAAGGCCTGGGAGCCGTCGTGCAAACCGGACTGGCGCACCCGCTTTCTCCCGACATGCAAGAGCGCGGCCGCTCCCACATCACCGGATAAGTAGATATTACCCGGGGTTGCCCGTAAGAACAGAGCCCTGGAACTGCAACAATCCTGCCAACGAGCGGGCGGCCCAGTTGCATAGCAACCACCGCACGCTCTAAGGCCGTGGGCATTCTGCCGCAGCCTCTAGGCCTTCTCCGCCCCTCGTTCAAAATCCACACCCCTGACCAGACGCTTCGGAACCCGTGTTAAGTCTGAAAAGGATCGACCCGGGCGCGGCCGCGTCGATCCGGAACCGGAATCCTCCACGCTATCAGATATTCCTGCGAAAAGAAAAGCACTCCATAATCAGGAGTGCTATGTCTTTGTCATGTTATGCTCTACATCGTCTTTGACAGACGCGTTCCCCGACCACCCCGTTTGGAATCCATATGCTTCTTCAGATCCTGGTGGCGCTCATCGCTTTCCTTAAGGAACTTGGAGAGCTTATCCTCAAAAGACTGCTGACTCGCTCTGTCGCGACGAAACCCTCGGGGACGGTAGTTCGGATCAGCCTGCTTGATTGAAAGGCCAATCCTGCCTTTGTCCATAGAGATTACCTTGACTGTAACCGTATCGTTCATCTTGAGGTAGTCATTTACGTCATGGACGTATTCGTCGGCTATCTCGGAAATATGAACTAGGCCCGTCCTCCCTTCACCAACATCAACAAACGCTCCGAAACCGGTGATTCCAGTGACGCGGCCTTCAACAATAGAGCCGACTGTAATTGACGACATGCTAAGAGAGATCCTCCTATTTTTTCATCTATCACAAGCTTGTGCTTATGATAACTACTTCACATTATATAGAACCCGCTATCGAGTGTCAATCAGTGGCGACATAAATTGCAACCGGAGCCATACTCTGAAAGCTTTCCTCAGTCCCCAATTTCAGAGGCCACGCCCTCGCGCCTTACCACTGGCCTGAACCCGCTTGAGTCAGGCTCTGACACTATGTATAGAGTCTCGCCCGGCTTGACTAGCCCAAGCTTCTCCCTGGCGATTCTCTCGATGTACTCTTCGGTCTGAGCTTCGTCGATCTGGTCCCTGAGGTCCTGCAACCTCAATTCCCACTCCCTGCACTCGTCGACCACTAGCTCAGTCTCTTTCTTGACTGCTGAAAGCCTTGCCCGTCCGCCTACATAACACAAGGAAACACAAACGACGAGCATGATCATGAGGACAGCAGTAACTTTCGAAGTCATGGCCACCGACTCCTTACTCGTTCACTTCCCGCGCCGGACTTGCACACTCTTGTGCAGGGCCTTCTCCTGCGACCTCAGAGCCACCGGCTCGCGATAGTCTTCGCCGTGCCAATGAGAATCCCTGCATTACCGTTCTTGAGATGCGCCGCTTTGCTCTCGCCGCATCACGCCTGAGTGCAGTCAGGCCTCTCCGCGAACTCCAGGCTGCTCTCCCGGCCGCCCATTCGATTACAGTGAACACAGGGCTGAGCACCGCTCTGCCTGTGAACGTGTAGACCCAGAATCCGATTGCAACGCCTCCCAGAACATAAACCCGCACTTCTCCCCGATTGGCGCGCATCAATATTGAGAAAGCCAGGGCTGATGAGAAGAGCCAGTAGAATAGATCAACCACAGCTGTAGCACCTCTGCGCAGCCGCAAGACTCGCCTTAGGAATGCGCACAAGTCGTATAGCGCTCCCATTAGCAGGCCCGCCGCAAGCGAACCCAGCATCGCCCGGATCTGCCAACCCAAGCCATCCACAGCCGTCACCTCTACCCCATTCAGGATAGTAGCCCTTATCCAGGGTACCTGACGGCGGCCCAAAGCATGAAGAGAAGCAGCAGGCCTACGGTGATCCACGACGTAACGCCCCGCGCCCGCGCAGCCCCTTCAACTATCCGCACCGGCCAGCTCGCCAGCTGGCTGCGGGTATTGGTCCAGGCTTGAACCACGTTTCGTACATATCCTTGAGTTTCGGGGTACGGGGGAATAGAACCTGATGCCAGACCCGAATCCGCCTCTACGCTTTCGACCGCCGACATCCCTGCATTGTATGACGCAAGCGCTGCTATAATGTCACCTTCGTAACGGTCTACTAGAAAGCGGAGGTAGGCGGTGCCAACGTAGATGTTGGCGTCAGGATTATATATGCACATGTCTGAACATGCCGGAGGCGCATGCTCCCCGCTGCAATGAGCATTGGGCATGAACTCCCGCCACGTGCCCGGCATAAGCTGCATCAATCCGCGGGCTCCCCTCCAGGAAACTACGTCAGTCTGGAAGCCGCTCTCCTGGGATATGATAGCCGCAACAAGAGATGGGTCCACTCCATTGCGCAGGCTCTCGAAGTTGATCGTCTCTACGAAAGGCATGTCCCTCACTTCAATGCGAGCAGAACAATAGTCCCCCAGTATGTCAATGGCCCGAGCCGACAGCTGATCTACGTATTCCACGCCTGCCCATGAGTAAACAGCGAAGATCGCAATCAGCGCGGCGAGCGATATTATCCAGCGTTTCTGTATCTTCATCGACGGGCGAAACAAAGACACCATGAAGACTAGCGGGCTGATGATCACACCCAGGATCCCAGTGACAACCATGACTCCAAAACTCATGCTCCGCTTCTTCTGCGTCGATCTCTTGCTGCGCCTCGGCGCACTGCGCTTCGGTTTTTCTGGCATATGCGCTCCCCCGGCGAGGCCTATTCTCCCAGGCTTCGCGCGATTCCGCCGGACGATTCAGAAAGGTCTGAATAATACAACCTGGATTTCTTCACTTGTCGCCTCGCATTGTCACAGTATTCGTCGTCTTTCTGCTGAATCCTACGTGCACTCACCATTTTCCAGCGCCCGGCAGTGCCTGACAACGCTTCTTAGCAACAAGACACCTTTCAGTCAGGCATCCATCGCCCCGGGGGCCCGGACGAATCCTCCCTCGCCTATCGGAGCAGCCTTCCCAGCAGACCTCGTCCTTTTTTCGGGCTTTCGTCAAAATAGTCGCACGTCTCAACATACCCCTCAATCTCGATAGTGCCATCCTCCAGATTGAGCTGGCGTATGTGGAGATCATGCCCGGTAACAGTGAGAACTCCCGCATTTGTATCAAGGATTATCTCCTCATCATCGAAGCTCTCAACGTTGGCTACTCCATCTACCATCATGCTTTCACGGTCGACCATCACGACTCTGTGCTGGAGGCCAGAGCGCTTCCGCCTTGCCTCATCAGTCAAGTCAGGCCCCTTGGCGGCCATCGGCACCACTCCTTCGGACAAATCTTTGCATATGGAACGCATGCATCCCTCGTGGGAAAAACAATTTGTCCTATGGATGTGTATGCCCATTCAGACCACATAATGCCTGGGCCCAGAGCCTAGAGACCCTTCCCCTTCGCCTCATCCCATATGGCGTCCATCTCGTCAAATGTCATTTCCTCCAGGGCGACCCCACTCTCATCAGCCCTGTGCTCGATGAACTTGAACCTTGACGCAAACTTCGAATTGGTGCGCCTCAGGGCCTCCTCGGGGTCTATGTCAAGGAGCCTTGCCACATTCACTACAGCAAAGAGAAGATCCCCAAGCTCCTCGCCGATCCTCTCCTTTTCGCCTGACGCCATAGCCTCCTTGAGCTCATCAGCCTCCTCCCACACTTTGGCGGAGGCATCTTCCGCGCACTCCCAGTCGAAGCCGACGCGGCTCGCCTTGTCCTGGATCTTCGCCGCCTGCATGAGAGCGGGCAAGTACTGTGGCACTTCGTCAAGGATTGACGCAAGTTCCCCAGAAGGCGATCCCTTCTCCCTCTGCTTGATCCGCTCCCAATTCCTTAAAACAGTCCCCGCATCGTCCGCCCTAACATCGCCGAACACATGAGGGTGGCGGCGCACCAGCTTCGCGCTGATAGCCTCTACCACATCGTTGAAATCGAAAACTCCATCTTCATCTGCAATCTGGCAATGAAAGACTACCTGCAGAAGCAGATCTCCAAGCTCCTCGCAGAGCAGGGAAGGGTCACCGCTGTCAATCGCCTCAACGACTTCATACGCCTCTTCTATGACATATGGTTTCAGAGACGATGACGTCTGTTTATGGTCCCAGGGGCACCCGCCCGGCCCCCGCAGCTTAGCCATGATCTTGACAAGCTTGTCCGCAGGGTATCCGCATTGCGGCATGCACTCTTCTGTCGTTTCACCCTGTCGCGACCTATCTACATCAGCCATACCTACCACGCCTTCCGCGATATTTGCTTTCCACTACGACTTCACCAAACCCAGCCGGGCAAGAATGCGAGCCAGGGGCGGCCCGACCTTCGGGATCATCTCAATGTCGGCCCCGACAATTCCGCCGACGGCAAGCATCACTACGAAATAAGTCACAGCCGCCACCGCTATGGAGGCGATCGTCGCAAGCCCTGGCCGTCCCGTCATCCTGGCCAGAGACGACTGGGTGATTCTGGCCACCGCCGCCATTACCGCAGCAGATATTGCAGGCTTTGCAAACTCCGCCGCAAGGCCTGCCCCAGCCCCGCGCCCTAGCCTCCTCGCCACATCTGCCAGGTTAGCAAGGGCAACTACTGCAAAGCCTACAGATGTACTTATGGCAGCGCCTGCCACATTGAGCTGAGGCAACCCTGTAAGCCACCACTCGCAAGCCACTTTGACAGCCGAGCCGATCAAAAGGTTCTTCACAGGGCCTCCCGGATATCCCATGCCCTGCAGGATCGCACCGGACGTCTGAAGCACACACAGAAATGCTGAGGCAGGAGCAAGCGCCCCGAGCACCCGGCCCACGTCAGGCCGTCCATACACAAGACTACATATCTCCGAGCTGAGTGTCCATAGTCCGAGACCGGCAGGAAGAGCTATCAGAGCTGTCAGCCTCATTGCAGCCCGGGCCCGTCTCTCAGCGCCCGCCCTGCTGCCTACGGCTAATGCTTCGGAAATCGCCGGCACTATGCTTGCTGCAAGCGCAATCGTAAGCACGTTGGGAAAGTATGCGAGGGGAAGTGCCATTCCGCTCAACTGCCCGAATAGAGCTGTGGCATTCTCGGCAGAAAAACCTGCAACACCAAGGCGTGCTGGCACCATCGCGGAATCGATCGCCCTGACAATGGGCAAAACCGACGCGCCGATAGCGACTGGCAGCGCAATCGCGAATATGGCTGCCACCAGCTCCCACGTTGTCTCTTCGCTCCGCCCCGCCCGCCTCGCAGTCTTTCCTTCCGCGTCCATGCGGATACCCACTCGCCCGCTCCTCATCTTGCCCCTGCTCATCCTCTGGGCGTACACGAACAGAAGGTATGCAAGGCCGGCCAGGCCTCCTGTTACAGCTCCCAGGGCAGCACCAGCAGCGGCGTACTCAACTCCGCGAGGCATCAAAGTGGTGGCGAGAACCAGCATAGTGCCTACGCGGACGAACTGCTCCACGACCTGCGATGCAGCGGATGGTCCCATGTCCTGGTGCCCCTGGAAATACCCTCGGAATGCCGACATCACCGTGACGAAAAAAAGGGCGGGAGCAATTGCCCGTATGGCAAGCGCTACCCGCACGTCGTGGTAGATATGTTCTGCAAGCCAATCAGCTCCAAGATACATGAATGATGCAGATGCAAGCCCAGTGCATAGCATTATCATGATTGCGACTCTCAGTATGCGGATGGACCCGCGCTCATCGCCGATTGCCATGCGTTCCGCCACAAGTTTTGAGACCGCAAGAGGCAACCCTGCTACTGAAGCGACGAGAAAGAAATTATACAGAGGTTGCGCGAGCTCGAGCAACCCCATGCCTTCGTCGCCAATGGTATTAGCAAGCGGAATTCTGTAGACAGCGCCGAGTATCCGGCTGATCACTCCGGCTGCCGCCATAAGCGCGGCACCCCGAACAAATGACGTCTGATCCCGGTTGCTGTTCGTTTATGCCACCTGCCTTGCCAGATACCCCGCAGCCGTAACTGCCAGGCCTTCCTCAAGACCGCCTACAGTGGAGTCGTTCGAGGTCGTGCCCACTACTACAGCGCCAACGGCGTCGCCGTCTGCTACAATAGGCGCTATGGCAGCGGAAATCATGGCAACCGAATCCGGACCTGCACTAGCCAATATGCCGGACGCATCTCCGCCTCCGCTGAAGTGGACCATTAGCGCCTGCTTCTCGGCCATTGCCTTCTCTATAGCACGGCCCACGCGACGACCCAGGAGTTCCTCGCTGTGCGGCCCAGATGCAGCTATCACCATATCCCTGTCGCATATGAGGGCTACACCGCCCGATGATGCCGATAGGGATTCAGCCATGTCGGATGCTACATCCCTGAGTTGGGCCACAGGCGAGTACTTCTTCAGCACTATGCTTCCCTTTGGATCCACATATATCTCGACTGAATCGCCCTCATGTATTCGAAGGCTCCTTCGAAGCTCTTTAGGCACCACAATTCTGCCCAATTCGTCGATGCGTCTGACAATTCCAGTAGCTCTCATTCCTCAATACCCTCCTGCATGTTATTGACTGATGTTGTCATTGATTAACTGCTACGCTCTGCCTCATCTCAGATAGGATATTCATCAGAGTGTGCAAGATCTCTCTTTCGGACATCCCGTGGGTTTTGACCCTGAGCCTTTGTGTCCTCCCTGCCGCAAACGCCACTCTTCCTTTGAACGGCCCGGCAATCCTCGCCATGTCGCTGTATGCATAGCGCACCCCGTCGGCGAATCGCACTACTACTCCGTTCCGCTCACTGGCGATACTTGCAGCTCCCAACTCCCTTGCGAGGACCTTCAGCGCGGCAATGGCAATGAGGTTGTCTACAGGAAGCGGCAATGGCCCAAATCTATCGATGAACTCCTTAGAGAGATCTGAAGCGTCCTCAAGAGACTCGATGCCGTTGATCTTCTTATAGACCTCTATCTTCTGCCGCGAATCGGGAACATAAGAGTCAGGCACGTAAGCGTCAACAGTAAGGTCAATCATGACCGGCGGCGGCTCCGGCTTCTTCTGCTCACCCTTAAGCTCCCCTATGGTCTCTTCCAGAAGCCTGCAGTACATCTCAAATCCGACCGCCGCAATATGGCCATGCTGTTCAGGACCGAGAATGTTCCCTGCCCCTCGTATCTCAAGGTCACGCATGGCTATCTTGTAGCCCGACCCCAGGCTCGTAAACTCCCGAATTGCAGCCAGCCTCTTCTCTGCAATTTCGCTGAGGGCTGCATCCCGCTTGAACAGAAGGTACGCATAGGCCACCCTGTTCGTTCTTCCCACCCTGCCGCGCAGCTGGTAGAGTTGAGCAAGCCCAAGATTATGGGCGTCATCAATGATTATTGTGTTGACGTTCGGAATATCAATACCAGATTCTATTATAACCGTGCAAACAAGAATATCAAACTCTTGTGCCATAAATTGTAGCATTACTTGCTCAAGCCGATCCTCCGGCATCTGGCCATGGGCAACGCCTATGGACGCTTCAGGAACGAGCCGGCTGAGCCTTGCGGCTACCTCTTCTATGTCGTAAACCCTGTTGTGGACGAAGTAAATCTGCCCTTTGCGGTCGATCTCCCTGAGAAGGATCTCCCTTATGAGGCTCTCGTTCTTCTCCACTACATACGTCCTTATAGGAAACCTATTCTCAGGCGGGGTTTCCATAAGGCTCATGTCCCTGACCCCTGCCATAGCCATATGGAGAGTCCTGGGAATAGGCGTTGCCGTCAACGTGAGAACATCAACTTCTTCACGGAGTTCCTTTAAGCGTTCCTTCTGGGCCACGCCAAACCTCTGTTCCTCGTCGACGACTACCAGGCCCAGGTCGCGGAAGCTCACGTCCTGTGAGAGCAGGCGATGGGTTCCAATCACCACATCAACCGACCCCATCTTCAGACCTCGAATAACCCGTCTTTGTTCCGCTTCCGACTGGAATCTTGACAAGATCGCCACTTCCATCGGAAATCCGCGGAATCGCTCTGAGAACGTGGCGTAATGCTGCTGAGCGAGGATCGTTGTGGGAACCAGCACTGCAACCTGCTTCCCGTCGACCGCGGCCTTGAAAGCCGCCCTGAGCGCTACCTCAGTTTTGCCAAATCCAACGTCTCCACAGAGCAACCTGTCCATGGGCATAGGCTTTTCCATGTCCCGCTTCACATCTACTATGGACCGCCACTGATCGGGTGTCTCCTCGTAAGGAAAGAGATCTTCGAACTCCTGCTGCCACACTGTGTCGGGCGAGAACGCATAACCCTTCACCGACTCCCTGGCCGCATGCAACCTGAGCAGGTCTTCCGCCATGTCTTGCACCGACTCGCGCACTCTGGTTTTGGCACGCGTCCATTCTGTCCCTCCAAGTTTATTCAAGCGGGGCGGCGAATCTTCCATCCCTATGTATTTCTGCAGAAGAGAAACCTGGTCAGTAGGGACATAAACCCTATCCTCGCCGGCGTACTGAACCAGGAGGTAGTCGCGTTGGACCCCGGCCACCTCCAGGGTCTGCACTCCGCCGTATTTGCCAACTCCATGATTGACGTGGACCACATAGTCCCCGGGCGACAGATCCGTGTAACTGGCAATCCGTGCACCCTCTTCAACGCTGGCAAACCGCCGCCTCTTCTTCCGCCGCCCGTATATCTCAGCTTCTGTAAGAACCAAAAGCTTGATGTCGGTACACTGAAATCCGGAAGAGAGCTCGCCTTCCGCCATGCAAATGGTGCCAGCCTCAGGAACGGACTCCAATCCATCGCACGAGATCGTCGAGATGCCCTTCTCCTCGAAGAGCTCGGCAAGTCTCGCACACCTTTCCCCGGTCGACGCTACACAGACTACTCTGTACTGCCTTTTACGGTAATTCTTGATCTCGTGAACAAGATCGTCGAAGCGTCCCGCAAATATCTCTGCCTGCTTCGTCTGGGCCACTATGTTGTCTGAAGCGGCAGGCAGGATCCCATCAAGCCTGTCGCCGCTGCCGTCTGCCGCCCTGGCAAGCAAGGACATGGCAACGGTCTGCCGCCGCCCGACAGACTCCGCAACTTCCGCAGCATCCATGTACAGATCTGCTTGAGATGGAAGGACCATGGCGGCTTCAAGCAGCGTCGCATATGTTTCCCGTATGTCAGCCTCGTAACCGGCAAGAGCTTCTTTGAACCTGATGGGCTCATCGACAACGAACAATGCTTCGCCAGCCCAATCAGCCACTGTCACTCGTTCCTCATAGAAGAACGGAAGGTACTGCTCGTCATTGTCGAAGAAGGTTCCGTTCTCAAAGCGTTCGAGATGATGGTCGACCCTCTCTCGCAGCTGATTTCTGGTATGGACCATCAAAGCAGCAGAAGAGGAGCCTCGCCGTGCAGATGCTGTATGCATGGCGCCGGCCAGCGACGGCTCCCTTCGCGCCATACTCCCGTCCACACGTTCAAGCTCCTCGCAGATCTTCGCGCACGCCAGCTCCAGTCGGCCGCTGTCATATAGAAACTCCCTCGCAGGAGTAATTGCAACCTCATCCAGCCGGTCCTGTGAAAGCTGGGTTTCGGGGTCAAAGAGCCTGATCGACTCTACTTCATCGCCGAAGAACTCGATGCGAACAGGCTGATTCGCACTATGCGGAAACACATCAATTATGCCGCCTCGCACACTGGCCTGTCCACGGCCGTCTACCTTGCCCAAAATCTCGTATCCACATCCTGCCAATCTGTGCACTAGTGCCTCAAAATCCCGAACCTCGCCCACTCTGACTCTGAACGTCGCCTGACGGTAAGAATCTCTGGGCACCATTCTTCTCCCCAGAGCGCGTGCAGGCGCAAGTACCACGCATTTCGTTCCGCCGGCCAGGGCTGCAAGGGCTTTGGCGCGCGCGGCCAGAAGGTCGGCACTCATCGGCGTCTCTTCATAGGGCATCACATCGACTGGCGGAAAGACAAATACGAGCTCAGGACCTATCAAGGCAGAAATATCCCCCGACAGGCTCTCAGCGTCCTGCTGTGTGCTGGTAACCACAAAGATCGTGCTCGAAGCATGCCGAAACAGCCCCGATATGAACAGGGACTTCTGCGGGCCTGAAAGGCCAGAGATATGTGTGGAGATCGCTCCCTGCTCGACTCTCCTCAGGACATCGGTGAATGTGGCAGAATCAAGCAGGAGGTCGACTATTCCTGTCAACCCCATACCCCCTCCGGGGAAATATGACGCATCGGAAACGGCGCAAGACCCGGCTTAGTTGAAGCGGGTCTGCGCGGCTTCGATGCCGTCCTCTATTATACATAGTATGGCGGAAATCGCATTAATAACAGCATCCGATATGATGGGGAGCTCTTCGCGAGTGAAGGTGTCAAGCACGTAGTCGACTGAGTCCTCCCACGGGGGAGGCCTGCCAACCCCGATACGCACGCGGGTAATCTCTTCTGTGCCCATATGCTCTATGATAGAGCCCATGCCTTTGTGCCCGCCGGCGCTGCCTTTGGTACGAATGCGTATCTTTCCTACCTCAAGATCCATGTCATCATATACGACAATTAGCGACTCCGGGCCCACACGGTGCCATCGGGTCGCTCTTGCCACAGCTACTCCGCTGTTATTCATGTAGGTTTGCGGTTTCAGGATCAACATATCCGTCCCTGCAAACTTCGCTCTCGCCACAAGGCTAAAGCAATATGGCGCCCTCCTGAACTTCCCGGCACCCAGCTTCAGGGCAATACGGTCGGCTGTCATGAAACCAGCATTATGCCTGGAACACTCATATCGTGATCCAGGGTTTCCGAGGCCTGCTATGAGGAACATATCAATACCCACTATGGAAGATTAGTCAAACAGTATGCTGACCGAAAGCTCGAGATAGATACGCCTGATCGCTTCTGCAAATAGCGGCGCTACTGACAGGACGGATATCTTGTCGGTCTGCTTCTCTTTGCTCAGGGGAATAGTATTAGTAACTACGAGTTCCTTAATCCGCGAACCCTCAAGCCGCTCAATCGCGGGCCCCGACAAGACTCCATGAGTGCAACATGCCCTCACTTCAGTCGCTCCCGCCTCGATAAGAGCGTCCGCCGCCTGACACAGGGTCCCGGCAGTATCCACAAGGTCGTCGACGATTACGGCCGGTTTTCCAGACACATCCCCGATGATATTCATCACCTCAGACACATTGGGCCTCGGCCGACGCTTGTCCACGATCGCCAGTGAACTGTCGAGGTGTTCGGCGATTCCCCTGGCTCGAGTGACACCGCCCACATCAGGGGAGACAATTACGCAGCCCTTCAACCCCCTCGCCTCCAAATGCTGCGAGAGAATGGGGGCCGCCTTGAGGTGGTCCACAGGTATGTCAAAGAATCCTTGGATTTGGGGCGCGTGCAAGTCGATGGTGAGAACCCGTGAAGCCCCTGCCGCAGTAATCAGGTTTGCCAGCAATTTTGCGGTTATCGGCTCTCTGGGTTGGGACTTCCTGTCTTGCCTGGCATAACCGTAGTACGGCACAACGGCGGTAATTGATCTTGCAGACGCTCGCCTCAAGGCATCAATGACTATCAGAAGCTCCATGATATTGTCGTGCACCGGAGCGCACAGGGATTGTATGACAAACACATCTGCGCCTCTTATGCTCTCGAATATCTGTACGCTTATTTCGCCATCGCTGAATCTGCCGACTTCGGATTTTACAAGTTCTGTTTCAAGGTTGGCCGCAATTTCCCCAGCCAGCTGGGGGTTGGAATTGCCTGCGAAGATCTTCAACTTTCGGTGACATGCGCCCATAGCTACTTCTCCTCCTTGGAAGATTGAGCCGCCCGTCGTTTTGCAACCCATCCTTCCTTATTCTCCTGTCGGGCTCTTCCAATGGCTAGAGCTCCTGGCGGAACATCGGAAGTAACTGTGGACCCAGTAGCAATATACGCATCCAGGCCCACCTTTACCGGAGCAACCAGATTAGAGTTGGCCCCCACAAAAGCACCGTCCTCTATGATCGTGGTGTTCTTGGTTGTTCCGTTATAATTGCACGTAATTGTCCCAGCCCCGATGTTTACCTTGGAGCCCATTACCGTGTCTCCTATATAGCTGAGGTGAGGGATCTTGCTTCCCTCGCCCACTACGCTCTTTTTGATTTCAACAAAGTCGCCCACTTTCACGCGATCTGAAAGTGACGTGCCCGGACGCAGGTAGGAGAATGGGCCAATATTGCATTCATTGCCTACCTCTGAATCGCAAATGTAGACATACGGGCCGATCTTGCAGGACTCTCCGATCTTGCTGTTCCCGGATATGACAGTAAAGGGCATGATAATCGTATCAGGCCCTATCTCCACGTTTGCATCGATGAATGTGCTTTGGGGATCGATTAGCGTCACCCCGGATTCCATTGCTTCGTACCGTTTGCGGTTGCGCATGGCCGTTTCAGCCTCGGAAAGCTTGACGCGAGAATTGATCCCAAGCCCCTCAGAGGCATCTCGAAGAACGACTGCTCCTACTGAAAGCCCCTGGGATATCATGACCTCGATCACGTCTGTTAGGTAATACTCGCCTTGTTCGTTATCGTTCGACAGGCGTGGAAGCGCGTCGAAAAGCTTCTTTTTGTCAAAACAAAACACACCGGTGTTGACCTCGCGCACGGCGCGGATCTCCTCCGTTGCATCGCGCTGCTCTACTATGGCGGCAACATTGCCCTGCGAATCTCTTACGATTCTCCCATAGCCCGTTGGATCATCAACATGCATAGTAAGGACAGTTGCACTTCTTCCGCTGCTGGAGTGCTCATTTACCAATTCTTCTATGGTTTCAGGGGTAAGAAGCGGCACATCGCCTGGAATGACGACAATATTGCCATCGTAACCATGAAAAGCCGGGCCTGCTGACAACACAGCATGGCCCGTACCCAATTGCTCTTTCTGCCAGACTATGTCGGCACACCCGGCAAGATGCTCTTCCACTAACTCGCCGCCGTGCCCAACAACGACAATCGTGCGCGATGCTCCGGAGCGAACCAGTAAGCCGACGACATGGTCAATCATGGGAATGCCTGCAACCTGATGAAGAACCTTAGGAAGCTCAGACTTCATCCGTTTGCCATGCCCTGCTGCTAGCACAAGGCCCACGAAAGATGCCATATTATTCACTCCGCCAAATTAGTCCAGTATCAAAACTAGTCTTCAAACACCTTGAGCATATACCAATCATGCTGCTTCGTCAACTTTTCACGATGCTGGCAAACGCAGTGTACATCGGCATGCGTTTACTAACATATCGTCATCGAGCTGAGCAAAGAATGTACACAGCATCGCAGTGGAGGTGGAAACATGCCAAAGAGCCGTAGGAGCAACAGAACATTGGTTCCCCAGGCGCGACAGGCACTGGACCAGATGAAGTATGAAATTGCCAACGAGCTAAATATTCCAACCCATCTCATTCAAGGGGATTACTGGGGCAACCTCAGCGCCCGGGATTGCGGGTCAGTCGGTGGAAACATGGTCAAGCGGATGATTGAGGCGGCACAGGCCTCATTGGCGGCAACGACCATGGCCGGTGTTAGGCAGGGATTCCAGGAATTCGTTCCTTCACAGGACCTGACAGGTACTACCTGGCAAGGCAACTACCCAACCCAGTGAACCTTTCTGAACCCGGCTAGCTTCCCCGAACGACCATCATAACCGGTTTTGAAAGTCGCAACATCAGGATCACAGATACGACAGCGGCCCAATCTTCGAAGACAAGAGCATGTCCAAATGCGAGCGAGGCCCCAATGGCCTCGCTCTCCCGCACTCCCGGGCCAGCCAGACTCTGAGTAGCCCCCAAGGGGTATTTCACCTCTTTCAAGCGGCTGCCGATTGAACATTGGGCAATGTCGTGCAGATAGTGCAGAACTTCATCTTGGGACACACATCTTTCAAGGAAACGATTGGGAACAGCTCCATGGATACGCGTTGGGGTTGCCGACTGCGAGTGAGGCCCGGTTTATGCATTCAAAGTAACCATGATAGGGTATCCCAGGCAGGAGTATCCTCCGTTCCTGAACATATCCTTGTACTGCAACCTTCTTCATTTCGGCAGAGAAGGTCGGCGGAGCGGAATGACCCGCTGGCGGGCCAGTTTTGGGGGTAAGCGACCCATCCACGGGCCGTTTTTCAGAATATCGACCTGCTGGTGGGTCAATCGGGCCACCGAACCTCCCCTTCTGCGTGGATCCAAGTGCTTCCAGATAGCATCAGCACATGTAGCTGGGAACATGAGTAGCGATGCTGCGGCATCGCTTTCCTCTTCGCATTCCCAGACCCAGGTGACCCGCTGGTGGGTCATCCTGTCAGGTACTCGGCCTTCATCTCCTAATCCCCGTCCCAAACTCCCACAGTCGCATTCGCTTGCGCATTCCATGCGCATTCAGATGCATGTAGAATAACAGCTCACGGAGTCTGCCTTTTCTTCAGCCCAAAGCCATTAATTACAATGCCTAGCTGACCACGCAGCGATAATGTATCTGGCATATGTTGCATGCGGAATGTGGATAATCGAGCAGCCAAGCTCTGAATTGCCGACAATGCAGACTCGAGGATCGAGCAGGAACTTATCGAGGTCTACTTAGCCGAAAGGCAATAACCGCCTCTAGAAGGCATGTACACTGGAGCCAGCGCATCGGCTTTGCCCGCAGCAGTTCCTTTGGCCTGGAGATGGCGCGAGGGGATCCGGGGCTACTGCCGATCGCTGCCGCGTACAAACAAAAGAACAGGGCATTCACCCTGTCGAAGACTTGCATAAAGATGGCTGGGGCGCCAGGATTCGAACCTGGGCTGCAGGATCCAAAGTCTGTCTCTTATACNNTGCCTTACCACTTGGCTACGCCCCATCCTAGAGCAGTACATATTCTAGCACAACACCGACCAGTGAGCAAATATCCGCTGCACATTACAGGGGTGCACAGGCGCGGAATCTGTTCGAGATATCGAAAGATCACGAGGAAGTAAGGGAGTGGTGGCCCTTCTCAGGGGCCACCACGAAACGAAATCCTGAGCATCCCGGCGCGGCGCATCGGGGAACTGATACTTCGCCATTTCAACAAGCGAGGCATGCACACTACGTCAGATGCTCGTTGACCAATCTTGAGTTGCCACACTCACGTAATCTGTGCTAGCTGGACAAGAAGGTGGCGTATTCAAGCGGACAATCGCACTCCACCACCAAAGTTCCAACAGCTGGAGCGTTCGCCAACGAGTGGCCGGCATAACAAGAGCGCATTCCGATAAGATCTAGTAACCGAATGGGCTCAGTATCCGGCCCCAGTTTCCTTCGCAACAAGGCGCCTGACAGCATTCACCAGACAAAGAAGACGCTAGTTCCCAAGTTCATGATAGACAGAGATGATTGCTTCTTCAATGGTGTCGCGCGCTTCCTGTGTTACGGGGTGAGCGATGTCGCGGAATTGCCCATCAGGGGTCTTCCTGCTCGGCATTGCCACAAATAGCCCTTTATGCCCTTCAATGACTCGAATGTCTCTGACCACAAATGCGTCGTCAAAGGTGATTGAGGCAATAGCCCGCATCTTGCCTGCAGTGTTGACTTTACGCACTCTCACGTCTGTGATGTTCACACCGCGCCCACCTTTCATGGAAATGCAGTAGTTGTTCCCCTACTCTGCTCCTGTTCTACGTTTTTTAGGAAAATCCTCCATGATAGTTACTTCTTCGCGCTTTTGTGGAACGATTCGGGCATACATTGTGGGCTTCTCTTGTATAGCCTGGTTCATCTATATGATCGCTATGGCATCTATCTCCACTTTTGCGTCCCTGGGAAGCCTCGACACTTCGATAGCGCATCGCGAAGGCTGTTCGGATACGAAATACGAAGCATAAACGTCGTTCATTTCCGCAAAATCGTTCATGTCTTCAAGATACACGGTTACCTTAACTACATTGTCCATCCCTGTTCCGGCAGCCTCAAGTATCGCCGCGATATTATCGAGCGCCCTTCTAGTCTGCTCTCCTATTCCACCCTCCACGAGCTTTCCCGTTTTGGGATCGAGGGGCGTCTGGCCCGATACAAAAACAAACTGCCCAGCTATGATCCCTTGCGAATACGGGCCTATAGCTGCAGGCGCGCCGTCGGTAGCCACAACCTTCTTCAACACTTACACCTCCGCACGAATCGGTAAGTCCATAAGCAAGGCTGACAATGGCGAGCACCGCCAGGACGTCAGCCCCACACATTATTGTCTTCTTGTGAGCCTTGAGGCATCGGGGCACGCAGGTGACTAGGCAAGCATGCGTAAGGCAAGCTCCACGTCACTGGGCTTGTCGATGTCTACGCCAATATCCGAATATGGTACAATAACCCCTCTGCCGCGCAGTCTCAGCTTGTTCCACACTCTCCGCTCAGCATCGGCAATAGAGAGCCTTCCAAGCAAGTACTTCACTATTATTGGCAGCCCCAGTAGCGAACCTAATGCAACAGGATTCTTTCGCATGTCAAGGGCCTTTCGAATGATGTCATGGTTCTTTCGCACCACAGGCGGATCCACCATGAATACGTTTCCGCCGGTCACGGTACCATCCGCCAGCCTGACATAGGTCCTCTCCACTCCGGGAAACTCGGCCTCAATTGCTTCGCGTGCAACTACGGCATAGTGAACCTCTGCCGGGTCGCGCGCGCACATTGCCACAAACCCATCGAGAGATTCTCCCTTGATGAACACGGCATCTCCCGCAACTATCATGGCCTTCCTGCCATCGGCGATCTCGCTTAGCCCGACCATCACATTGTCGAACAAATCGCCACCGCGTTCAACCACTAAAACCTTGTCGCCAATATTCTTCCTGTCAACAATAGGCTGCAATGCATCTGATGGGCCGACGATCACTACGCGGTCTACAGACTTTGCCGACAGCACACCGTCTAAAACCCATTCCACCATTGGCTTTCCGCCTATCTCCACCATGGCCTCGTATTTCGCATCCGAAACCTCAGACAGGCGTCCGGTGTTGTCTGCGCCGGCGAGGATTGCCACATCCACGCGCATCGCGCCGCTCACCTCATTCCATCTCTCAAGGCTAATTTGGGGACCCTGCGCGCCCCCGCAACAGGCTGTCAGACTTGACCTGCATCAACATCGGGGCCAACAGCCGACCGAGGCCCGGCCCGGGTAACGAAAACATCGAGTCGGCCCCATTGGGAAACGAAGGCTGCCTGCTCCCGGAGAGTCCGGGCAGCAGCATATGCAGAATTATCCGATTGGAACAGGCCAAACACAGTAGGTCCGCTGCCGCTCATCAGCGCAGCCGTGGCCCCCAGCTCCAGCAGTGCAGCTTTGACCCCGAGCAATTCAGGACATATCTGGGCCGCAAGCAGCTCGAGCTCGTTTACCATGAAAGGCGCCACCTGCGCCATGTCCAAACTGCACCGGTTTTGCGACTGCATCCAGTCCGCCAGCGCTTGAGCCTTCGTAGCCGTCTTCTTGCTTCTGAAAACGCCGTAGCTGCCCTCACCGCTCGCCTCGCCCGTCCGAGCGTCCCACATGCCGTAGATCTCACCCGCTGAAAGAGACGCCTCAGGCTTTGCAACAACCAGAGGAATGCCCGGCAGCGGAGGCAACGGCGCAAGACGATCCCCAATCCCGCAGGCTAGGGCTGCCCAGGCTCTGGGAGAGTCGCCATGGCAGAGGAGACAGAATGGCACATCTGCACCGATGGAACGAGCCACTCCGAACAGCTCCTCCTGCACCAGGGGCCTATCCCACAGCTGGTTCATGCCTGCCAGGACGGCTGCCGCGTCGGCACTGCCTCCTCCCAGCCCGGCAGCAACAGGTATTTTCTTTTCGATGCTTATTGAAACAGCACCACGCTCTCCCGTGCTTTCGAAGAATGCCCAGGCGGCGCGGTAGGCTATGTTATCCTTACCATCCGGCACTACCTTCGGGAAAACGTGGACTCGTATGCTTTCTGCCGATCCCGGATCGATGTCGAGACGCTCAATTCTGATCTTGTCTGCCAGCTCTATACGGTGCATTACGCTTTCAATATCATGATAACCGTCGGACCTGCGCCCGACAATATCAAAAGCGAGGTTCACTTTGGCCCAGGCTCTGCTCTCAACAACATGCATAGAACCACACCCCAGGCGGCACGCGGACTTCTAGGCTTTCGTTCCTCTGCCGCCAAACAGCTCGGAAAAGAAGCGGACAATCGCCCTCCACGCCCTCACGATAGCGTTGGCGCGGGGAACATCAGCCCCGGCAACCGCGAGCGTCGACCCAAGTTCCTCTCCTGACGCCATCCTGACTACTACGCGACCCAAGGGTTGTCCCTTCTCGATCGGGGCGGATATGTCCTGCTGAATCGGTTCGAAATGCACCCCTATTTCAGATGCGAATCCCCTTGGAGAAAGCAGCACAACGTCGTCTGCCGCCATCACCGCCACATCCTGCGTTGCAGCAGAAGGAACGCGAATCATTCCAACCGAAGCTCCGGCGTCCACAAACCGCGTCCGCTCGAACTTCTGGAAACCGTAGTCCAGGAGCTTTGAGGTTTCTCGAACCCTGTCGTCATCGCTTGCGGCACCAAGAACTACCGACAGAAGCCTGGTTCCGCCGCGTGCTGCCGTCCCCACAAGACACCAGCCGGCGGTATCCGTTTGCCCGGTTTTTAGCCCATCTGCGCCTTCGTACGCCTTGATAAGCCTGTTGGTATTGAATAGATCATAGGTCCCTCCGCGCATATTCCCTATCCACGTGCTGGTCCACTCCAAAACTCTGGGGTGCGCCAGAAGCTCGCGGGACATTATCGCTATGTCTCTCGCCGTAGTGTAGTGGTCAGGATCGTCGAGGCCCTCCGGGTTGGCAAAATGCGTGTTCGACATCCCAAGCTCCTCAGCTCTGGCGTTCATGAGTTCGACAAAGGCATCCGCAGTACCTGACACGACCTCTGCCAATGCATAACTTGCATCATTGGCAGATCTTATGGCTGTAGCCGCCATCAGGTCTTCTACCGAAGCCTGCTCCTTCTCTTTCAGGTAGACCTGCGAACCTCCCATCATGGACGCCTCACGGCTTACAACAACAGTGTCGTCCAGCGAAATCTTGCCTTCATCGACACGTTCCATGACGATCAACATGGTCATGACTTTCGTTATAGACGCAGGCGCTAATCTCTCATCAGGATTCATGGAGAATAGGACCTGACCGGTTTCTGCATCCAATAGCATTGCGGCCGTGGCCGCTATCTCTGGAGCAGGAACCAGGCTGTAGAACTCCGCCTTTGCTTCGGCCTGGGCCGTGGCCCCCGCCGGCAACCTCGGATTTGCTAAGCAAACATGGCTGGCCATGGCCACGGCCGCGACCATCGCTACCGCCAAAGCACGAGCATAGACGCTCTTCATTCTTCCTGGCAATTCGCCGCCTCCCTTGCAACATGTGATACTGCTTTGCTGTAGTACAGATTCTGCCCGCTGTAGGCAAGGTTATGAGAACAAGCGCATCACTCGGCAGCACCTAAAGATGTGCCGCCGGGCGATGCGCCCTGGATAGCCATCCGGCCTCTCTTCTACTTGATGAGATGGCACGCGACGTGATGCCCACTGAAGTTGCGCAGCTCGGGTTCCTCCTCGCCACAAACATCCATGGCATAGCTACACCTCGACTTAAATCGGCATCCCGGCGGAGGATCGATCGGGCTCGGGACATCCCCTTCAAGGATGATCCTCTCCCGTTCAGCCTCTATGTCGGGATCGGGAATGGGGATCGCCGACATCAATGCCTTAGTATAAGGATGGAGCGGGTTCTTGTAAAGCTCCACACTCTCAGCGAGCTCCACGATCTTTCCGAGGTACATCACCGCCACGCGGTGGCTTGTATGCTTGACCATTGAAAGATCATGGGCTATGAAGAGGTAAGTTAAGCCTCGCTCTTCCTGGAGTTCCTCAAGCATATTGATGACCTGAGCCTGAATGGATACATCCAGTGCAGATATGGGCTCGTCGCATATGATGAAACTCGGCTCCACAGCGAGGGCCCGCGCAACCCCGATCCTCTGCCTCTGGCCCCCGCTGAACTCATGCGGGAACCTGGTTGCATGTTCAGGGCTGAGTCCTACAGTGTGGAGGAGTTCGTGTATCATCTCCAGTCTCTCTTCCTTGCTGTCGGCAAGATTGTGTATGTCGATGGGCTCGCCGATGATGTCGCCCACAGTCATGCGCGCATTCAGAGAAGCGTACGGATCCTGGAAGATCATCTGCATCTTCCGCCTTATCGGCAGCATCTCTTTGGGGTGGATCGAAAAAACGGGAACCCCGTCGAATATTACTTCTCCGGCAGTTGGCTCGTAAAGCCTGCATATAGTCCTGCCCACAGTAGTCTTGCCGCACCCGCTTTCACCCACAAGTCCGAGAGTTTCGCCTCTGGGTATGCTGAAACTGATGCCATCGACCGCCTTCAACGTTCCTTTCTTGCCACGAAAAGTTCCTCCGCCAACACGGAAGTACTTCTTGAGATTCTTTACTGCAATCAATGGTTCCATTATGCCACGCCCCCTCTCTCCACCCGATCATAAGTCGGTGCCATGGGGTGCTGCAGCCAGCAGGCTACCTTATGATGTTCTGACAGTTCAGTATAGTCAGGTGGGACGTTTGAGCATATCGACATCGCCCAGTCGCACCTTGGAGCAAACGGGCATCCCACCGGAGGACTTATCAAGTCAGGAGGCTGGCCCAGAATGGGCACTAGTTTCTTCTTATCTTCAGCGTCAAGCCTCGGCACCGACTTGAGAAGGCCCCAGGTGTAGGGGTGCTGAGCATGGTAGTAGATGTCGCGTACCGTTCCCGTCTCGATCACCTTCCCGGCATACATCACGAGTACACGCTGTGCTAGCCCAGCAACTACGCCAAGGTCATGAGTGATTAGGATGATTGACATGCCCAGCTTCTTCTTGAGCTGCGCCATGAGGCTTATTATCTGAGCCTGAATCGTAACGTCCAAAGCAGTCGTAGGCTCGTCGGCAATCAACAGCATCGGATTGCAGGCAAGCGCCATTGCTATCATGACCCTTTGCCTCATCCCTCCGCTAAACTCGTGAGGAAACGACCCCAGACGCCGCTCGGGCGAGGGAATCCCCACCATGTGAAGGAGTTCTATGCATCTTCGTTCCGCCTGCTCACGGGATGTTTTCTGATGAAGCATTATGGACTCCACGATCTGGTTCTTGATAGTCAAAACGGGGTTGAGAGACGTCATGGGGTCTTGGAATATCATCCCGATCTCATTTCCCCGCACGTGTTGCATCCTGTTTTCGCCAAGCTTCAGCAGGTCGCGGCCATTGAAGATGATCTCCCCATCTATGACCTTCCCAGGAGGCGCCACAAGTTGCATTATGGAAAGCGCCGTAACGCTCTTGCCACAACCAGACTCGCCAACAAGCGCAATTGCCTCACCGGTGTCCACGTGGAAGCTCACATTACGGACTGCCTTGACTTCACCTGAATATGTGAAGAACGATGTACTGACGTTTCTAACTTCCAAAAGTCTGTCCAAGAGGTATCCCCCCTACTCTATGTCCACCGGTTATTTGCGCTGCTTGGGGTCGAGAGCGTCCCGAAGGCCGTCCCCCAAGAAGTTGAACGCGAACATAGTAATGCTTATTGCTATGGCCGGGAAGAAGAGCTGCCACGGGTATGATCTGAAGCTCTGCAGCGCATCTGACGCCAACACGCCCCAGCTCGCCATGGGGGCGTTCACCCCGAGTCCGATGAAGCTCAAGAAGGCTTCGGTGAATATGGCCGCCGGTATGTTCAGCGTCGCCGTGACTATGATCGGACCCATTGCATTTGGGATCAGGTGCTTGATGATGATCTGCCAGTTGCTGGCGCCGATTGTGCGCGCAGCCAGAACAAAATCCTGCTCCTTCAGACTGAGAACCTGGCCCCTGACGATCCTCGCCATGCCCAGCCAGTATACAAGACCAAGCGCTATCAGAATGTTCTGCAGTCCCGGCTCAAGAATGACCATGAGCAATATGACATAGAGAAGCATCGGGATGGCATTGAGCACTTCGACTATGCGCATCATGACATTGTCTACCCTGCCGCCGTAGAAACCTGAAATCCCACCGTATACTACTCCGACGGTCAGGTTAATTAAGCTTGCCAGAAATCCAACAGTAAGTGAGATTCTGGCACCGTACATTATCCGAGTCAGGAGGTCGCGCCCCAGGTCGTCAGTGCCCAGCCAATACTTTGAACTGCAGAACTGGTTCTGATCTTCCAGACTCTGGTCAGAATAGCTGTACGGCGAGACCATAGGACCGAATATGGCAATTGCGATGATTGCCACGATGGTCCAAAGCCCTATCATGGCCCCCCGATTCTGTTTCAGCCTGCGCCACGCGTCTTGCCAGTAGGTGACCGATGGACGCACAATGGCTTCCGCACTCTCAATGTCTTTCTTGATGGGTTTGAACATCTCAACATTGTATTCCACAGCCACTCACTCCTTTGCGTCCATCAGCTTGATCCTGGGGTCAATCCAGCCGTATGCGATATCTACGCCGAAATTTAGAAAGACCAGGAGAGCGCTGTAGAAGATCGTAACGCCCAGTATGACTGTGTAGTCTCTATTGTAAATGCTGGTCACATAGTAGCGTCCTAGCCCTGGTATGGCAAAGATATTCTCAACAACGAAGCTCCCGGTGACTATCCCTGCAACCAAGGGTCCCAGGTAGGTAACCACGGGCAGAATTGCGTTCTTAATCACGTGCTTGTAGACGACGGCCGCCCACGAAAGCCCTTTGGATCTGGCTGTTCTGATGTAGTCTTGCGACAGAACATCCAGAGTGCTCGATCGCATCAGCCGCGCAAAGAAAGCAGTAGGGAACCCTGCCAGCGCCAGCATGGGCAATATAACGTGCTTCGGGGTTCCCCACATGGCAGCAGGCAGCCATCTGAGCCTCACAGCAAACACGTACATCAAGAGTGTCGCCATGACAAAGCTGGGAACCGACACGCCTATTATGGCAAAAGCCATTATGACGTTATCTTGCCATCTGTTTTGCTTGAGCGCCGATATTATCCCGCACGGAACCCCTACCACTAGGGCAAACATAACACTCACCAGTCCCAGATGGGCGCTGATGGGGAACCCCTCACGAATGATGTCATTGACCGATCGGCCCAGATACTTGTATGAAGGCCCCAGATCGCCTCGGATCAGGTTGCCGATGTAGTCGACGTACTGCTTCCACAGGGGATCATTCAATTTGTACCGCTCTTCTATGTTTCTCTGGATCGCGGGAGGCAAAGCCTTCTCCCGCTTGAACGGGCCGCCAGGAATAGCATGCATCAGAATAAACGTTGCAGTAGCCACAACGAATATGACTAGTATTGCAGAAAGTAACCTCCTGAAGATATATGAGCCCACCGATATCAGCTCCCGTCAAATGCCAGAGCCGGGGGCATGCTCCGGTCACCCGTGCATGCCCCCGGGCACTGATGGTTCATATCGATACGTGCATGCCTGTGAGCGCCGTATTAATGCTCAAGCACGTATGCGGTTGAGAAGTCGATGAATCCCAGCGGCGACCTGAAGGCACCCTTGATCCACGGCTTGATCACAGTCAGGTTGACATAAAAGTAGATGGGCATGATCGGCATCTCATCCATGATGATCGTTTCAGCCTCATGCAGCATCTTTGCGCGCTTAGCGCGATCCACCTCTGCCTGTGCTCCGGTAATCAGCTCATCGTACTTCTCGCTGCCCCATCCCGTATCGTTGTTCCCGCCGCCAGTCACCCACATATCGAGGAAGGTCATAGGATCGAGATAGTCTCCAATCCAGCCTGCACGGGCAACCTCGTAGGCGAGCTGGGTACGGGAATCCAGGTAGACCTGCCACTCTTGGTTAGTGAGTCTCACATCGATCCCGAGGTTCTTCTTCCACATCTCCTGAATGGCCTCGGCGATCTTCTTGTGGTTTTCATGAGTGTTATAGAGAATCGTCAACGTTGGGAAGCCCTTGCCATCTGGGTATCCTGCTTCAGCAAGAAGCTTCTTTGCAGCCGCCAGGTCTTCCTTGAAGTAGTCTCCGCCTATCTCCCGGAAGTCCTTGTCAGGCGTTGCATCGCCAAGTCCGAACGGCACATAGGCAAGCGCTGGAAGCTGTCCGCCCCTGACGACCCGGTCGATCAGAGTCTGGCGATCGATGGCCAGGGTCAGCGCCTTCCGGACTCTCGCATCATCCAGAGGCTTCTTGGTGACGTTGAACATATAGTAGTAGGTTCCGATGTATTCCGACTTGTGTAGAAAGCCTTCCTTCTCCAGGCGTTCTATTTCGGCAACCGGCGGTGCGTCGAACCAGTCAAGCTGTCCGGTCTCGAACATCGAAAGAGCGGTATTGATGTCGTCGATCAGATAGAGGTCGAGCCGCTCCATGCCGACCTTCTGCCTGTTCCAGTAGTTCGGGTTAGGCACCAGCTCTATCTTGGCATTATGCTGCCAGGACACCATCTTGTAAGGGCCGTTGCCGATGTAGTTCTTGGGGTTGTAGAACCATCCTTCAGGATCTGCCTCCACAACCTTGCGGTAAACCGGCATCAAGGTTGGGAAGTTGCAGAGCTGGAGGAAATACGGTGTCGGATTCTCCAACATGACTTGGAGAGTATAGTCATTGACAGCTCTTACGCCCACCTTAGATGGGTCTTTCAGTTTTCCTTCGTTGTACGGTTTTCCATTCTTGATGTAGTACAGCTGGTAGGCATACTCGGAAGCGGTCTCAGGAGCCAATGCGCGCTTCCATGACCACTCGAAGTCATGCGCAGTCAGAGGCTGCCCATTCGACCACCTAGTCTTACGCAGCTTAAACGTGTACAGAAGACCATCGGGGCTGACTGTCCAGCTTTCTGCGATAGCTGGCTGAGGCACGTTGTCCGCATCCATTCTCGTGAGGCCCTCAAAGCAGTTAAGCTCGATGATGGCCTCCGGCACACCGGTGGATATCGCGGGGTCAAGCGTCGACGGTTCTGTTCCCACGTTAAAGCTGAGTATCTGCTTCTTTGCCAGTTTCTCTGCTGCAAAGCCAGTGGAGGCAATCAGCAGAAAAGTCATGAAGCATACTAAAAACGGTATCGATCTACGCATCCGCATCCGAAATGACCTCCCTCATTTTTCTTGTGGAGCAGGTATTCCGCTTACGGAAATTAGCAGGATATCTGCTCCCACCTAGATGGTTATTAAATGCAAGTATTCTCTCCAACTAGCAGAAATCCTGCCAGCGATAATTGTGTAATAGTCGTCCCTTCTTTACGCAGACTAGTTATTCAGAGCCATTTCCGCGCTACATATTATAGAAAGGTGGGGTTGCGATGACTATTATCAACCCAGCGCTTGCCATCGCGGCAGGAAGCGGAATAGCAATGGCCTTTCAAGGCGCCGTGAATTCCACTGCTGCAAACACAATTGGGCTCTGGGAGACTACCTTCGTGGTTTCAGCCTCCGGAGCTATTCTCACCGGACTGGGACTTGCCGCAGGATTGAACGGCGGAGGACTTGCCCGGCTGGGAGCGGCTCCCTGGTGGAGCCTCCTTGGAGGGCCCGTTGGACCCTTGATCACAATTGCGGTAGCCTACGGAATCCGTAAGGTGGGAGCCGTAAACGCTACGACCGCAATCATAGTCGGCCAAATCGGGATGGCCGCAGTCATAGACCACCTGGGCTGGCTTGGTGTCAAACCGATAGCCTTCAGCCCTATCAAGATCCTCGGGCTCGTGCTGCTTGCCGCGGGAGCCAGAATACTCCTGACCTAGCTGCCCGGTGCCTACAGGCTTTGGGCGCCCACGCGCGAGACGGCAGCGGCGCCAAGTTGATTGCCGCGGGCAAGGCTCTCTGCAAGTCCTGCGCCGCGGGAGCAGGCCATTACAAAACCTGCTCCAAAGGCATCGCCGGCGCCAGTAGTATCTACCACTTCGGCGGGGACCGGAGGCAAACGGATCGGCTCAGGCTCATTCTGAGACAAGCCAATGCAGCCGTCTGCTCCAAGCTTAAGGGCAACTACGGGGAAATCCTCTGCAAGGCTCTTCGCAATGTCCAATGGACGGGAGAGCCCAGTCATGGCACGGCCCTCATCCAGGTTCGGAAGAATGACCGTTGCGCCTGAACATAGTCTGAGGAAATCACCCCTTCCCACGGCGTTAATAAAGGAATAGGCAGCGGGGTCAACTGATATGGGAACGCCTGCTGCCAACGCTGTTTCCATGGCCCTCCGGGCCGCTCCGGCCGGGCCAGGCTCGAAGAACGCGTATCCGGATATGTGCAACCATCTCGCCTTCCTGATAGCCTCGCAAGGGATGTCATCAGGCGACAGGCGGGTGTTTGCACGCCTATCACAGATCATGTCGCGTTCGCCGTCCTCCGAGACGATCACACCAACTCGCCCAGTGCCACATTCGGTGTCGAATACAATGAAGGGCTGGACTCCTTCAGATTCCAGCTCCTCTACCAAGGCATGGCCAAGGAAATCATCCCCCACACGGCCTATGAGCCCCGATGCGTGGCTGTGGCGTGCCACCCAGACGGCGAAGTTCGCAGCCGACCCGCCAGCCGCAAGTTCAACACGGCCAACAGTGTCGGTACGGGGGTGGCGCGAATCGGGTGTGAAAAAATATGCATCTATCATAACATCACCAAGACCAAGTATCAAGTGCTTTTTCCTCCTCGTCTTCATCTTTTCTTCATCCATGTCTCAGAGATAGACCCCTGTGTATCCATACACGAGCATTGTGAACTCATGCGAGCGCACACGTTAGCGTTCCTTGAGACGATGTTTCTAATAGACAATATGAATGTCCTGCTGGTTTCAAGGATTGTTGACCTGTATTATTAGCTCGACACATGATTCTCGGCCCAGCACACACCCCTCCGGTTTAGCCTGGCTCGCCAATGGTGTCACGCCCGCTATTCCACCCCCAACATTGCGGTTTGCCGCAAAGGCAACCCAATGCCTAAAAACAGGATTCTGCTTTCGCCTGACGAAATCGTCATCCGGAGGTGGTCGATCTTGACAGGTTCTCTGGTCTTTGAGTTCTTTCGGAGTATCGCTACTCCCGGCCTCGATAAGGTAGTGAAAGTCGTAACCGACCTGGGCTCGGTTTCCTTCTACATGATCGCCATACCTATCATTTACTGGTGTGTGAACAAGTCCCTGGGATTCAGTCTGGGGATGATAACTTCCATCTCATCTTACATAAATGTCGGACTTAAGTTCATCTTCAAAATACCGCGTCCTTATGTTGCATATCCCCACCTCGATGCCCCCGACTACCTGCTTAGCACAGGGACGGGATGGTCCTTCCCTAGCGGCCACGCACAGGGGACGTCCACCTTCTGGGCTTATTCTGCCTGGCAAGTGAAACGCGCGTGGTTCACTGCGCTCAGCGTCATCATTGTCGCCGTAGTGGGTCTTACCAGGGTCTACGCAACAGTTCACTACCCCACGGATGTGCTTGTCGGCACAGCCCTGGGGCTGATCATTGTCCAGCTCTATATGTATCTGGAGCATATCTTGGCGCAACGCAAAACCAGGATATCGGTGGGCACCGCCGTGGCGGCATCAATAGTCATCCCTGGCGTGGCCTTTGCCCTATCCTCCATCAGCTTCGAACTGGCCAGGGAATCCGCGAGCCTGCTCGGGTTCACCATGGGCCTTGGTGTCGGCTATGCTCTGGAGAAGGAATACGTTAAGTATGACGTCAGAGCCTGTCTCCTCATTCAGGTGGTCAAAGTTCTGTGGGGTCTGGCTGTTCTTATGGGGATACGTTACGGGCTAAAGGCTATTCTGCCTGAGGGCTCTTTCTGGCAAATGCTGCGCTACGCTGTGATGGCACTATGGGGAACCTACGGGGCTCCTCTGATGTTCAAGGCTGTATTCAATAGAGAAGCTTGACAGCCCGCTCCAGCTCAGCATGGGTCATTGTGCCTATTCTGAGATCCCTTATGACCCTTTGCGCGTCTATGACGAACGTGGTGGGCAACGCAGTAATCTCATAAGCCTGAGCTATTTCGCCCCGGGTATCGGCAATCATCGGCACGCTCCAGTCGTTTGCGCTTGCGCAACGGCCCACATCGTCTTCTCTGTCGAACACGGCTATGGCCATGACGCGACATTGTTCCTTGCGCTCCCGATGGAGCTGGTCGACGGCTGGCATCTGGGCGATGGACGGCGCAGATGCAGTTCTAAAAAAGACGAGCACTGTTGGCATGCCTGCGCAATCATCAAGTGAGACTATTGTGCCGTCAGGCAGCCTGCCGACGAAATTGGGAGCTCGGTAGCCTGGCGAAGGTCTTACGGGAACAACTTCATCGTCGGGCTCGCAATCTATTGGGGCGCGCGGTGGCTTCTTAATGTACGCCCCAAAGGGCCCTACGAATACCCCTCCTGATATTACTCCGAGGATCAGCCCGACTAGCAAAAACCAGGCGCCGATTCGAGCCAACTTGAGGAGAGGCTGCCTGCCAAACCGGGTGCAGACCGCAGCCCAGTCCGGTTTCCATGCCCGGCTGCGCCCTCCTTCTTTGACAACTTCCGTCGCACATGAAGTCGGACCAGCAGACACTCGCCCTTCGCCTCCTGCCTTACCAGTCCTCACGAAAACCCGTTTTTCTCTTTCCATTCAAATCCCTCCGTTGAAATGTGTACGAACGGAGGCTAGGCCACTATGCCAGATTCATTAAAGAGAACTGAGAGGCAAGGGGGCAACAAGGCTTCTTCGGGGTTTCCCATCCTGCATCATGAGTAAGTCTGGCGCTGGAGAGGGGGTTGTCATCACAAGGAAGCTCGCGAAGAGAAATGAACCCGGGAGTGTCAGGCCATTCACCTGTTCCCGGATCATATGACCACATCACCATGTATATTTCAAACAGAGCGGTGCCCGGCACTCGAGAGAAGGACTGACAGGGCAGCTTCAGTGTTGCTCGCACAATGGACTCGGGCTCAAGGTCGTCAGGCAGGGAACCGAGGTCGAGCTGCACTCTTAGCTCGCCTCCCCTTCCCAGGCTGGAAGTGAGCACGTAATCCGAAGCGACACCCGTGCGAAGCAAGGGCGACTCCCAGGAGGCTCTGACCGGAAGCTCCACATAGGTGTAGTCGCCTATGCTGCATCCAGCCGCTGCCAGGCAAAGCACAAGGATGGAAGCCAGCAAGCTGGCGAATGAAAGGAAACGGCTCCTGTCCATCAGGCTAAACTCCCTGTGGAATTGGGTATGTCCGGATCATGTCATTGTGTACAGATTCTAAAGGCCACGTCATTTGTCCTGCCGGAGTTCCCTTGGGCTCCCGGGGCAGAATGGCATGGCCTGTGCTTCAGACCAATCCTGATGTGATGAGGGCGCGCCTACAACACCTTCCCAAGGAACGCCTGTGTCCGCGGGTTCTGCGGGTTGCCCAGCACCTGCGCCGGCGGTCCTTCTTCCACGATCAACCCGGCATCCATGAAAAGAACGCGATCGGCAACTTCCGCGGCGAAACCCATCTCGTGGCTGACCACCACCATAGTCATGCCCTCTTTGGCAAGGGTTTTCATAACGTCCAGAACCTCGCCTATCATCTCCGGGTCCAGTGCTGATGTGGGTTCGTCGAACAGCATCGCCATGGGTTTCATGGCAAGGGCGCGGGCAATGGCGACGCGCTGCTGCTGCCCTCCCGACAGTTCTTGCGGGTAAGCGCCCTCCTTGTCGGCAATTCCCACCTTGCGAAGCAAGTCTCGGGCAATCTCATCAGCTTCGCCTTGAGGGATGTGCCGAACCGTTTTCGGTGCAAGGGTAACGTTCTCAAGCACCGTGAGGTGCGGGAAGAGGTTAAAGCTCTGAAACACCATCCCCATCTCCCGGCGTATCTCGTTAACATTCACTCCGGGAGCGGTTATCAGCTGACCGTTGAAGTATATCTCCCCTGCGGACGGCTTCTCCAGCAGGTTGAGGCAGCGCAGAAAGGTGCTCTTGCCGGAGCCTGACGGTCCAATGACTACCACCACCTCGTGGGGGTTGATTGTTGCGTCTATCCCATGCAGCACCTCATCGTGTCCAAATGATTTTTTCAGCCCAGAAGTCTTAATCAATTTACCCAACCGTCCTCAGTTTTCTTTCTGACCAACTTACAAGCTTGGAAATGACCAATGTCATCACAAGGTATATCAGGGCCACTACCGTATAAACCTCAAAGGGCCTGAATGTTCTGGTAATCACGACCTGCCCTTTTCGCAGAAGGTCTTCGAGCGCAATTACGGATACGAGCGACGAATCTTTTAGCATCGCGATGAACTCATTGCCCAGCGGCGGGATAATCCGCCGAAATGCCTGCGGGAAAATGATGTGCCTCATCGTCTGACCGCTGGTAAGCCCCAGAGATCTGGCCGCCTCGGTCTGTCCTCTGTCTATCGACTGTATTCCCGCCCTCACTATCTCGGCCACGTAGGCTCCGCTGTTTATGCCCATGGCAGCTATAGCAGCCGCAAACGCCGGCACAGGCCGGCGTATCAGTGTCGGCAGCCCGAAATAGACGAGAAACAGCTGCACAAGGAGGGGCGTCCCCCGGATGAAGTCCACATATATGCTGGCAATGATCTTGACCATGCGATTCCCACTGACTCGCGCTATTCCCACGAATGAACCTATGACAAGGCCGATGGCAACTGCTATAACTGCAAGCTCAATGGTCATCCTGGCTCCGGCCATCAAAGCCGGCATGATGCCCGGTATTATGGAAAAGTCGAGAACCACGGTAACTCCCCCAAAATGTCATCTTCGCACAACGAGTCGACTGGAAATCAGATGCGGTATTGCACCGAGAAGGGGCCGTGCGCAGCCGGGCGGATCTCATCTCCGCACGCGCACGGCCTCAATGCCTCTAGCAGCAGGTGCCCAACACGTCTCTAGTTGCTGCCAAACCATCTGTCGTATATCTCGTCGTACTTGCCAGAAGCCTTGACCATTGCCAGGCCCCTGTTTATCTTCTTTAACAGGGCGGCATTGCTCCTGCTGATGGCAATTCCGTAGTACTCCATTGTGAATGGGGCGCCATACTTGATGTCCTTGTATTCCCTGGCGATCTCAGCCGCCACTGCCAGGTCTATTATGCACGCGTGAGAAGCTCCATTCCTCACTTCCTGAATTGCATCTGGGGCCAGATTGAAGCGCTTGACTGTTGAGCCCTTGATGTCAGATGCCACTAGATCCCCGGTAGTGCCTATCTGAACTGATATCTTCTTGCCTTCTAGGTCGGCAACTGACTTTATCGCGGTGTCCTTAGCTATAGTCACTACAACTTGCCCGGCGCTGAAATACGGGTCTGAAAAATTGACGGCCTTGAGACGCTCGTCAGTAATGGTCATTGCTGATGCAATGCAATCGTAGTTGCCGGTGATAAGGCCGGGTATCAATCCGTCCCAACCAGTATTGACAATCTGAACATCCATTCCAATTGCATCTCCAATGGCTCTGATCAGATCGAGGTCGAAACCGAGATACGCTCCAGTCTTCTCGTCCTGAAACTCAAATGGAGGAAAATCAGCACTGGTTCCCACCTTGAGAACCGGTTTAGCTGCGCGGGCTCCAGTTGCTACGAGTGCGACCATAACTAATGAACACAAACATACAAGGGCTAACAGTCTTTTCACGACAGACGACCCCTTCCTTTAGAATAATACGCGTCTGGTGCATGAGTATACACCTAACGGGGTCTACTGTCAACAGAGCAAACCACTCGTTTGGAGCAATCCAGGCGGGATCAATGCAGTTCGTGCAGTGTGTAGCAGGGCAATCTGCCTGCATTCAGGGTGGGCCGAAGTATGCGTTTGGAGGCAATCCGTGGTTGTTGAGAAGTATAGTTATAATATTCGAGTCCTGCCTGAGCGCGCTTCTTAGTGGGACTCGGTTTGGAATTGTCCGGCCCTGCAAAGCTACTTCTTGTTTATCATCTTCCTGATCCGGCGCTCAACTCCGTCAGGCAAAGGCTTCACGTCTATCTTGAAGTCTTGCTCACTGTAGCCCAGTCCAACGCCGCCGGCATCACCCTGGCCCTGCGCGGCCGAGCCGCCTCCCCACCCTCCCCATTCAGGTGGGCCTGCGGGGACGTAGGGCTCTATCTCAAGCAAATCGTGGAGGATGATGAGAGCCGTGTCCTTGTCAGGAATGCGCCCCCTTGATGTGGCGTCCGGATCCTGCTGGGCAAAGGGCGGTATGGGCGAACCCACACATGAAGGGCACCCATTTTCGCACGAACAGCTCTCTATAAGGTTGAGGCAAGCTTCCATCACCTCATCGATCGTCTTGTAGGCCTTCTGGGAGAATCCCACGCCGCCCTGGTGCCTGTCATATATGAAGAGCGTGGGCACGCCGGTGTTCGACGAGTCCACTACCGTCCCGATATCCATCGAGTCGCACATGGCAAAGAGGGGAATAACAGCAGATGCAGCATTCCCTATGCCTATCAGTCCCTCCGCCGGAATTCTGCCGAAGCTCGCTACGAGCTTTGCAGCGCTTTCCGGAAGCATGATCCACGCAGCCATAGTCGGCAGATCGTTCTCGGGCAGGCTGACTTTGCCATACCCTATGCTGTCGCGCTCATAGAACTTGATCTTCCTAAACATGTAGGTCAAGTTGGTGACTGTAACGTCACCAAATTCGGCCTCGCTCTTTCTCCACGTTTTGCCCTGCTCTTTCTCCTCGATCTGAACGCGCGTTTCAGTGACCGACTGGGTGAAGTAGTCCACATCCGCCTTGTGGATATAGGCTACCTTCTCCTCAAGATTGAGGTCTGATACGAGATATGTCTCGCCTTCATGCATGTACACGGCCTCCGGGTGGACTTGCTCGAATGCGCTCAGCTCGTCTATAGTCCCTATGACCCGGTTGCCTTCGCCGGATGAGGTGTCAACGATGGTGTAGGTATTCTCCGACATGTTCCGGAGCTTCACATCATTGGCCGGAAAGCCGCGTCCGATCCAGCGCCAGCCCTGCCTCGTCCTGAGCACATCGCCCTTCTCCTCGAGCAGCTCTATGAGGGCCGGGGCGTAGTCTCCGAAGTCCGCAAGCTCCAACGGACTTACGGGAAGCTCCATTGCCGCGGTACGCAGATGGCCCACAAGAATGTATGGGTTGGCATGATTGACAACAGCATGTTCTGGCGAACGCCCGAAGAAATACTCCGGGTGGCGCATGAGGTACTGGTCGATCGGCAAGTCGTGGGCAATGAAAACAGAGAGCGATTCCTCGCCCTTGCGCCCTGCGCGCCCCGCCTGCTGCCACGTGGACGCGATCGTCCCCGGGTAGCCCACTATCAGGCTTGCATCGAGGGAGCCGATATCTATGCCCAGTTCCAGTGCATTAGTGCTGACTACGCCCAAAAGCTCCCCTGAAAATAGCTGCCTTTCGATCTCCCTCCGCTCGCTTGGAAGGTATCCGCCCCTGTACGGCTTGATCTTCTTTGCGAGCGACGGCGCCTTTCGCTGAAGGCTCTCTACAGCATACTTGTAGATCAGTTCAGCCACAACCCGTGCCCGCACAAAAGTTATTGTAGGAATCCCCGACTCAAGCAGCTCTACCATGATCCGCTCGGCTTCTGAATTGGAGCTCCGCCGCTCCATTGTACTGTCAAGCCTAGGCGGGTTCCAGAATACGAACTTCCGCGCTCCCCTCGGCGCGCCGTCATTATCGACTACAGCAACCTGCTTTCCGCAGATAGCCTCTGCAAGTTCTCCGGGGTTTGCGATAGTTGCGGAGCAACATATGAACGTCGGATCAGACCCGTAATGAGCGCACACTCTGCGCAGTCTTCTCACAACATTGGCCACGTTTGATCCAAACACGCCTCTGTAGGCATGGATCTCGTCTATTACTACATACCGCAGGCCCGCGAAGAACCGGCGCCAGCTCGGGTGTGACGGAAGGATGCCCTGATGCAGCATGTCGGGGTTTGTGAGTATGACGTTTGCATTCTCCCGCAGCTTGCGCCTTGTAGAATCAGGAGTGTCGCCATCATAAGTCCCCGACTTGATGGGAAGGCTCGGCTCAAGCTCGACAAAGCGCGCAAGCCCCCTTTGCTGGTCCTGGGCCAGTGCTTTTGTAGGGAAGATGTAGAGCGCTGTGGCGCCGCTATCGAGCATCAGCGCCTCTATGACCGGGATATTATAGCAGAGCGTCTTCCCGCTGGCTGTAGACGTGACTACGACTACATCCTGTCCTGCCCTAACGCGGGAGACGGCCTCGGCCTGGTGTGTATACAGCTCTGTTATGCCCATCTGCTCCAGGCTGGAGGAGAGTGCGGGCGCAACAGGCGGCACCAGGGGCGCGTAGCGAGCCTCCCGTGGCGGAATTGTCTCTACATGCACGGCCTGGCCTCTGTAGTCATATTCCGACATCAAAGAGTTGATAAACTTCGTTGCATCCAAGGCCCATTCCCCCAGATCCCTCACGTTACGCCCCCAGGCCAGTCATTCTCCCATCGTCCTCATCCCAGAATTCTTCCACGACTTGCCCTGGGGCTTGCAGTATTCTTCGTCTGCACACGCCCCGATTCCTCCAGGAAAACGCGGGCGATGCAAAGAGCGCAATGCCGATCGCGCCACGCCCCTGAAAACAGCAATCGGGGGCAAGCACAGGCTGAGGGCCCCTTGCAACTTGCCCGATGCATGACGTCTTACATTCAGCATCGGCCTGGCAGCGGGGCCCCCAGCGGCGGGCGTGTATTCTTGTCTTTACCGTCTGGCGGGGATGTAAACCTTCTGCCCTAGTATAACCTCCTCAGTCACCGACATTCCGTTCGCGGCCGCTATGCGGTCTGGAGGGATACCATATCTCCTTGCTATTCTGACAAGGGTGTCTCCTTCGCCGACTACATAGAAGGTCATCGCATACGGATCCAAAGTCACAGGGCTAATCGCCTCTGCCGAAGTAACCACTTGCAGCTCGTGAGGGCGGAAGACGGCCAGGTTCACACGGAGCGAACCTTCTACATCCAACCTATTTGGCGCTGATTTGCCCACGACCACTGTATGTGTGGCAGCCTTTACCTCCACGCGGTCTCCCGCTTTCGCTCCCGGAATCTCTGTAGTGTCCGAAAACTCTATGGGGATATCTAGCGCGAAATTGATGGGGAACTGCCCTTCATCGTCCTCATCCACATCGCTGAAGATGGCCCTGGCTGTAAGGAGGCCTCTGAGTGCCACCTCATCATCGACAATGTCAACATCCGACAGCCCAAGCAATCCCGTGCTGCCTGAAACATCCTCCATTCCGGTAAAGGGATAGTGGCGCATGATCGATTGGAGCGCGACCGAGTCCTCGAGGTCCAGGTCGATGCTGCCCTCTCCCACTGCTCTGTCCACCACAATGCCCATTGTTTCAGTGTCGACTATCTCCTGCGTTTCAGAGTCAATATCAACTACGACAGAGAGATACTCCGATAATACCAAATCCACTTCTGCGTCGACTGCGCCATAGACCCTCACCTCGGATTCGGAAAGCACGTCGACTGAAAGCTGAGAGAGCGAAAGCTTCGCCCTGGCCGCGACCTCCTTCTCAGGAGCTAGAGCGTCGAAGGAGATGTGAATGGGGACGCGTTCGAACCGTAGTATGCTGAGAGCCGGGACCCCTCTGGGAACAGCTGTAGCAATCTCCACAGCTATCTCCCCGTCAACAATTACCTTCCCGTTTGCAACACGGGCGCCAACAACCCTGGCTGTTCCCGCCGCTCCGCATGCCGATCCAGGCCCCCAGCAAATCCCCTTCTCCACAGGTATGCTAAGGGTTTCTGAAAACTCCACCCTCTCCGAAAAAGACCGGGACACACTGGCTACACTTATCTCTTCAGAGTAGACAGATATGCGCGACCCGCCTGTGGCCTCGGCGGAGACGGCAACGTCAATAACATCATCTCGCAGAGCGCTTGCTGAGACCGCAAGCGTAGCAGCCAGGAGGAGCCCGCGCGTTCCGGTGCTTTCCACCTCCAGCTGAGACAGGATCAAGTCTACCTTGGCCCTGTCTGAGACGGCAACGCCAGGCGCCGGTATCACCACTTCAAACCCCGGCTCGGCTACTTCCGCCTTCGCAACGAAATCCGGATCGCCCTTGGCCACATAAAGCACGGTAGATTGCACATGGCCTGAGACCTTGACTTGCCCGTCTATGCATTCCACTGAAGACAGAATCGGAATGCCCTGAGCCCATAGAATAGAATGGGTGGAGTCATCCGATATGTCCGGCTGGTCCGCAGGCAACGCCACAGATCGCTCTATGCTGATCTCAGCCATGCCCTGCCCAGATACCCTCGTCATCGAGAGTCGCCTGTGCTCGAGCTGAATTCCCACTTGTTCCTCCCCCCTGGCAATGGCGGGTCAGTCCGCCTTCTGACAGAGTATATGCTGGAGGTCACATGATAATGAACCTGCGAAACACTTCATCTAGGACTTGCTCGCGGGCATCGCTCGCGCCTCGAAAGGCGATGCCAAGTATGTTGAGCCTGTTGACTGCATGCAGTTTCTTTCTGAGGCTCTCTGCGTCCTCCTGCCACAGGCGCCTCACAACTCCGCGTGCGCGGTAAAGAAGATATGGAACCCCGCTCGATTCGTCCCTTCCCTCTCTGACTACATGTCTGGCCATGAACCTGCATAGGTCCTCTTTGCTCAAGGGGGCATGTCCGTAGGCTTTCGAGCGGCAGGCCCTGAGCTCCACCACAGCCGCCAGCTTCCACCTGGGAACATATTCACACGCCCACACTACACTATCCCAAAACGAAGTAGGATCCTCAATGTCGAGGAGCACCAGATCGGCGACGGAGCCGAATAGCTCTATGTCGTATCCGCCGGGCCACGGCAGGCGCCTCCGCGGCCTGGAGGGGCCCGGGGCGCTACCCGAGGAATCGTTCAAGCCATCGCCAGGGAATACAGGCTGAGCAAAGCTACTCCGATTGTCCTCTGAAGAAGGAGCAGGAACAACCACTGCAAGCTCAATTCCGCGCCTGCGGCATTCCCGCGCAAGGCAGCAGACGAACCGTGAGTATCTGGAGCATTCGTCGTCGCCAATTCCCAGGATGTGTATTGCTACACCTGCCACGCCCGCCATAGCCGCTTTTCCGGCGATCGAGCGGGCATCGGCAGCCATCCGGGCTCGGCCGCTTTTGAGCCAGGCCAGGGTTCCATCGGTAATCTCTGCAGGTCCAGAAAGAAGAGAATAAACTCGCGTGCCCCTCCTGAGCCCCTCCGCGCCCGCCGCGGCAGACTCTCGGACTGAGGTCTGCACCCGAAGATCGTGTGCAGTGGATAAGGAGACTGGCAAGACTGGGGACTCTGCCCGTCCTCTTCTTCCCCGCCTATGCCCGGATGGACGAATTGGCGCCAGGTTGCCATCTAAAGTCCCCCTGAGGCCGGGCGCAAGCATTGACAGCTTTTCATCCGAACGTATTTCCCCTGTATCGCTAATTGTGAACACTGGCAGCAAGGCAAACGTCCATGGGAAGTCGGCTATCATGTCAAGACAGCCGGCAGACTCCTCAGCCTCATTCCAGGGCTCTGCCAGGGCCCCGACCGCCCGTCTGTGTATGACAAGCCTCTCACCTGGATAGACGTCTTCATAGCGCTTGCGCCTATTCGCCTCCAGCAGAGCCCCGACAGTGGTCCCCGAAGCTCGGGCTACGCCCGACAGTGTCTGGCCTTCCTCAACCCGCACCGTCACGCGGCATGACGGCAGATCCTGGCTTAGCAGCCTCTTCAGTTCCGGCCCCGGAACTCCGTCAGGCACAAGCCTGTAGGCAGCCTGGCACTGGCGCACTGCATCCCTGGTAAGAGGCCCGTATCTGCCGTCGCAGGCTCCCGGGTCGAATCCAAGGCGAGCTAGCCTGGTCTGAATCTCCATCATGTTCACGCGAGGGAAAAGTGGTTGCCATATATCCATGGCACATATCTCCCGCAAACACGGCGCTGGACTTCGACACGGTAGACTCCGGGGCAGCTCAAAATGGCCTGAAGTTCTGCGCCGAATCTCTCCAGGATCACATCTCCATTGTGGATCAGACGAATCAACCCCGGGCTCGGAGCGCAAACCCTGAGGCAAGCTCCGCGGGAGAGGCGCACGACCCCGCCCATCTGCACAGTATCCCTGCCGCATGCAACTTCACACCTGAATCCACTCGCCTTTGCTACCTTGTCAGCGCCGACGTAACATCTCCCGGCTCGAAGCGCATCATAAACCAAGGCCCTATCACATGCTGCATTATTGCTGAATGGTTCCTCGGTCAGAATGTAGGTGCATACGGTCCCAAAGTCAGCCCGATAGCTTCCGGGCCACCCGTGGGCATCGGCACCACCAACCCCAAGAATCCGACGGGACTGGCGCAGGCTGTAGAGGTCCCATGTGTCAAGGACGCTCTGAATCGGCCCGGATTTCGCGGCTCTTGGGAACAAGAGATTGAAGAGCAGTTGGAAGATGTTCTTTGGTCTGCCTGTGATGTCATAGGCATGGTTCCAAACTTCGATGCCGTCAAATGGGCCTGCATCCCAGTCTGTCCACGGGTATTCGAAATACTCGCCGCGGACGATGGCCCCGCCTGTAGGATGGGCAATGATGCCTATGCCGCCCTGCCTTCGGACTGCATCAATGTTCGCCGAAGGATCATCGGACGGAATTATGGCAGTTGAGATATCGAGGGCCAGGTAATGATCGGCATTTGTATTAGGTGTTATCTCCTCGCCGACAAGGAGCAGGCAGTGGCCGTACCATCCTTCGTACCCCCTGAGCTTGGCTTCGAGGCTGTTATGGTCAGTCAGTATCAAGAAGTCGATTTCGGCACGGTTTGCTTCCGACATGATTTTGTTTATGCCGGCACGTCCATCTGAAAAACTGCTATGGACATGGATTACGCCCCGATATTCGTGGATCACCTGAATCGCCCCTCTGCAGCAGACTCGCTGTGCATCGCAGATTATCTATATTCCATGGGGGCGGTTTCCGTGAAAAAGAGAAAACCCCCTTCCCGTATCACACGGGGAGGAGGTTACAAGCAACTATCCACTGTAAGGTCAATACATGTGCGTCATCATGGCCTTCAAACGTTGACCTTGATATGGTCGACAAACAAGGTTACGACCCAGCGCACCCTATCCTTGTTTCGGCACCCTTGCTCTTAACCCTTACTTCAACAGTCGAGGTGAGCACATCAGCGTAGGTATACGACATCCGTTTTACGCTCCGCGGGTCGTCATCTATACGCACGACGAAAACCCTGGGATAGGTCTGCTCCAAAACGCCTTCGGCTTCAAGAATCTTCCTTCGGCCTTGATTGGCGCGGAGCTTAACGGGTTCGCCCACAAATGAATCAAGATCTTCCCTGATCTTGTCCAGGACATTTTCGCCCGCCAACGACTTCACCTTCCTTTCAAGCCTCAACATTTGCTATTTTATCACGGCTAAGGCTGAAAGTCAAGTAAAGTGATTTAGTATATCAGACTGCTGTACATGATGTCAAGAGCTGTTTTGCGGTTTTGTTGCGCGTCTGTGATATTATCCTCCTTGAACGCGTCTGCTCTTCTGCCTACGCACGTATCTTTTTTCAAGGCTCTCTTCAGCCACACGATACGAAGGCCCATCTACAGCCATTGCCATCGCCATCTCCCGCGCCAGAAGGCTATGCCCGCCTTCCTTGATAATGCGTGTACCTGGAGCCAGTATCCGTCATCCTTGATCGCTCGTCCCGGCTCCAAAAACTCCCATTGGAGTCTTGGGCATGCTCGAACGCAGCTTCCCTCTGGTCTGAACCCCACCTACGCCGGGCCGCTTGGTGATTGTGTTCTCTATAGCATCCTCGATCTTCACGATCTCATCCACAGGCGTGTTGACCACTCTCTCCGCCAGGAGAACCGGATCGAGGCAATGGATCAAGACTCGCCCCGGCGAGCTTGCGAAATTGGCGCCAGCTTCCATCAAGGCTTCGTAGAATGACTGGCATGCGCCTGCGACGATCACAAGTCCGTCTTTATCCATCTCATGGTTTCTGGCTCGGTGAACCGAATCGATGTAGTACCCCGAGTTCCAGTAGCTGCTCACTGACGCACGGTCAGAGTTCTTCTTCTTAAGGGCATCGTGCCCTGTGAGAACAAGCACATCAGGCGAGTGTTCCCGAAGCAACGCATCTACGGCCGAAGCCTGTTCTTCAGGGGCGATATGTTTCCCGACTGCAGGAACGCCAAGTTCCTTATAGTATTTCATGCAATCCCTAAGGTAATCAGAGTCCCCATCTATATGAAGCACACGGCCAGGCAGGCTAAAGACATCTTCCGCCAGACTGACTCCCCCTCTTGACCGCCTACGTTCCTTTCTGTGCCTCGCCTGTTCCTCAGTTATTCTTCGAACGCGCACAGCTCTGAGATGCTCCGCTGATTCGCGCACTGTTTTCCGCTTGAAGTCCAGCAATTCACGTTCGTCCACGACAGCCAGGTCTGATACCGGAGCATCCGCAAGAAGGCGCATGTTCAGCCCCTTCAGGGTTGCGATTGCATCGCCCACGGTGTATGAGTCAACACGAATCACCTGAAAGAAAACGTCTCCTCCGTACGACTTCCTGGTGACTATGTCGCCTTCGCGGATTCTACTCTTCGCAGCCAAGAGCCCTCCCTCCTTTCACGGGAACCAGTTGCCTCTTCGCGCATCCTAAAAAGCCCAGCCTTCACGGAGCAAGCAGGCCTGAGACATGCTTCTTCTGGCAACGATCTTCAGTTCCCGTTCAAGATATGTGGAGGAGAACCCGGGAGAAACGTTCCACAACGCACAGAGTATTCGTGGGTCGGGCAGGTAAGATCTTCGGAGAGCGGAATATGGAGGCAATCTGATTCCTTCGGCGCGGCTTAAGGCATATGCCAGGCGCCGAAAGCACGAAGCAGAAGCCGGAAGCCATCTACCTGGTGTGCTTGTCAGCCACCTTAGAGGCGCCGTAGGAGTCGGGTTTTATTCGGGCTGCAAATCCTGTGCCCGTAATCATGCCAACTATGTCCCTGATCAGCTCTTTAGTTTTGCCATTCACGCCAACATCCAAGTGTATCTCTATGTTGACATCAGCGTGTCCGTTTTCGGCCAGCTTGTGTGCCACCTGGCTCGCAAGGTCGAGGCTTTTCGACGCCTCGTAGAAAATTCGCTGCCTGAGGCCTGTGCCGATAGTCTCGTGCTCGCGGCTGTAGTAGTATCGAGCGCCGCGCCCAACGCGGTGGATCACTATCGCACTGACAAAACAGGTGTCCCCGTTTACCTGCGAATCCGTCCCTATGATCAGCCTGTACTCCTCATCAGGCATGTCATGGACAAATGCCATCAGATCTTCGAACGCCTCATCGAATGTGAGACGCCCCTTGGTTGGGCTGACGAAATATCTCAATTATCTTCACCTGCCTTATATCTCGCGTACGCACGCGCTATCGCCGCGAACTCCTCCACTGAAAGGGTCTCTGCCCGTCTTCCTCCATCGATTGAAGCGCATGAAAGCACTTCTGCTACAGCATCCTTCTTCCCCGCAAACAAACGCGATGCTAGCAGTGCATTTCTGAGCGTTTTCCGGCGCTGACCATACCCCGCGCCCACGATGGAGAACATGATGTCCGAGTCTGCATCAACTGGAGGCTCCGGACGAACTCGCATCCTAACCACAGCGGAGCGGACTGCCGGGGGCGGATCGAATGCCGTTGGGGGCACTTCAAAGAGCAAAACGGGTTCAGTGAAGTACTGAGCCTTGACAGAGAGCTCGCTATAGCCCCTGGAGCCAGGGCTCGCCGTAAGCTTCTGGGCCACTTCCAGCTGAACCATGAGAGTAAATGCTGAGAATAGCCCCGAATCTGACAAGAGCTTGTTCAGGATCGGAGTCGTGATGTAGTATGGCAGGTTGGCGACGACCAAAGCCCTGTGGTTTTTTGGCAAGTTTGCAGAATGCTCGTGGACAAGCGTTCTCAGATCGCATGACAGAATATCGTCCTGGATTATGTGGACATTGTCCTCGCTGCGGAACACTCGTCTCAGATCACGGGCGAGCACAGGATCGACCTCTATCGCTACAAACACGCCCGCCCTCTCTGCAAGAGGCCGTGTGAGCGCCCCCTTGCCAGGGCCAATCTCGACTACCAGATCGCTGGAACGAACCCCTGCACAGTTTACAATCGAGTCTCTTATTCGGGTATCGACGAGAAAATTCTGGCCTAGAGTCCTCATACCCCTATTCTACCACAGTTAAGTCTGGGAGAATATATGGAAAACCGGCCCATAGGGCCGGCAACCAAATCCCTTTTTGCGTCTACCTATCCTCCAGGATGTACACATTCACCTGTCTCCGCCCGTATCTCAGGGCTTCGTCTACTGTCTCGAAGAAGACGTCAATCCTGTTTCCTTTGATGGCAGCCCCTACATCGGCCGCCAGAGCGGGCCCATATCCCTCAACATACAGTCTGGTTCTAAGGGGTATCACTCTAGGGTCGACGGCAACCACGCCCGGCGCTGCCTTCATGCCTATCGCTGTGTATCCGTCTGCGTACTTCCCGCAAGATCTAGGCGACGGCTCATATGCCGTGGCGGTCATGGTCATGACCGTTCTGTAGGTATAGTTGCCTCGGGAAGTCAACAACACCCTGAGTGGTTCTCGCGAACCGGTAGCGATAACCTTGGGTTGAGGTCTGACCCAAACCCGCTCGCTCAAGACCGTCTCGCTTATCACCCCGTTGTCGCCCCGTTTGACCAGTACAGCCTGAATCATCTCTCCGTCGGAACCCTCGCGAACAACTCTGCTGGTTCCACGATCCATCTTCGGATCGATGATGCGTTCTATCGCCCTCTCTATAGGCAACTTCCTGGTAACAATATGCCTGGTCACGCAACCAGCCGCAATGCGTGCGGTTGTGGGCGCTTCCGCTCGCCTCGGAATCCCAGCCTCTTCGAAGACATTTTTTGTGTAGCCCGTTCGGGGGTGAAATGTGACAACCCGACTCGGTCCATCTGCAGCATCCAATCCCCTCAAGGCCGAAAGCCCTGGAATCGTCAGAACAAGAGCTACGGCTATGAGAGTCCTGCTCCGCTGCACGCTCGAAAGCCTCGTCGGCAGCACGTCAAATCCTCCTATTCCGGTATATGTAACGCCCGTCAGACAGCTCATTCAAGGCTCGACGGGACGGAGAATTCTATCTGAAGTTTTGTTATTTCACATACTACACACTCGGAAGCAAAATGTCAAACTGAACCTTTGTATCCAGCGCTCTACCCTAAGTTATCGCACGTTAAGGAAGTATTTATTCATCCATTGGCGTCTAGCTTCGGGAAACCGTGCCGACCTCAGATGTCCGACCCGCCTTACCATGTCAGACCCTCTGATCAAGGTTCCACTTTCATCACCTGAAACAGATTATTCAAGAGACCCCCATATGGCCCCTGGCAACCTTCGGTCCACTGCGAGCTTTTAGGCCTTCCCATCGCGCCGGGCGTACGCAAATTGGGGCGGCATCATGCCGCCCCGTCTCATTCGTCCACAGTCCCCCGGTTGCTGCCTATGCCTGCACCCCGGCTATCGCCGGGGCTTTGGGAAGTCCTTCCACACGATAACTCGGGCTGCCTGCGTAGTCTCCGCTTCCGTGACCTGTTTCTTTTCAGTAGATTCAGGCCTGGCACTCTGTATTCCCTCTGCCCCAGTCTCAGGGGAATCTTGCGGCCGAGGTCCTGCAATCAGTTCTTCCCCCCAGGCAGCTTCCGACTCCAGCTCGCATTCATCACCTGCAGCGGGCTTGGGCTCTAGTGCAGGCATAGGCTGGATCTCTACCTCGGGCGCCGTCTCCAGCTCGTGCCATGCCTCCACATTCAGCTCTTCCTCTGGCGTTGGTGCGGGCGCAAAGTGCAGTTCCCCTTCGAGCGCATGTTCTATCGCCAGCCGTCCATGCCCGTGGGCTTCAACCGTCCCAACGCATTCCTCTCTCGCCACGGGCTCCATCCAATCCGCAGTCACCATCTGTTCCCCGTATTCGCTCCATCCCGGAGCCTTGAGGTGCTCCACAGGCCAGGGGAGGCCATCTTCTTCCATGCCTGGGGGCGCAGCAGGTTCCCAGCCTTCTGCGTACACACTGCCGTATCCGGATCCAAAGAATCCCGCAGATTCTGCAGATTCAAAGCCCTCCGCCGAAGCAATCGTCCCTTGGAGCCCGCCGGGCTCAGGACCGAATGGGCCATAACCTTGCACACTGGCGCCAGGCGCAAAGCCAAAGCGCTCCAGGGCATAGCCCTTTTCTCGGATCAGATAGGCTGCGGCATCCATCTCCTGCGGCCTTCTGGGAGCATCCTTACGACCCGAGTCGCCAGAGAACTCCACTTGCCGCATCACCTCCCGGCGTCAGTAAATCCCCATGGGGTGGACCCATAAATACTATATTCACGCCGGGGTTGTCTGTTTACTGATTTTCCGACTTACTTTGCCACGCATGGAGCGCCAGGGCAACAGCGATGACGCCATACGCAAGGAAACTCCTAAAATACTCCCCTACCTGCGGAATGCCCATCAGGCGCTGGCCTGCCAGGGGAGAAACGACGAACAGGGTATGGAAGAGCAACACACCAACAATCGCATTCCAGATCGTCGCGCGCTTGGTAGATGCGCCCCCAACCAGGAGAGCAGCAATTGAGAACATGCCAACCTGCTCATGGCTGTTGTACGTGTTCAGGGTGCCGATGTTCTGCAAGAATATCAGCTGGCCCCAGGCCGCCAACACGGTTGACAGGATCATGGCTATCATGCGCGTGCGATCTACATTGATCCCGGCCACCTGGGCGATGTGCATGTCCTGGCCGACTGCCCGCATTTCCTGCCCGAGCTTAGTCTTGGTTATGAACGACAGCAGCAGGCAGAACGCCACAATTACGACTATCGTAAAGATAGGTATCCTCCATGGCCCAATTGGAATGCTTCCAATCTCGCCCATAACAAACCCATTCCACAGCCCGTCCAAAGCCCGGTCAAGCGATCCTGCCAATCCAATAAGATCAACAGTGTTCCTCAGACCCACTCCGGACGAGAGCATGAGGACGGGATTTTTCATCGGAATCACTGTGCCAACTAGAACGAGAAATACAAGCTGGTACAAGCCGTTTGCGAAGAAGCCCATGATCATGCTGGTGACCATCTCGCGTCCCTTGGCTTGATTGAGGATGCGACCGCTAAGCCACCCGAACAGCATGGCAAAGGGGACTGAAATGACAGCAGCAAGCAGAAAACCAGGAAGCCCTGCCACACCATAGTGGGTAACTATGATCAGCGCAGCCTGCCCGGCCATGGCACCAATTACTATTCCAAAATTCAGGCCCAACCCTGCCATAACCGGAATCAGGAGCGACAGCACAAGGAGCATGTTCCGGCCGAACCTGGCAGTGATCTCGTGTATAAGGAAGTTTATGTCGAGTCCGGCAGCAATAATCCCGGCTATGGACAGTACCAGGAAGAATATAGGCACTGACCATTGCTTTAGAGACTTCACTCCACCCTTCCCCCTGGCCTGGGCCGGCTTTGCAGCAGTAGATACGGTCTTTTCAGGCATGCCGGCTACCTCCTTTCAGCCCGGGTAAGGGCATACAAGATCATGCCATTGCTTATGATCATCCGGGCAACTTCGCTTATGTCAGCCCCGCGCAGAGCGGTCTGGGTAACTGGGAGCGCTATCGTGAGCAACGTGTGGAAGAGCACAGCCCCTATGATGGCATTCCCCACCGTAGCGCGCTTCAGGGTAGCTCCGCCTATCAGAACGGACGCAACAGCCGGAAATGCTGCATACAGCGGCGCTGTGTAGAGTTGCACGAAACCGTAACTCTGGGAGTACACGATGATGCCCACGGCTGCCAGCATCGTCGAAATGATGACACCCCACATCTTCATGTATCGGACACTTATGCCCGACGACTTTGCAAACATCGGATTCGACCCGGCTGTTCGCATGGCAAGACCTGCCCGAGACCGGAAGAACAGGCTCATCAACACACAAAGGAGCGCAAAGAAGAGCAAGAGCCCGGTAGGAATTGGCACCCCCAGAAAGTCAAAGGCCAGAAAGTTGTTGAGCACTTTGGCAAAGGTCTTATCAAGAGTGATAGTATACCGAAGTCCCTGTCCTCCAATGGCGAATATCATGGCCGGATTCTTTATGGGCGCCAGTAGCCAGAACATGCACATTGCGGACACAACCGAAAACCCAACGTAGGTTCCGACCATCATTTCCTGTCCCTGAACCCTCTCGAGAATCAGGGCGTAGATGTAGCCGGCAACCATAGCGATGGGCAGAGCGATCAAGATCGCCGTGAGAAACCCTGCAAACCCCTGCAAGTTCCAGTTCATACTGAGTACCGCGCCCACTAATCCCGCTATGACTCCGACGGGCAACCCGAAGTTGAGCCCAACACCACATGCAATCGTAGGCAGCATCGAGAGGGCAAGCACGCCGTTCATGCCTATACGTACAAGAGAATCGCCGATAAGGATGGTCAGGTCCATCTTCATGATCGCTGCCAAAACGAACAATAGCAGCACGAATGACGTGATTATCAAACGAGGCAGCCCCAGCTGCTGATAGAGAGTAACGAAGAATCCCGCCACGCGCTGCGCAGGCTTTTCTTTAGTGCTGGCCACATTAACCGACCTCCTTTCCCGCGACACCCTTGCCGGCCATCATCAGGCCAAACTCCACATCCGACGCATCCGGCGGAAGCACGCCTGCAATCTGCCCGCGATAGATAATCACGATCCGATCGCATACCTTTCTCAGCTCCGCCAGCTCAGACGATGTCATTATGATGGTCATCCCATGTTTGCGGTTGAAGTCGACCAGGAGATCCAGAACGAGTTGCTTTGCCCCTACATCGATCCCCCGCGTGGGCTCGGAAACCCACAAAACCTGAGGATGCATGGTGAACGCTCGCCCCAGGCAAACCTTCTGCTGATTTCCCCCTGACAGCCTTCTCACAAGCTGTTCCGGACCGGTGCACCTGATATCAAGGTCCTCTATGACCTCTAGCGCATGTTCGCGTATTCCAGCCTCATCTGCCAGCCTGAGCGCCGAAAAGCCGCCCGGCCGCAGGAATTGGCCCTGGACCTGCATGGCTGTGAGAGCAATATTCATCTCGATAGACTCGTCCAGCAGCAATCCTACACCGCGCCTATCCTCTGAAACGAAAGCCATGCCTGACTCGAGCGCTCCTTTAGGATCGTTCAGCCTTAGCTCTGATCCATTAGTGAATACCCGGCCTGTTGACGGGTAGAGTCCCATCACTCCATTGGCGATCCCCACTTTGCCATGGCCGGCCAGGCCGCCAATGCCCAGTATCTCGCCTCGCCTCACATTCAAGCTGAGGTTTCTGACGCGCTCTCCAGGCATATTCACGCTCAGGTTCTCGATTCTGAGGACCAGGTCGCGGTCGGAAGGCTCCTCTAGCCGCGCAGGGAGCTCAGTACGCTCCACTTTTCTGCCCACCATAAGCTCTGCTATCCTCTCCACCTTAGCGTCAGCCCTGGTCATTTTCGCCACAACCTCTCCATCCCGGAGGATGGTGATATTGTCGGCCACCTCCATGACTTCATCAAGCCGGTGGGTTATGAAGAGAATGGCGATTCCCTCTGCCGCCAGCCTCTTCATGGCATCGAGGAGCATTTCTGCCTCTGTTTCAGTAAGAACTGCGGTAGGCTCGTCAAAAACCAGAAGCCTCACGTTGCGCTTGTCTATCTCGCGGGCTATCTCCACAAACTGCATATGTCCAACAGGGAGTCCAGCCACAAGTGCCCACTCGTCAATGGAGATTGCAAGCTTGTCGAGGGCTGCCCGTGAATCAGAGCGCATGACGGCCCCATCTACCGTTTCAAGCTTCGGGCTGATAACTTTGGACGCGAGATTGGGCCGTGTAGGCTCCCGGTTCAGCTTGATATTCTCGGCTATTGTAAATCCGGGGATAAGCATGAACTCCTGATGCACCATGCCTATGCCGCGGGCCATTGCCTCCCCGGGAGAATCAATGGTAACGGGTTCGCCGCCGAAGACGATGTCTCCCTCAAAACCCCCGGTTTCGGAAATGACCTGCATGCCGAAGAGGATGTTCATCAGAGTCGTCTTGCCTGCCCCATTCTCGCCCACGAGCGCATGTATCTCGCCTGGCCTGACAGACAAGTTGACATCCCGGAGCACCTGTGTTCCGAAGAAGCTCTTGCTTATGCCCTTCAGCTCAAGGACATTGCCTTCTGTTATTTCCATTGCCAAGCCCCTCTCGTTAACGTGGAAGGAGATTACGGGCAGGCGCCGGGCGTTTCGAGGCCCGGCGCCCACTTGGATTCTGAATTGCAGCGCCTCTAATTACTTGACCGAGACGCCGAAAATGATCGAGTCCACAAGGTAGCGGTAGAACTGTCCACCCGCACTCAGCCGCTCGAACTTCATTGGAGTGCCGGCAAGCTCCTGGACCACCGTTCTCACGGCGTCTATATCCTTGTAATTGAGTTTCTTCTCCACAGCCAGTTTGGCCACTTCAACCCCGGCAATGGTATTCAGGTACCCTGTGGCAACCGGCCATGTGGCCATCCGGCCCGCCTGGCCCCGCTTTACGACCTCGTCGTTGATCGCCTTGATTATGGCGGGGAAGTTCCCCTTCATATCATCAGTGATCTCCAGTCCGAGTGCACCGGGGTAACCATGGGTCGGGCTGGGGCAGCACTGCTCGGGGAATATACCGCCAGCCTTCATAATGGCCGTAATAAGAGGCTCCTGCATCCCGCAGTTGGTCGAGAAGAACGCTGTGTCCTTCCCATACTGCCCGATCTTCCTGGGCACATCCTCAAGGATGAATTGCTGCGCTGCAGGGAGTCCGCCTTCGCCCATCGGGTCTGGCGCAGCTCCGTATACGAACCTAATTCCCAGCTTCTTGCACTCTGCCTCCATGATATCCCGCCGCTTGGCCAGGTCGGCATAGGACATGTGCCTCGGGAACGAATAATGCACAAATGTCTTTGCCCCTAGCTTATGCGCCAACTGGACTATGGTGGTTCCACGAGCTATGTTGTTTGGAATTAGTGAAATATCTGCATACTTTTCGACTACCTCGGGATCTTCATGCGGCTCGCCCAGGACAAAAATGATATCCGGCCTGATCTCGCGAACCTTGCGAATGGCAGCGACAGTGCCCGGGACAGCCTGGTTGATGACTATCGCCTTGACCTGCCTGTCAGAGGCCAATCCCGTAATCTGGGCTATGGTTGTCTCCTGCTCCTGCATGAAGTTATCGGGATAGGACCGGTGCAGTATGAGCCCAGGATACTTCTGTATGACGGCCTCAGCGCCACGGTATTCATCTTCACCCTGCGAGACGGTTCCTGTAACCACGCCGATCTTGAAATCAGCGGCCCCAATAGAGACACTGGCAAGTCCTAGAATCAGAACTAGCGCGACGACTGCGAGGACACTTCTCTTCACCATTACGCCACTCTCCTCCTATTTAGTATTTGGGGGCGCAACATGCGCCCTTGAGACGAGGTACTGTCGTGTGGACTGTATTCTATTACCTTAATGTCCTTTCCTGCTTCCATGTTAAATTTCATATACTGTGCCCATGGCCATTCTTATCCGCAGCAATCTAGCAATCTCTTGCTCTGAGGCTCTATTTCGCCTCTTAATCCGGCGCCTTCATAACGTGTTATAATTTCCTTGATGACACATCTCTAGCTCCAGTAATTCAACCAGCCATACATACTACTAGTCCAATGGAATAGGTTGAATATTGAGCACATTATTGAGAGGGGATTGATACCTGGTGAGTTCGGTTGAGGACAGAGAGCGGGAAATCATGTTGGAACTGGTCCGCGTCACTGAAACAGCCGCTCTCAGAGCCGGCAGATGCATGGGAATGGGGAATCTCAACCTTGTAGATGACGCAGCCGTAGACGGGATGCGGGGCATGCTCTCACTCGTCAATATCAAGGGCACAATCGTAATCGGCGAGGGAGAAAAGGATCATGCGCCCATGTTGTACAACGGTGAAATGGTGGGGACTGGCAATGACAGCCGGGAGCTTGACATAGCCGTGGACCCCGTAGAAGGAACGCGGCTAGTGGCCAACGGGCTTCCTAATGCGATTTCTGTGATAGTCGTTGCCTCCAAAGGCTCGTTGCTGCCAGTACCCACATTTTACATGCAAAAGCTTGCAGTGGGGCCCGAAGCCAGAGATTACATAGACATTAACGCCCCGGTCCGCGAGAACCTCAGAGTCGTTGCTGCAGCGATGGGCCGCAAGGTCAAGGATCTTACCGTTGTGATCCTGGATCGTCCCCGCCATGCCGAACTCATACGCGAGGTGCGGGAAGCTGGCGCGCGCATCAAATTGATAACCGACGGTGATGTAGCAGGCGCAATATCTACAGCGCTTCCTGACACAGGAGTCGACCTTCTGATGGGGGTAGGCGGCGCACCGGAAGCCGTGATCACGGCGGCCGCCATGAAATGCCTGGGAGGCGAACTCCAAACAAAGCTGTCGGTACGCAACGAAGAAGACGAGGCCCGAGCTGACGAAGCTGGATTCGACGATTTTGACCGCGTATACTCATCCGAAGACCTCGCACACGGCGACAGCCTCATATTCGCCGCAACAGGGATCACCGACGGAGACATGCTGCAAGGCGTACGCTTCTACGGCCCGAAAGCGACTACTGAGTCAATCGTAATGCGTATGCTTACCGGGACAGTTCGCAGAATACGTACGACTCACGACCTCTCCCGAAAAACATTGAGGTCATTTAGGGCCGGCCAGGAGATGAGCCTGTAGGACCGAGCCGCATGATAGAACCGAACTCATCTGCCTTCACCAGGAGACTGCTCATCAAGCAAGGCTTGCCATCTACACTTATCCTTACTTCAGCTGAGTAGTCTCCCGCATCAAGGCTACCCTGCGGGATCTTGGCCTCAAGCCATCTTGCGCCCCCGGGCAGAACCAGCCCGGGGGCTATCTTATGCTCTGACGGCGCTGACCGGCTGCGGCCGGTGCCTGCCTTTTCGAAGCTAAGCACCCCGCTGGCTACAGCGTAAGCCCCGCCCCCGTTGCGTACCTTGATACGCACTCGCGCCGCACCGTCCTCATCCCACGCTCCCGTGCGCACATCCTCCATAGACAGATCATGCCCCCGGTTGCCAGGCAACCTTACCAAAACCGGCACATTGACCCCGGGAGATGCAAGGGATGATGCCTGGGCGCCCGAAGCAACAGAGGGTGAGCAGCGCACCTCGATGCCTGCGCACAGCCCGGCCCGATCCCGCCTCCTGGCATAGCCCGAATCGAGAACGATCCTTATCTCACGCGACGAGCCCGGTGCAAGCAGAAAAGAACTCTCCGACACGCTGACAGCCTCAGTTACTTCTTGCGACCCCGGGGTGAAAGTAAGACAACCCTCCTCGTCCTGCTCAATTCCGCGCACAGCAATGTCTACGGCCGCCTGGACGTTGCCCAAGTTGTAGACAGCGACCTGCCCTACTCTCGTATCCACAAACCATAGAAACCGCCCGAGATCGGCCCGGACTATGGCTGGAACAACTCTTACACCGACTCTCGGGTCCCACAACCCATAGCTGCCTAGTTGGCCGGCGGCTGTGCGGGCTGTGGTGATCTGCCAGGCAGACACAGGGAAAATGGCGATGCCCATGGCTATCAAGACCAGAGCGATGATCCGGCAGGTAACCTGCAATCTGTCACCGTATGCCAGGCGCCTGAGCGGCATCTTCATTGAACAGCCTCGAGCGCCAGGAGGATTTCAGTCTTGTAGCGCTGCGTCGGGGCGGTCGAAGGCTGATCCGTAACGTCTATATCCTGAGCGAAGATGAGGGTATGGACCGTCTCGTGGGAACTGATATCGCCGTAGATGACGGTTTCAGGTTCCGTATTCAGCTCTGCAAAGCCGCCCAATTCTCCTGTGCTCCACTGCAACGGATTCTTGAGCGCAAGCCCCTGCATAGAACCTGAGTCCGTCACCCGCATGTAAGGATGGGGAGAACTTATGGTCACCCTGAACGGCACGTTGCTGAGAACAGTATACGTAGGATTCAACGGGCACACATTCTCGCCGCACCGCAACCTGTCCCATTCTATGAGTGAATCGTTGATGATCAACTCCATCACAGGGTAAACGAAGCCGGAAACATGGATTTCGCCTCTGTTTGCAGAACAGACCGACGCTGCCCACATAATAGACAATGCAGCAACCAGCAGCACTGGCACGATTCTGCACCGGGGCCTGGCAACGCGTACCCTCGCAAAACTTCTTCTCATGAAAAACCCCTCCCTGATCTCTTCGATGCGCACATGTTGCGCACTGGTTCAAGGAAGGGCATTCTTCTAGTTCCATATTGTTCCTTTCACCCTTGCGGGCGATTTCTGCATCACCCCTCGGGTGAGATTGAGAACACCTCCATGGCATTCATGGATGTAGCCTGCGCTACCTCTTCCACCGGCACGCCCTTTATGTCAGCGATCTTTCTGACGACTTCCACTACATACGCAGGCTCGTTCCGCTCGCCCCTGTGCGGGCTTGGGGGAAGATAAGGAGAATCCGTTTCCACAAGAAGCCTGTCGAGGGGGACATCTCGTGCCACCTCCACAGGCTTCCTGGCATTCCTGTATGTGACGGGCCCGCCCAGGGATATGAAGAATCCCAGTTTGATCAGGTCCGCCGCCATCTCGGCACTGCCGGAATAGCAGTGCAGCACTATGGCAGGCAAATCCTGAGCATATTCCTTCAGGATATTGAACGTCTCAAGATTAGCATCTCGGCTATGGATCTGTACCGGACATCCAGAAGCCTTCGCAAGCTCCAGCTGAGCTCGGAATACCCTGACCTGCTCGTCTCTTGGGGAAAAGTCCCTGTAGTAGTCGAGTCCTATCTCACCGATCCCCACTACGCGGGGCATCGACAGGATCTTCGATATCTCTTCCAGCTCGTCATCGCCCACTCCAGCCGCATCATGGGGGTGGATTCCGGCCATGGCATAAAGGCCCCTGTGGGTCGCTGCATTCTCCGCTGCGATCAGGGACGAGCGCACATCGTAGCCCGGGTTGATTACTATCTCAACTCCGGCTTCGCGCGCCCGCTCCATGACGGCCGCTACACCTTCGCCGAAAGCTTCGTCTTCGATATGAGCGTGGCAATCAACAATCAAACCCTATTTCACCCTGCTTCCTGCAGGCACATGCCGGTCAGGCGTCACAACGCCGAGCTCCATAGGATCTCCTGTAGTAGATGCGGCAAGTAACATGCCGTTGGACATCACGCCTCGCAGCTTAGCAGGCTTCAGATTGGTCACAACCACAACTTGCTTGCCAACGAGCTCCTCAGGCGAGTAATGCTTCGCGATGCCCGCAACTATCTGCCTCGTTTCAGCCCCGATATCCACCTGCAGCACAAGGAGCTTGTCAGCGCCTTCAATCCGTTCGGCTTCGATAATAGTGCCTACCTTCAGCTCAATCCTGGCGAAGTCCTCTATCGAGATGAGGTTCTCATCTCCAGGCACCGATCTTTCAGCAGCCGGTTCGGCTTGATCACGCTTCTGCTCGCGGTCGCCGCCCTCATCTGGAGAATGTTGAGGCGTCCGCCCCTGGGCATCCTCCTGAAGTGCAGCCTCCACGTCGATTCTCGGGAAGAGCGGATCGCCGCGCCGCACCCTGGTGCCTGGAGCGATACCACCCCATCTAGTAGCATCCCATCCCGCGGCAGCCGGATCGCCGTCTATGCCCAGTTGATGCCATAGCTCAGCCGACTTGGTAGTGAGAACCGGTGACAGGGCCACTGCCGCAATTCTGAGGCTTTCGGCCAGATTGTAGAGGACGGTGCCAAGCCTGCTCCGGCCCGCGTCGCTCTTTGCAAGATTCCATGGCTCCGCATCATCGATGTACTTGTTGCCTGCATCAACAAGCCGGAATATGTGCTCCAGGGCTTCGCTGAACGCCAGGTTGTCGAAAGCCCCGGCGGCACTATCGATGGCCTCACGCGCAATTTCGGGAATCCTCTTGTCAGCCTCATCCCATTCTCCCGGCTCCGGCACCTTTCCATCAGCAAACTTGTTAATCATGGCCGTAGTGCGGCTCAGCAGGTTCCCAAGATCATTGGCAAGATCAGCGTTAACTCTGTATACAAAAGACGCACGCGAGAAATCCCCATCCTGCCCAAAAGGGACCTCGCGCAGCACGAAGTAGCGCACCTGGTCTACTCCGAACTCGTCCGCATAGTCCTCAGGCTTCACAACATTCCCTACGGATTTGGACATCTTCTCGCCTTCCACCGTCCACCATCCATGCCCGAACACTTTCTTCGGCAGCGGCAATTCCAGGGACATGAGCACGGCGGGCCATATCACTGAGTGGAATCTGACTATCTCTTTGCCCACTACATGGACGTCGGCAGGCCAGTATCTGTCAAACTTCTCCGGGTCATCAACATAGCCTGACGCGGTCAAGTAGTTGATAAGGGCATCCAGCCAAACGTATACAACGTGCCCGGGCGCAAAGGGCACGGGAACGCCCCAATCAAAGCTGGTTCGCGACACACAGAGATCTTCCAGTCCGTTCTTTATGAAATTGACCATCTCATGGCGCCTGGTCGCAGGCTGTATGAAATCTGGATTTGCTTCTATGTGGGCAAGAAGGCGGTCCTGGTACTTCGAAAGACGGAAGAAGTAGCTCTCCTCCTGCAGCCATTCGACACGGCGCCCGCAATCTGGGCAGTTACCCTCAACAAGCTGAGATTCGAGGAAGAATGTCTCGCATGGCGTGCAGTACCAGCCCTCGTACCTTCCCTGGTAGATGTCGCCGGAGTCATACAGCTTCTGAAAAACATGCTGAACAACTCTTACATGCTCCGGATCGGTCGTGCGAATGAAGTGGTCGTTGGATATGTCAAGCTCCGCCCAGAGCTTCTTGAAGGCGCCAGTCACATAGTCGACGTACGCCTGCGGGCTCTTTCCCGAAGCAATTGCACGCCTCTCAATCTTCTGCCCGTGTTCGTCGACGCCCGTGAGGAAGAACACGTCATATCCGCACATTCGCTTATACCTGGCCAGTGCATCGCAGCCGATCGTAGTGTACGAATGGCCAAGGTGGGGCATGTCGTTTACGTAGTATATCGGTGTGGTGATAAAAAAAGATCCCTTTGGCATGGTCAGTCCCTCCAAAATAGACAAGGCCCTCTGATCTGGCCCCGAGTTTCACGCGACAACACAGATCGCGGGTAGAACAAAAGCTGGTTTGCCTGGCAAAGGCTAAGTCGAATATACCTCGACTATCTGCGCACTGTCAAGGAATGCCTCACTGTTGAAATCGCGCCCATTATGTAGTATTTTAGTAGTGAGGTGAATGAAATGTCCAGCTACGCGGGGGTCTCCGGGGATGAATCCTCCAACATAATCCGCAGGCCAAGTTGGGCCAGGCAACATGCGCTGGCTTTGCTGGCCGCTTTCAGCATAATGCTCGCGTCATGTTCCCCCGTTCTTTGCCAGGCCGCACCCGAACTGGAATCACAAGTTCTTGGCGACCTGAGTCTGGCTGCTGTTGCACCCGTCGGCGACGACCTCGAAATTGCCTATGCCGATATTCTCTCCTTCAGGATCCCACTCAATGCCGGATATCTGATATATGAGAGAATCGACAGCCGGGGCGTTCGAAATCTGTGCCTTGCCAACTACAATAGCAACGGAATCGATTTTGAGCTCATTATCGACCTCTTTCCGCTGGAAACGGAGTCCGTCACATCTTTGGACATGATGGCAAGGGGTCTGCTCTCAGCTGGCACACGGGCACAAGTAATCGGCTCAAAAGGCATAGAGGTATCAGGGTTGCCCGGGTTCGACGTTACAGTCCGCGGCGTCGTGTACGACCGGGTCATGTCCAAAAGCGAGATCCGAATGGTTTTCTTGACCGATTTCAGCACTGGAATTACATTTACGCTCGTAGAGCGCCAGCATGGTCCTGAAGATCATGCAATTGCCATGAATGGCGTTCTAGCCACCCTGCAATTCACTGACCTATGGCGTAAAGATGCCTGTATTGGGCACAATTGAATAGGCAATTGGGCCTTTTGGCCAGATTTCCAGCGAAAAACCCGAGAAATTGTGAAATTGGCACTTGACTCCTCTTGGAAAAGATACTATTATTTGTTTGACAGGCATTGCTGAATATCTGCGAGGGAGGGGCGACAAATGAAATCAACTGGTATAGTTAGAAAAGTCGACGAACTAGGAAGAGTCGTAATACCCATTGAACTACGAAGAACGTTGCAGATTAATGAGAAGGATTCCCTGGAAATCTACGTTGACGGGGAGAAGATCATCCTGAAGAAGTACGAACCTGCCTGCATATTCTGTGGCAACGCTGATGGAATCAGGATCTTCAAGGACAAGAATATCTGCAAGGATTGCTTCGACCTAATGAAAAGCGTCGGCTAATCCGTTTGCAGGCTTGCCTCGACCATTGGGGCCGGGGCATTGCCAATAGCAACGTTCATCCGGCAAGAAGGCACTTCAGGTGCCTTTTTGCTTTTTCTCGAGCTCATCATAGGCATCATGAGCTCGCCTGTACACCTCGCGCCTTGGCACGCCATACGCCTCAGCCATCTCAGAGGTGGCATCCCTCATGCTCCAGCCTTCCGCCACGAGCTGTGCTGCCTCCATCGCAGCCACTCCAATCAAGTCTACTCCATCGGCCGACTCCGTACCCACCATGCCCTGGAGCTGGCCACGCCTCTTAGGCCCCTGGCAATCCATCCCCGGACCGCTCTGCACGCCCCCTTCTACCATGACTACCATCTCACCCTTGGGCTTTCGCTCCCCGGCCCATTCCAGCATCTCGTCGACAGTGCCTCGCCGTATCTCCTCGAACTTCTTGGTCAGCTCGCGCGCTACCACACACCTTCTGTTTCCAAGAACGGCAGCTACATCTCTAAGCATGCGTGTGAGCCTGTGCGGCGCCTCGTAGAAGACGAGCGTAACGGGGAGGCTTGAGAGCTGCTTCAGGGTCTTCCGTCTGTCTGCGGCCTTTCTCGGGAGGAATCCCTGAAAGAAGAACCTGCTTGTGGAAAGTCCCGACGCAGTCAATGCAGCAACGAACGCTGAAGGTCCTGGAACCGGGACAACCCTGAACCCCTGCGCTACGGCAGCAGATACAATGACTTCGCCCGGGTCAGAGATTCCAGGCATCCCTGCGTCAGAGACGACTGCCACATCTTCGCCTCTATCTAGCATCCTGATGATCTGCTCTGCCCGGGCTGCCTCATTGTGCTCATGGTATGACATGAGCCTTGCGTCAATTCCAAGGCGATGCAGCAAGAGCCCGGTATGCCTTGTATCCTCAGCAGCCACGCAGTCTGCTTCGGCCAGAACGGCTTTGGCTCTCTCAGTGATGTCAGCGATATTGCCAATAGGCGTTGCCACCAGGTAGAGAGTTCCCTTCCCGGAGGCCCCGCCATCTCGTGTCACTTTCGATCACCATCCATCAGCCTCACCTATTGGCAAGTTTCAGTCTCAGCCGAAATATATCTCCTTCGTCTCTTCAGAATACTCTCCGTCTTCGCCGTAAAGCATCAGAGTGGGCATTACCTCCAGCCCGGCCTTGACGTCCTTGATCGCCTCAACCAGAACCATCATGGGCGGGGCACCCGCCCTGGCCTGCACCAGTCGAAGACGCTTGGGTTCAAGATTCGCCGCGCGCATTGCAGAAAGAAGATCCGCAAGCCTCGACGAACGGTGAACCATGGCTACTCGGCCCCTGGGCTTCACCAGCCCCGCGGCAACATTCACCACATCATGAAGAGTGCATGACACCTCATGTTTGGCAACAGAGAGATGATCTTCGGGGCTCAGTGTTCCCTGGTCAACTCTTATGTACGGCGGATTCGAGAGCGCAACATCGAAGGAGCCGGCGCCGAAGACGTCCAGGGCGTCCCTCAAGTCGCCATGGACAATTCTTATCTTGTCCGACAGATCGTTGATCCTCACGCTCCGGCTTGCCATGTCGGCCATCTCTTCCAGGATTTCGATGCCGACTATCTCCACCGGCTGCCTTCTGGCCCAGACCAGGAGGGGAATCACACCCGTGCCTGTGCCAAGGTCTACTACCCTGTCGCGCCGCCTGACAGTGGCAAACTCCGACAGGAGCACAGCGTCCATTGAAAACCGGAACCCAGCGGGATTCTGAATTATCACAAGACCAGACCGCTGCAGATCATCGAGCCTCTCGTACTCGCGCAATAGCGACCTGCCTTCTTCGTCCAAGCTCATGCGGTCCACAGTCCCTGCCACGCTCCCTCCCGTAGAGATTAGGCCGCAAAACCCTCAGTCTTCTTCCCTGCATTCGAATTCAATCTCTGCTGCTGAGACTGAAGTGTGCCCCCCGTTGTCCAGCTGGACCCTTATAGAACGGGTTTCAGGGTCGAGCGATATGACCTTGCCCGAACCCTTCGGAGTAGTCACTCTGTCTCCTAATTCCGGCATCTCTTCTTCGGCAGATGTCACAGGATTGAGCTCATATTTCAGGCAACACATGAGCCTTCCACAGATTCCAGAAATCTTGGACGGATTGAGCGAAAGATTCTGAGCCTTGGCCATGCGTATGGACACAGGCTCAAACTCGCCAAGAAACGAAACACAGCAGAGCACACGCCCGCATGAACCGATCCCGCCAAGCATCTTTGCCTCGTCCCTGACTCCTATCTGCCTGAGCTCGATGCGGGTTCGGAAAACCGAAGCCAAATCGCGAACGAGTTCTCGGAAATCGACACGGCCATCGGCAGTGAAGTAGAAGACTACTTTGGAGTTATCGAATGTGTACTCGACATCTACCAGCTTCATGGGAAGACCATGAGCCGCAATCTTGTCGAGAGCGATGTCGAAGGCCCTTTCCGCCTTCTTCTTGTTCTCCTCGACCTGCCGCCTGTCAGCTTCAGTCGCAACCCGTATGACTTGCTTCAGAGGCTGTACTATCTCTTCCTCGGAAACGAATTTGGGGCCTATGACTATTTGGCCGAATTCGGTGCCGCGGGCAGTCTCAACAATGACATCCTGACCCACGGAAAGCTCCAGCTCTCGGGGATCGAAGTAATACACTTTCCCCGCTTTCTTAAAGCGCACTCCGACTATTTTAACCATCTTGCGGACATCCTCTCATTCACGCAAAGCCAGGCTCAAGAACAGGTCATCCATGGCCAATCGCGGGTTCGCGCTTTTCCTTAGCGCCTGTGCAGTTTGCATCGCTTTCACTGCCCATCGGCTGAGTAGCGAAGGTTCGATTCGGGCTGCATCCTGGCGAATATCCATGATGTGGTCCAGATTAATGATCAGACTCTCATCACCAGTGATCGATAGGATAAAAAGATCTCTGAACCACCCGGCCATGAGATCACACGCCCCCATCGAGGAAGAGATCTCCATTAACTCCGGGGATCCTCCTCCATCCATTGCTTGCGTGTAAGCCTTCTTTAACTGGTCGAGCAAATCCTCCGAGGCAGCGAGCGCCTCGGAGCCGTCCCCACACAGAGCAACTCTGCGTACCGTGGATATTATTCTGTCTCTGACCTTGAAATACTCATCATCACCCGCGAGCGCTGCTACTCGCCCGGGACGGCCTTCAGAAAGCATTGCCAGAAGCTTTGCACGCTGAGGCTCAATGTCGAACTCGGCCTCTGCCCATTCAGCAAGCTCCGTAATGCCGACAGCGTTCAGGCGCACCTCATGGCAACGCGACGAGATTGTGGGCAACATCATGCCCGGGTCTTCCGACAAGAGGATTATCAGCGAATCGCCAGGCGGCTCCTCCAGCACCTTCAGGAGACAGTTCTGCGCCTCCTCTGTCATGCGATCCGCGTCATCTATTATCCACGTTTTGATGCTTGCTTCATTAGGTTTCAGGGCTATGCGCCACTTCATCTCCCTGATCTGTCCTATCTTTATCGTATCTCCCTCAGGCGCCACCACGCGGACGTCTGGATGAACGCCCTTTGCGATCTTCTCGCAATTTGGACATTCCCCACAGTACCTGAGGGGAGCATCTTCGCCAGATTGAGCCCCGCCGGAAGCTCCCCCCCGCGCTGCTGATGGAGTGCAGTTAGCAGCGAGGGCCAACCCTGTATCTTATACACATCTCCGAGCCCACGAGGCTAAGGCGAG
>LSQX01072008.1_pt1 | contig 75085 bp, 75 predicted proteins | sample 654561 | NCBI WGS metagenome assembly LSQX01 (sample SAMN04489861, study PRJNA283612) | anaerobic digester metagenome | isolation source: 4 biogas reactors fed with cattle manure at either 37C or 55C with and... | place: Denmark: Kongens Lyngby | collected 2014
CTGGACGTCGGTGCCGTCCGCGAACTCGCCGTACAGTTCGGTCAGCGCGCCACGGACATCGACAACCTCCTGCAGCAACTGACCACCATGTTGTCCGGCACCGCGTGGCAGGGCGCAGACGCCACTCGCTTCCGCGATGACTGGAACTCACGGCACGCTCCCGCGCTCCGCAATGTCGCGAACTCTCTCCGCGACGCCCAGTCGCAAGCCACCAGCAACGCCCAGCAGCAGGAGGATGCCTCCCGCTGACCCCAGTGATCGGGTGGGGCTCCGGGTTCGCCCGGAGCCCCGGCCCGGGGCCGAACTGGTCATACTGGTGCCATGACCACCCACGTCGAGCGCGGCTTCGGTGAATCGCTGGTCCTCATCCCGCCGCTGGGCGGCACGGCCGCGCTCTTCGAGACCCAGCTCACGGAGTTCTCCCGCGACTATCGCACCATCGCGGTGACCCTCACCGGCAACGGCGACGCCGCCGAACTCGATGCGCCGGTCGAGGACATCATCCGCGCTCAGGCCAACGACATCGCCATGCTGCTGCGCGATCTGGCGGTGCGCCGCGCCCATATCGTCGGGGTCGGCTATGGCGGTGCGGTCGCCCAGCGGTTCGCGCTCGACCACCCGGCCTCGGTCCGGCGGCTCGTCCTGTGCGACACCTGGGGCGACACCACCGCGCGTACGCCGGCAGAGAAGGCCCTCGCGCTGGCGATCCGGAGCAGCTCACTTGCCTATCGCGCACTGCCCCGCAAATTCCTTGCCGGCGCGACGCTCAACACCTACGTGCGCTGGCCCGCGGCCGGCAAGGTTCTGGCCGATCACATGCGGAGTGCCCGCCTGGGCGAACTCCGGCAACAGTTCAGGGCCTACACATCGATCCGGTTCGCCACCGAGTTGCGTACGCTGACCTGCCCGACCCTCTGTCTCGTCGGCGACAGCGCCCCCTGGCTCGTCGCCCTGGGCAAGCGGCTGGCGATGACGATCCCCGATGCCCGGCTCGACATCCTCAAGAACGCCTATGAGCCATCCCACCTCACCCAGCCGGCCCTGTTCAACGAGGCCGTGCGCCGGTTCCTCGCCAAACCCTCATCCTGAGGCCAACAACCAGGACCCCGCCGGAAGAGTCTCCCGACGGGGTCCTGGCGTACTCGATCGTCAGTCGGTCAGATCCGGGAACTTCTCCTGATAATCGGCGACGATCCTGTCGATCGCCTCATCGAGTGATGTCTCGCCGGTGTTGATCACCGAGTCGTAGTACTGATGATCCGTCGCATCATATTTCATCAGTCGTGCCGACATCTCGTTGCGCATCCGGTCCTCACGCGACTGCCTCTGTGCGGCGATCTCGCGGGAGATGCCTGCGGTCTCCGCAGCCCGATCGATGCGCACGCGCACCGGGGCCTCGAGCCGGACGTGATAGGCACCGCGCATATAGCCGAGCACCCGCGTGGCGTCCCGGCCGAGGATCACACCGCCGTCGTCCTTCACATGGTCGATGATCTCTTCGGTGTTCTCCCGCACGACCCTGGTGTTGGATTCCGCATCCGCCCGGACCGCCGCATCGATATCGGCATTGCTGGTGTGGGCGAAGTCCCAGAGCCACCGGTTCATGGTGGGTTCGGCCTCAGCGGCCTGGTCGATGCTCTCGAGTTCCTGGGAGGTGAACCGGGATCCGACGGTCGCGGGCCTGGACGGCACCGCCGCGGTCGGCGGCCGGGTGGGACCACTGTCGGAGGGGCCCGACGTCGAGTTGTTCCGGTTGATGCGCGCGCTCGCGGATGTGGTCGTCGTGGGCGCGGAGACGGTACGCCGCGAGGGCTATGGCCCGGTCCGCCTGCCCGAGGCGCGGCAGGCGGCGCGCGTCGAGGCGGGGCGTACGCCGCTGCCGCCGGTCGCCGTCGTGACGCGGTCGCTCGACCTGGACTGGGACGCGCCGCTGTTCACCGAGGCGGCGTCGCCGACGATGGTGGTCACGTGCGCCACGGCCCCCGCGGAGCGGCTGGAGCGGGCGCAGGCGAGCGCGGAGGTGCTGATGGTCGGCGAGGAGTCGGTCGATCTGGCCGCGCTGCTGGAGACGTTGGCAGGGAGAGGATTGCGGACGGTGCTGACCGAGGGCGGGCCGACACTGCTCGGAATGCTCGCGGCCGACGGTCTGCTCGACGAGCTCTGCCTGACGCTGACCCCGCTGATGGGCGGCGACCCGCTGCCGGTCGCGCTGACCCCGACCGGAGGCGGCACATCGACCTATCGCCTCCGCCACGCCCTGGGTCACGAATCCACGCTGTTCCTGCGCTATGAGAGGGCCGACCATGAGTGAGTCGTACGATGCGCTGGTCGCGCGCAGCGACGGCGCGATGATCGTGGTGACTGCGTCCGACGGCCGCGAACGCGCGGGGTGCGTGGTCGGGTTCCACAGCCAGTGCGCGATCGACCCGTTGCAGCATGCGGTGTGGCTGTCGAAGGCCAACCACACCTATCGGGTCGCGCTGCATGCCGGGCACTTGGGCGTACATTTTCTGACCCCGGACGACGAGGCCATCGCACGGCTGTTCGGGGAGCGCAGCGGGGACGAGCTCGACAAGTTCGCGCACGTCGACTGGAGCTCTGGGATGGGCGACGCTCCCCTGCTGGCTGCGTTGCCGAACCGATTCATCGGCCGCCGGGTTGCGCTGGCCGAGGTCGGCGGCGACCACGCGTGCTTCGTGCTGGAGGTCGAGGATGCGGCGTGCACCGAGGAGTTCGAGCCGCTGCGGTTGAGCGCCCTGAGCGGGCTGACGCCCGGGCACCCGGCGGAGGACCGGCCTGCGCCGGCCCAGGCGCGGACGCCAGAGGTCCCGCACTAGCAAACTGTTCCAGCCGCCACTGATGCGTGGCGTACTGCTGAAGGTGCGTTGGCCGGGATGAGCTCGGCCCAAGAGTCCACGTCCGTCGCGCGGTCCTGCCTCCCGGTGGGAAACCGGCCACATCAGTCATGCACTCAGAGTGCCCGGTGACGGGAAACAGAAGAGCCTCTAACTGTGCGTTCTCGCTGGTCAGAGGCTATTTCAAGCATGGTGGGCGGTACTGGACTCGAACCAGCGACCTCTTCGGTGTGAACGAAACGCGCTACCAACTGCGCCAACCGCCCGTGCGAGGGACGACTATAGCCGAAGATCCGCCTCATGCCGAATCGATGTGCGCGCGGCCCTGGGGACCGGCCGAGTCGCACCAAGATTGGCACCTCGTTTCGCAGCCAAGCCCCGCCACTGGGGGTTTCGCCCCGCCCGCACCGATCCAGCTGCCAATCCTGGCCAGCATCAACCAATGTCACGCCATAGTGTCGAGGCAAGAGATGATCGATGTGAGCGGCCGGGATCGGGACTGACGAAGGGACTCCGCCAGTGAGCCAGGTCAACGGGGAGCACTTCGAACGTCTGGAGCTGCGTACGCGGGAGGACTTCTGGAACCTGCTCGACCAGCTCCGCCCGCTCACTGACGCGATCGAGTTCGTGCTGCATCCGACGGTCGAGAACGAGGCGCTGCCTGACCAACTGGCGGACCATGTGATCGAGCGCCGGGTCAGGACCGGCGCCACCCTCTTCTGGACGGTGACCCATGAGGGTTTGGCGTACCTGCGCACGGGGCCGGCCCGCGACATGAGGCTTACGGATCAGGGTCCGCGCCGGCCCGCTGCTGGAACTCCGTCCGCAGCCGCGTCGCAACCGGTCCGGGCGCGGTCCACGTGAGGTTGTCCCATGCGCTCACGGCCTGCACATCCCGCGTCGTCGAGGTGAGAAAGACCTCGTCGGCCTGCTTCGCCTCGCTCAGGGAGAGGTTGCGCTCGATCCCACCGAACCATTCGAGCACCAGCGCGCGCGTGACCCCGTCGAGCGCCCCGGTGGAGATGGGCGGTGTGACGATCTCGTCACCGAAAACACAGAAGATGTTCGTGCCGGTCCCCTCGCAGAGATAGCCCTCCGTGTTGACGAAGATGCCCTCCCCCGCGTCGCGCTCCTTGGCGTACATCAAGCCCCGCACGTTCTCGCCATAAGACGTCGTCTTGATTCCGGTCATGGCCCCGTTCACGTTGCGCGTCCACGGCAGGGTGACGATGCGCCCGGCGGGCTCGGGGACCGGCGCGGGCTCGGCCGAGACGACGACCAGGGGTCGATCGGTCGTCCGGTAGGAGGCGAGAGGGCCGACGCCGTCGGTGTACGTGATCCGCAACCGACCGTGCGGGGCCTCTCCCCACGCGGAGAGATCGGCCAGCACCTCGTCGATGCCGCGCCGGACTTCGGCGAGGTCAGGACCCGGAAGGCCCATGCGCTCGGCTGACCGCGCCAGCCGGGCGAGGTGGCGCGTGATCGCAAACGCGCCGAGCTCGGTCACCTTGAGCACTTCGAACACGCCGTCCCCGGCCACCAGCCCATGGTCGGCAGCCGGCACGAGCGCTTCGGACGGGTCTGTGAAAAGGGTCCCGTTGATCCAGGTGCGGAGGCCCTGGGAGTACGCGGAACGAGCGCTTTCAGTCATGACTCCATCATGCCCGCCCCGCGAGGATTCAACCGATTTGCGTGGCCCCGATCAGTGAGCTAAGTTAATCCACGCGCTGGAGGGAGCAACCCCGCCAGGGCGAAACAGGAACAGAGCAATCTCCTTCCTGATGCGGACGTGGCTCAGCTGGTAGAGCATCACCTTGCCAAGGTGAGGGTCGCGGGTTCGAATCCCGTCGTCCGCTCGGAGCGTGGGTCCCCACCCGGGAGCAATCCCACTCCCAGTTGGTGGGTTGGCCGAGAGGCGAGGCAACGGACTGCAAATCCGTGTACACGGGTTCAAATCCCGTACCCACCTCGGGCGGTTGGCGCAGTTGGTAGCGCGCTTCCCTGACACGGAAGAGGTCATCAGTTCAAATCTGGTACCGCCCACCATCGTCAAAATGGCCTCTGACCAGGTGAAAACCCAGTCAGAGGCCATCATCAATTGGGTTGCGCCCAGAGTTCAGGACAGCCTGAAGAGGGTACGCAGAGGGCCCGGTCAGTGACCGGGCCCTGTTGTGCGTCAAGCGACTGGATCAGCTAAGCACGGTGATGTTCGCGGCCTGCAGACCCTTGGGGCCCTGCTGTGTCTCGAAGGACACGCGGTCCCCCTCGTTGAGGCTGCGAAAGCCCGTGGAGTTGATCGCAGAGAAATGCGCGAAAACGTCAGCCGAGCCGTCCTCGGGCGCGATGAAGCCGAAGCCCTTGTCGCTGTTGAACCACTTGATAGTGCCGGTAGCCATATTTGTCTCCTCTTGTGGGAATAAGCGAAGCATCCGCGGGCGCGGAGCTCTTTGGTGTGCAGCTCATGAACGCTTATCCCGCAAGGTCTCTCGCACCGGAGGAACCCGACAAGCCAAACAGATCACAACAACAACGGGCCTGACGCTAGCACGTGCCTGCACGTCCAGCGAGCGGGTCGATCACGAGCACATGCCGATGTCAGAGATCGACGATGCGGTTGTCCCCCTCGATGGGTTCCTTCTTCACCAGCGACTTGGCAAGGTTGGCCAGCTGGGTCACTTTGCCGCCGGGCGAGTCCCAGTACTCGGCGCTTTCCCCCTCGATCAAGATCAACACATTGTTGGGGTCCTCCGGTCCGCCCTCGAAGAACGCATCGGTGAACCTGTTCCATTCTTCCCGCAGCTTCGCGGGGTCGTTGACGACCCGCGCCTTGCCGGAGACGGAGACCCACGTCGAAGACCCGGCGTACGCGACGTTCGCCTCCGTCCGCCCGCCACCTATCTGCCGCGCCAGCTCCGAGTCGCGCTGTGCGATGAACCAAATGTCGCCGTCGAATTCGACGTCCTGGGTGGTCATGGGGCGGCTCACCAGGCGTCCCGCCTCGTCGACGGTGGTGAGCATCGCGATGCGAACGTCCTTGATGAGCTCGCCGACCTTGCGACGGCTTTCCGTGGGGGTCGGTACTTCGTTCACGGCATCTCCTAAACTGTCGACTTATCTATTTGAATCGACGGTACAGGGTCGGGTTCGCGGCGCCGATGCTGGGACCCACGTCCGGAAGGAGTCACCGATGACCGAGCGCCCCGATGAGCAGAAGACCACGCAGGATGATGATCTCGACGACCTGAACCCGGAGGGCGCAGGCCTCGGTGCGGGATCCGACAACACCTTCGAGCCCGAGGAGGACGAGGACGCTCCCGTGCGGGATGCCGACGACAACTGAGAACGAATGGGGACGGGCCTTGATGTGTCGCTTCCCCCGGGTAGCGTCGAAGACGTCTGCCAGAGCACGGCAGTCGCTGAACGAAAGCCGACTGCGGCTTGGGGTCGACGAGCATCGCTTGACACCAACAAGGAGACCCCCATGCACTACCTGTTGTCCGTCCAGCACCGCATCTCTCCCACCGGGGACTACCAGCTCTCGGTCCCTGACCACGTTTCCACAGACGATCTCTTCACTGCCGTCGCCGCACTCAACGCCGACCTCGCGACCCAGGGAGCCTGGGTCTTCGCAGGCGGCCTGCAGGCGCCCAGCGAGGGGTGCGTCGTGGATGCCAGCGGACCCGAGGTCCTGGTCACGGATGACCCCGACACCCGCACCAACGAGTTACTCGGCGGGTTCTGGGTCATCGACACCACGGACCGCGAGACCGCCCTCGATTGGGCCCGCCGTGCCTCCGCGGCCGTGCGCCAGGAGATCCACGTCCGCCCGTTCCAGACCGCGACCGAGGCCTAAGTGGATCTCCCCCTTCCCTGAACCCAATTTCCCATCGGTGGGCGTTGTCCTGCACAGCCCGGTGCCCATCCCGGAGAGGAATGACCATGCCCGCAATCATCCGCACGAAGACCCGTCTCGCCTCTGTCGCCTTCATCGGCGCGCTCGGCTTGGCCGCGCTGACAGCGTGCAACAACGGCACACCGGGCACGACCCCCGATCCCACGAACGGAGCCCCGAACGGCACTCCCCCGAACGGGGCTCCCACGAACGGATCGGATGCGGCGGCCACGGCCACCCTCCGCGACGCCACCGGCGCCGAGGTCGGCACCGCGACCTTCACCGAAGCGGACGGTGCCCTCCGGGTCGAGGCGAACGTCCAGACCCTGGAGGAGGGCTTCTACGGCTTCCACATCCATGGCGTCGGCGTCTGCGAACCGGACAGCGCCGCGCCGGACGATCCGGAAGACACGGGCGACTTCATGTCGGCCGGCGGCCATCTCGGCTCCGACGAGGGCGACCACCCCGAGCATCAGGGCGACCTCCCACAGCTTCTGGTGATGGCCAACGGTGAAGGACACCTCTCGTTCGCGACGGATCGGGTCACCATGACTGACCTCACCGACGAGGACGGCGCGGCCCTCATGATCCACGCCGACCCCGACAACTTCGCGAACATCCCGGAGCGTTACGCGCCCGGAGGTCCCGACGACGACACGTTGTCCACCGGCGATGCCGGCGATCGGCTGGCATGTGGAGTGATCGAAACGGCCAGCTGACTCGAAGAAGCCACCACCCCGGTGCCGCGCGACTCCGGCCTCGGCCGGGTTCAAGAATGTGAAGAGTCCGTGGGAGGGTGGCGACATGGCCCGCCAACCCAGCCCTCCACTCATCGGCCGTGTTGCGCTCGTGACCGGCGTCAGCCGACGGCAGGGCATCGCGTTCGCGGTGACCAAACGCCTGCTCGCGATGGGGGCCGACGTGTTCGTGACCCATCACCGGCCACACGACGAGGTGCAGCCCTGGGGCGCGGACGACGTGGACGCCGTCCTGGCCGATCTGCGCGGGATCGATCCGAACCGTCGGGTCGAACACCTCGGCGCCGACCTCGCGCATCCGGCAGCCCCGAGGAGGGTCGTCGATGCGGCCTCTGCGGCGTACGGGCACCTCGACATCCTCGTCTGCGTCCACGCCCAGTCGGGTGGGGACGGGCCGCTCGCCGACATGACGGCCGCGACGCTGGACCAGCACTATGCGGTCAACACGCGCTCGACAATCCTGCTCACCAGGGAGCTCGCCGCTCGACACGACGGCCGCCCGGGTGGGCGGGTGGTCTGGTTCACATCGGGGCAGCAGTTGGGCCCGATGCGGGATGAAATTGCGTACGCCGCCAGCAAGGCGGCGCTCGCCGGCGTCGCGGCCTCGGTTGCGGACGATCTCATCGACCGCGGCATTCTGCTGAACGTGATCAACCCGGGACCGGTGGACACCGGCTATCTCAGTCCGGCCGGCGGCTTCTTCACGCCCGAACAACTCGACGGGCTTCGGACCATGTTTCCGCTCCGGCGGTTCGGTGAGCCGGACGACGTGGCACGCCTGGTGGCGTTTCTCGTCTCCGATGAAGGGCGCTGGGTCGTTGGGCAGGTGCTGAACTCCGAGGGTGGGTTCCGGCGCTGGGTCGTTCCCGATTGAGGCTGCCACCAGATCGACCGATCGCGGCAACGCACCCACCTGTCGTGTCCGTGAAGTCTGGACAGGTGGATGCGCTCGCGATCAGCGTCATTCGCGCAGGGGAGCGCCCCTGCGGGTGCGCCCCGCGCGAGTGCTACTTGTCGGTGTCCGCAGCCTTGCGGGCGCGGGCACCGGCCTGCCGGGTCTCCTTGCGGGCGGACTCGGCGACTTCCTCGCCTTCGGCCGCGGCCTTCTCGGCCTGATCGCCAACCTGTTGGCTCATCGCCACGGTCTGCTCCGCAGCGGTGTCCACGTTCTTCTCGAACTGTCGCGCGGCCCTGTCTGCCACGATGTTCCCGGCATTCTCCAGCTCGCTCGCGGACTTGGCGAGTGCGCTCTGGGTCTGGTCCGCCACCTGCGCGGCCCGGGTGCGGGCTTCCTCGAAGCGGGACAGTGCCTGACCGCCCGCGGCCTCCGCCTGACGCTGCAGGACGTTGAGGTATTCGAGGTTGGCGTCAGCAATCCGCTTGGCGACGTCACGGTTGAACTCGACCACGCGGCTCCAGAAGTCGAAAACCTGGTCGATCCCCTGCTGCCAGCGCTCACCGGCGAGAGTGGGGTCGACGGCAAGGGTCTCGCCGTCGAAAGCCCTCCGGGCTTCATCGATCACAGACTGGGTGGCCTCGGCCCACTTGGCCTGGGCCTCACGGGTGTTCGCAAGGTACTGCTCGGACATGGAGGTCATTCGGATGCCTTCCAGCTAGGGGTGCTCGAGTCGGGGGTGCTCGAGCCGCGGTCGCCCACCTCCGGTGGGCACCATTGACGACGCTAGGGGGAGCACGAGCGAAGTGTGCACACCCTTTGGGGTGTGCGGGTCGGCGCACGCAGGAAACTCCTGGGTGCAGGAGAGTGAACCTCGGCCCTAAGGGCGGGGTGATTCGAGAAACAGCAATGCCGGAGTCTCAATCAATTGTTTGAGCCGGGCGATGAAGGTCGCCGCCTCCCATCCGTCGATCACCCGATGGTCGAAGCTGCTGGACAGGTTCATCATCGTGCGTGGCACGAACTCCGTTCCGTTCCACATCGGCCGCACCGCCATCCGGTTGACCCCCACGATCGCCACCTCGGGACGGTTCACGATGGGAGTCGTTGCCAGCGCACCGAGCTTCCCGAGCGACGTGATCGTGATGGTGGATCCGGTCAGCTCCTCCCGAGATGCCCGCCCGTCCCGGACGGCCCCGCTCACCTCCGCGATGCGTTCCCCGGCCTGCCAGAGGTCCAGGGTGTCGGCATGGCGCACGACCGGCACCTTGAGCCCATCGGGCGCCTGGGTCGCGATCCCCACATGCACGGCGGAGAACTGTCGGATGGTGTCGGTCTGTTCGTCGAAGTGCGCGTTGAACTGCGGTTGTTCCCGCACCGCGCGGACGATCGCGCGAATCAGGAACGCGAGAACCGTCAGCCGCGGCGACTCCCCGTGCTTGTCCACGCGGGGAGTGTCACCCTCCGCCACGTCGGCGTTGAGGAGGGTACGCAGCGCCTCCAGCTCCGTGACATCGAGCTCCTCCACGATCGTGATGTGGGGGACCTCCCGCCAGGCCTGCTGCACGCGCTTGGCGGTCATGCGCCGGATCCCCATCAACCGGATGTCCTCGACGACTTCGTGCGTGCCTGTGTCGCGCGCGCCTCTGGTGCGCCCCTTTCCGGTGTCCTGTCGCCCCAGATGGGCCTTGAGATCAGCCGCAGTCACCCGGCCCTCGGGGCCGGTGCCGGACACGTCCCCGAGATCGACGCCGGCATCCCGCGCGCGGCCCCGGACCGCAGGAGCGGCGAGCACCTTCCCGGAGGTCCCGGCTCCGCGGTTGTCCGCTGTCTGCGCGGACGCGGTGTTGCCGCCCCCCGCCACGTGCAGTCGGATCAGCTCGGCGCCCACGGCCACGAACTCTCCGGGCTGTGCACCCAGGGACATGACCGTTCCGGTCACGGGCGACGGGATCTGCACCCGGGCCTTGTCCGTGGTCACCTCCGCGAGTGGGGCGTCGGCGGCAACCTCGTCGCCGACCCCGACCAGCCATTCGATGAGCTCTGCCTCGGCGATGCCTTCCCCGATGTCGGGCATTCTGATCGCGTACTCCCCCATCTCACACCGCCTCGACCGTCTCCCGCAGCGCCGCCCCGACCCGAGCGGGACCCGGGAAGTAGTGCCACTCGTGCACGTGTGGATAGGGCATGTCCCAGCCCGCGACCCGGCGAATCGGGGCCTCGAGGGAATAGAAGCACTCGGTCTGGACCAGCGCTGCCAGCTCGGCCCCGAACCCGCTTGTCAACGTCGCCTCGTGCACGATCACGCACCGGCCGGTCCTGCGGACCGACGTGGTGATGGTGTCGAGATCGAGGGGGACGAGCGTACGCAGGTCGATCACCTCGGCATCAATGCCCGACTCGGCGGCAGCCGCCAGCGCTACGTAGACCATCGTCCCGTAGGTGAGCACCGTCACCGCCGATCCGGCCCGCCGGATCACGGCCTCGCCCAACGGCTCGACATAGTGCCCCTCGGGCACATCGGCGGCCCGATGACCCTTCCACGCCACGATCGGGCGGTCGGGGTGCCCGTCGAACGGCCCGTTGTAAAGACGTTTGGGCTCGAGGAAGATCACCGGGTCCGGGTCCTCGATCGCCGCCAGCAGCAGGCCCTTGGCGTCATAAGGATTCGATGGGATGACGGTCTTCAGACCCGCCACGTGGGTGAACAGCGCCTCCGGCGACTGGCTGTGCGTCTGGGCCCCGAAGATCCCGCCGCCCATCGGCATGCGCACCACCATGGGACAGGTGAAGTCGCCCGCCGACCGATAGCGCAGGCGGGCGGCTTCGGAGACGAGTTGGTCGTACGCGGGGTACATGTAGTCGGCGAATTGGATTTCGACGACCGGTCGCAGCCCGTACGCCGCCATGCCGATCGCGGTCCCCACGATCCCCTGCTCGGAGATCGGCGCATCGAAGCACCGCGCCTTGCCGTATTTCTTCTGCAGCCCCGCAGTGCAGCGGAAGACACCGCCGAAATAGCCGACGTCCTGGCCATAGACGACCACTCGTTCGTCGGCGTCCATGGCGACATCGTGGGCATTCCGGATCGCCTCGATCATCGACATCGTGGCCATGTCAGAACCCCGCTTCCTGCCGCTGACGCTCCAGATGCGGTGGCAGGTCCTCGAAGACCCCGTCGAACATGAACTTCCGGCTCGAGCGACTGCCGCTGTGCAGCGTCCCGATCGCCTCGGCCTTCTGCTGGGTCTCGATCACGTGCTCGGTGACCTTGGCGATGAGCTCCGCGTGGGCTTCGTCCGACCATTCGCCGGAGACGATGAGGTGCTGTTTGAGACGGTCGATCGGGTCACCGAGCGGCCAGGCGGCACTCTCCCCCGCAGGCCGATAGGCCGACGGATCGTCGGAGGTCGAGTGACCGCCCGCCCGATAGGTGACGTGTTCGATGAGCGTGGGCCCGAGCCCTGCGCGCGCACGGTCCGCGGCCCAGCGCCCGGCGGCGTACACCGCCAGATAGTCGTTCCCGTCGACCCGGATCGAAGGGATCCCGTAACCGAGGCCCCGGTGGGCGAGGGTGCGGGATCGGCCACGGGCAATCCCCTGGAAGGTCGAGATCGCCCACTGGTTGTTGACGACGTTGAGCACGACCGGAGGTTGATAGGTGGAGGCGAAGACGAGACCGGCGTGGAAGTCGCCCTCGGCCGTGGAACCGTCGCCGATCCACGCGACGGCGATCTTGGTGTCGCCCGAGATCGCCGAGGCCATCGCCCACCCGACCGCCTGGGGGATCTGGGTCGCGAGGTTGCCCGAGATCGAGAAGAACCCGTGGTCCTTCGCCGAATAGAGCACGGGCAACTGGCGGCCGTGGGTCGGGTCGCCGGCGTTGGCGTACACCTGATTCATCATCGACAGCAACGGATAGCCGCCCGCGATCAGCAGTCCCGCCTGGCGATAGGTCGGGAAGTTCATGTCGCCGTCGCGCAGGGCACGCCGGAACGCGCACGACACTGCTTCCTCGCCGAAGTGCGGCATATAGAACGAGGTCTTCTGTTGGCGTTGGGCCAACAGCATCCGCTGGTCGAGGACCCGCAGGGTGAGCATGTGCTCCAGCCCCGTCCGCAGCTCGTTGAAGCCCAGCAGGGGCTCGTCGGTGTGCTCGGAGTCGGAGTTGACGGATTCTGGGCGCGTGGCCCAGGGGCCGACCGCATGGCCCTCGTCGTCCAGGACGCGGATGAGCGTGAACGCGAGGTCGATGGACTCGGCAGGCGCATCGAGCGCAGGACGTTGGGCCGCCCCGGCAGGTGGGATCGCCACCTCGGAGAAGTCCGGATTGTCACCGGGGCGGCACTGTGGCTCAGGGATGGTGAGTTTCAGTGGCTCCATACCTTCAAGAGTGCCAGATGGGTGTGACGCACATCACAAAACGCCTCGGTTGAGCCCGGTCCGGTTGAGGCATCCGCGTACCCTCGCACCATGCTTCTGATCTTCGGCACCAAGGGTTATCGCGAGGTCCTCGGCGTGCTCACGCTGGTGTGCCGATACTGCGGACACCCCGCCGCGCACCGCATCGAGCAGCTCACGAACAAGTTCACGCTGTTCTTCATCCCGCTGTTCACCGTGTCGACCCACTTCGGCATGCAGTGCGCCATGTGCGGGGCCGAGAGCCAGCTCGACCGCGCGGAGGCGGAGGAACTCCGGGGTACGCTCCGGTCGCAGCAACACCTGCGCTGAGCTCCCCCGCCCCCACCGCTGCCGCAGCGCGAAACACGGCCCCCAGCGGGCGGGAAGGGCGGCGTACAGTCACCGCGTGATCCCCGACTGGCTCCGCTCGATCCGCGGGCGGCTGAATGAGACGATGCCGGCCTGGTTCGCCGACCACCCGGTCCCCGCCGATCCGCTGCGGTCCTCCGCGGTGCTCGTGTTGTTCTGGACCGACGACTCGGGCCGGACCCGTGTCGTGCTGACGGAGCGGGCCCACCATCTGCGTTCCCACGCCGCCCAGGTCGTGTTTCCCGGCGGGCACGTGGATCCGGGCGAGACAGCGGTCGAAGCCGCGGTGCGCGAGAGCAATGAGGAGATCGGCGTCGACCCCGCGAGTGTGGAGATCATCGATGTGCTGCCGGCCGTCTACATGACGCCCAACCGCACCGCCTTCATCCCCGTGCTCGGCTGGTGGCGCGATCCGCACCCCGTGGGGGTGGTGGATCCGGACGAGGTACGCCGCGTCGTCCTCCCGACCGTCGCCGAGCTCGCGGATCCGGTCAACCGCTTCACCGCCACCGCACCCGGCGGGTTCCGCGGCCCGGGATTCTTTGTCCGCGGCCACGGCCCGGGAGAGGACCTCATCGTGTGGGGCGTCACCGCCAATCTGCTGGAATCCCTGCTGGAGCTGGGCGGACAGGCGCAGCCGTGGGACGAGGTTGTGACCCATCCCCTGCCCTATCGACTGCTGGCCGCCTACGTTCGAGAATTTCAGGCAGGACACTGACCCACGGTCCGGCAGGTTCCGGGGGCCTCGCACAGACCAGTGGGGACCCCCCACCTAGAAGCCTTGGAACAGGGCGACTAAGGTGCTGAGTGAGGGCCGCCCAGAGCCGGGCGGTCTGATCAATCGACAGGTGGAGGACAACCAAATGGCCGAAGCAAACCCGGCAATCGGTAAGAGCATCAAGACTGGTGACTTCAACACCAACTACCTCGAAGCTGGCGAGCAGAATGGCGGCACCCCCGTCATCCTGATGCACGGCTCGGGCCCGGGCGTCACCGCCTATGCCAACTGGCGCGGCATCATTCCGATCCTCGCCGAGCAGTTCCACGTGCTGGCTCCCGACATGGTGGGCTTCGGCTATTCGGACCGCCCGGAGGGCATCGAGTTCAACTGCCAGGTCTGGGCCGACCAGACCTATGCCTTCATGCAGGCCAAGGGCATCGAGAAGGCCCACCTCGTGGGCAACTCCTTCGGTGGCTCGAACGCCATCCGCCTGACCACGGATCATCCGGACGCAGTCGATCGCCTGGTCCTCATGGGCTCCATGGGCGTTGACTTCCCGATCGTCGAGGGCGAGGGCCTGGACATCATCTGGGGCTATGAGCCCTCGGTGGAGAACATGGCTCAGGCGATTCGCACCATGGCCTACGGCGACGAGCTGGCCCAGAACGAGAACCTGGCCGAGACCCGCTACAAGGCGTCCATCGAGCCCGGCTTCCACGAGGCCTTCTCGGCGATGTTCCCGGCCCCGCGTCAGCGCTGGGTCCAGTCGCAGATCACCGATGCCGACAAGATCCGTGGCATCAAGCAGGAGACCCTCGTCATCCACGGTCGTGAGGACCAGGTCATCCCGCTGTCGACCTCTTATGCCCTGCATCAGATGATCGACCGCGCCGACCTCCAGGTCTTCGCGCACTGCGGCCACTGGGTGCAGATCGAGCGCGAAGCCGACTTCGCTCTCGCGCTGATCAACTTCTTCAACCGCAAGGAAGTTGCCTGATTCACCCTGTGCGACCCTCGGCTCCGTCTCGCGCGGCGCCGGGGGTCGCGCCTTTTCCGGCCCCCGTACGCCGGCCCGGCCGGGTGAATGCCGACGCTGACGCGATTCCGCCACCAGCCGAAGGACTTTCGTGACACAAGTCACGTGTTCTCTGGCGCTCGTGCCCCGCGCCGTTTAGGTTTGGCGCATGAAAGTCCAGGATGTGGTGAACCGCAAAGGCGCAGATGTCATCACCATTCGCAGCGACGACACCGTCGCAGCGCTGGTGGCACTGCTCAACAAGCACAAGATCGGCGCCGTCGTGGTGTCCGACGATGAGGGATATGTCCACGGCATCGCCAGCGAACGCGACGTCGTGCGCGGCCTCGCCGAGTCAGGCGGGGCGATCCTCGAACAACCGGTGTCGGCCCTGATGTCGCGCGATGTGCACACGTGTCAGCCGGGCGAGGACATTGCCGTCCTGGCCGAGCGCATGACGAACCTGCGGATCCGGCACCTGCCGGTCCTGCAGCAGGAGCATCTGGCCGCCATCATCAGCATCGGCGATGTGGTCAAGAGTCGACTCGATCAGCTCACCGAGGAACGCAATCAGCTGATCTCCTACGTCCAGGGCTGATCGGAGCCCCACCATCTCACGTCGCGCGCGCGGGCTGTGGCGAATGATCCAGCAGACCGTGCTCGCCTGTCTGCACTATCGGGTGACCGGCCTCGCGGCCGAGGTCGCCTTCTTCACCCTGCTGTCACTGCCTCCGCTCGTGTTCGGCCTGGCGGGCTCCATCGGCTTTATCGCCAGCCGATTCACCTTGGCCGATGTGTCCGGGTTCAGGGACCAGGCGCTGCACTATGCGGGCCAGTTCCTGACCCCGGACACGGTCGAAGAACTGATCGCCCCCACACTGGACGAGGTCCTCGGGTCCAGTCGTGTCGAAGTGGTGTCCCTCGGCTTCCTCATCGCGCTCTGGAGCGGCTCCCGCGCCACGGCGGTCTTCGTGGATGCCATCACGATCATGTACGGCATGGCCGCCACCCGCGGCATCATCCGCGCTCGCATCTGGTCCTTCGGGGTGTATGTCGCCTTTCTGATCGGTGGCGCTGTCACCCTCCCCTTCGTCGTGGCCGGCCCCCGGCTCGTCGAACGGCTGCTGCCCGACCGAGTCGATTTCCTCGGCGCGCTCTATTGGCCCATCGTCATGGGTGCCACCATGGCCGTTCTCGTGACCCTGTTGCACTGGGCCACCCCCGTCCCGCACTTCTGGCGGGCCCACGTGCCCGGCGCTGTCGTCACCGTCATCGTGTGGCTGCTGGGCTCCGGCGCCCTGCGTTGGGCCCTGACCGCCCTGACCGGTGGCACATCCATCTTCGGGCCGCTCGCTGCACCGATCGCGCTGCTGCTGTGGCTCTACCTGATCGCCTTCGCCGCTCTCGTCGGCGCCGCTCTCAATGCCGCTGTTGCCAAGGTTGCTCCCAGATGGGTCGGCATCACCGCCAAGACCGCGGAACATGTGCTGGAAAGCGTGGAAGAAATCGACGAACCTTCCGGCGGGCACACTACTTAACCGAAAATCCTTCGAAGCCGCAGCCAGCGTGCCAGAATACGAAACGTTATCTCAGAGTGTGATACTGAGCTTGGCGTATGCCCATGGTGCCGGGTTAAGTGAAGATGTCGGGAAGTTATTGAGAAGCGCACAGGTGTTTCTGCTTCTTCGACACGGCAACGGCGCCGATCCACTTGCAGGTGACGACGATCTGGCGCACGCCATTCATGGTCGCTGCCTGCCCGACTGGGGAAGGCCTTTCCTGCGATGACAGCTCCGGCGCTCGTCCTGCTTGCTCACGGCAGCACCAGCAATCAAGTGGCCGAGGTGGCCCACGCCATGCGCGTGGGGATTCAAACCGCTCGCCCGGAAGTTACGGTACATACCGCCTTCCTCGACCACTGCCCGCCAAGCGGACCCCAGGTGATCGCGCGACTAGCCCGCTCGAAGACCGCCGAAGTGGTCTTCGTGCCGATGAACCTCTCCAGCACGTTCGGTGCCGACCCGCGCATCACCGCCATGATCGAGACCGTGCAGAAATCGCACCCCAAGCTCCGGATCGCCGTCTCCCGCCCGGTGGGCCCGGAGGCGACGCTGCTCTCCCTGGTCGACCGCCGCCTGCGGGCCGCGCTCTCCGCAGCACATGCCTATGAACTCGATGGTCTCGTGCTGTCGTGTGAAGGGGCCCACGATCAGCGCAGCCAGTCCCTGCTCTCCCGCCGCGCCCGGCAGTGGTCACTGCACCACAAACTCCCGGTCGTCACCGCAACGGCCACCGGCATGGCTCCGGGCATCGCGGCCGCCATCAATTCCCTGCGCGGGCAGGGGCGCCGCCACATCGCGGTCGGTTCCCTGTTCCTGGCTCCGGACGAAGTGTGGCTGCGACAGGCGGAACAGGCCTATCGGGCCGGTGCGGTGGCGGTGTCCGAGCCGCTGGGTGCCGAACAGGAACTGCTCGACATCGCCTGGGGCCGCTATGCGGTGGCTGCCATGGGACTGATCGACTTCGGCCTTTCCGAATCCGACAGCGGCGATGAAGCGGATCGCCACCTGCGGGTGGTCGGTGCCTGAGCCAGGCTGAGCCGCACAAGAACAACCGAGAGCCCCCGGGGAGACCAGTTCAGACCTCCCGGGGGCTCTTGTTGTTCCCGAAGCTCCACCGCACCCGCCCGCCGCGGCAGGCGTACCGATCAGCTCGTCTGCACCCGCGCAATCTCGGTGTCGACATCGAAGTCCGCCTCGGGCCACTGCAGATCCATGGCGCGCAGGTGCTCGACCATGAGCCGGGCGACGGCCCAGTTCCGATACCACTTCTTGTCAGCCGGGATCACGAACCACGGCGCGTGCTCTGTGTTGCAGTGCGTGAGCACGTCGGAATAGGCGTCCATGTAGGCCGACCACTTCTTCCGGACGTCGACATCGCCGGGGTTGTACTTCCAGTGCTTCTCGGGGTTCTCCAGCCGCTCCAGCAGCCGATCCTTCTGCTCGTCGCGCGAGACGTTGAGAAAGCACTTGATCAAGGTGACGCCCTGGTCGGCGAGTTCCGCCTCGAAGCGGTTGATCTCGTCGAACCGTTTGGGAATCTCGTCGAGCGGTGCGAGCTCGTCCACGCGGACGACCAGGACGTCCTCATAGTGCGACCGGTCGAAGATCCCGATCATCCCCGGCCCCGGCAACGCCCTGCGGATCCGCCACAGATAGTGATGGGAGCGTTCCTCGGCCGTCGGCACCTTGAAGGCAGTGAGGTCGATGCCCTGCGGATCCACCATGCCGACCGCATGGCGGATCACGCCGCCCTTGCCCGAGGTGTCCAGACCCTGCAGGAGGAGCAGCAGCCGGCGCGAGCGGGGATTGTCGCGACCCGCCGCGTACAATCGCTCCTGCAGATCCGACAGTTCGGGCGCCAGGTCAGCCATCTGCGCGGGTGCGTCCGCCTTGCCCTCTCCCGGATAGTCGGGCGCGGAGTCGGGGTCGAAGTCCTCCACTCGTACCGGACCCGACGGCACACGCAGAGCGTCCGCGATCGAATAGTCGTCCTTGTTCTTCTTGGCCATTCGCTCAGTGTGCCAGCGTCACTCGGCGTCGATGCGGTTGCCCTCCGCGTCCCAGTGCTCCGCGACCTTCTTGCTCGGCTGCACGCGGGGCGGCTCGCCTGGCATCTTCGGGTATTCGGGGGGATAGGGCAGTTCGCCCTCCCCCGCGTCCTCGTCGCGGACGTACCATTCCAGCGCCGTCGCGATGCTGCCGGGGGCCTGGGCGTGGAGAGGAGCCCACACATCGCCCAACTCGGCGTACCTCTCCTGCATCGTCACCACCGTGAAGTCGTCCGGACTCGCGGACTCGAGCTCGTGCCAGGTGAGCGGCGCGGAGACGCGCGCCTGGGGGACGGGCCGGATGGAGTACGCCGCCGCGATCGTCCGGTCCCGTGCCATCTGGTTGTAGTCCACGAAGATCCGCGCACCGCGCTCTTCCTTCCACCAGTGCGTGGTGACCCGATCCGGCATCCGTCGCGCAAGTTCCCGCCCGAGGGCGATCACCGCATGGCGGGCGTCGATGAACCCACAGCCCTCGACGGGCACGAAGACGTGGACGCCGCGCCCGCCGGACGTCTTCGGCATCCCCTCCAGTCCTGCATCGCCGAGAACCTTCCGGAGCTCGAGCGCCGCAGCGACCGCATCCGCGAAGTCGGTGCCGGGTTGGGGGTCGAGGTCGATCCGCAGCTCGTCCACAGCCTCCGTATCGGCCATCCGCACCGGCCACGGATGGAACCGCAACGTCCCCAGGTTGCCCATCCACGCGATCGTCGCCAGCTCGGTGGGACACACCTCCTCGGCCGTGCGGCCGGAGGGGAAGCGGATCGTGGCCGTCTCCACCCAGTCCGGGGCGCCCTTGGGGACGCGCTTCTGATAGAACGCGTCACCGCCGTCGCCCATCCTGGTGACGAGCCGCATCCCCTCGCGTACGCCACCGGGCCAACGCTCCATCGTCGTCGGACGCTCGGCGAGGGCCGCGAGCAGACCGTCGCCCACGGCGAGGTAGTAGTGGATCACGTCCAGCTTCGTGAGGCCCAGCTCCGGGAAATAGATCTTGTCCGGGCTCGACACGCGGACGGTGCGCTCCCCCACTTCGAGTTCCACGGCCTTCGTTGCCATGTCCTCAATCTAGGCGGCCCTCTCCCGGCTCGACGGTTAGGGTGGATCCCATGGCAGATTCCCCGGAGATCAAGCCCACCGTCATCAAGACCGAGGCCGAATGGCGTGCGCAACTGACCGACTTCGAGTTCAAGGTCCTCCGCGAGGCTGCGACGGAACCGCCCCATGTCGGGGAGTACACCGACACGACCACCGTCGGGGTCTATCGCTGCAAGGCCTGCAACGCGGAGCTCTTCCGCAGCGAGACGAAGTTCGACTCGGCCTGTGGCTGGCCGTCGTTCTTCGCCCCGCTGGCGAAGGAGCGCGTCACCTACCACACCGATCATCTGCTCGGTTATCCGCGCACCGAGGTCCGCTGTGCCGCGTGTGACTCCCACTTGGGCCACGTGTTCTCCGGTGAGGGCTATCGCACCCCGACCGACCTGCGCTATTGCATCAACTCCATCGCCATGGTGTTGGAGCCGGCCGAGGAGGGCTGACCTCAGGCGCGCAGGTCGAGGACGATCTTGCCGCGCGAGTGTCCGGTCTCGAGCTCGCGATGTGCGTCCGCGACCTGCTCGAGCGGCAGCACCCGTGCGATCTCGATCGACAGCGCACCCGCAGCGATGTCCGGTGCGAGCGCGGCGAGGCGGTCCGGCATCGGCCCGAACACGGGTATGTGGGCCTCGATGCCGCGTTCCTTCGCCGGGCTCAGATCGGCGAGAGACGGCAGGACCACGATCCGGCCGCCGTCGACGAGGTGGTCGAGGCTGGGCAGGAACGTGTCGAAATAGGCGCCGTCGATGATGAGGTCCATCTTGGGACTCACCTGGGTGAACTCCTGGGTGGAGTAGTCGATCGGGTGGGCGCCCAGCTCGACGAGACGATCCTGGTTGCGTGTCGAGGCCGTGGCCCACACCTCGGCTCCCGCCCGCAGGCACAGCTGCACCGAGAGCTGTCCGACACCCCCCGTTCCACCGTGGATGAGGACCTTCTCCCCCTGCTGGACCCGGCCTTGGTCGACCGCAGCAGTGAGCGCGGTGCTCAGCACCAGCGCCGTCCCGCCGAACAGGATCGGATCGGCACCGTCCGGCACCGGAGCGAGACAGTCGATCGGCATGGCGACGAACTCCGCATAGCAGCCCGCCGGATGGGTCAGCGCCGGCATGCCGAAGACCGTCTGGCCCACCTCGAACCCGGTCACCCCCGAGCCGAGCGCCTCGATCACACCGCAGCACTCCCGCCCCAGGATCAACGGGAAATCGTCGGGGGTGAGCTTCTTGGCAATGCCGGACGAGCCGTCCCGGATCTTGTAGTCCAGCGGGTTGGTCCCGGCGGCCAGCACCTTGACCAGCACCTCGTCAGCAGCCGGCTCGGGCACGGGCGCCTCACCGACGTACAGCTCGTCCGGTCCCCCGAAGCGATCGATCAACGCAGCTCTCATGAGCCCATCCTGACACGCGCCGTTTCAGCCCTGCCAGGCACGCACGATGTCGACGAGCTCGCGGCGCGGCCCCGTGAAGAACGGGATTTCCTCCCGGACATGGCGACGGGCACCGGCCCCCCGGAGGATGCGCATCAGATCGACGATCCGGCCCAGATCATCCGCCTCGAAGGCGAGGATCCACTCATAGTCGCCGAGGGCGAAGGACTGCATGGTGTTGGCCCGGACGTCGGGATAGTCGCGGCCCATCTTCCCGTGCTCGACCAGCAGGGCACGTCGCTCCTCGTCGGGCAGGAGGTACCACTCATAGGAGCGCACGAACGGATAGACACAGATGTTCGCCTTGGCGTCCTCCCCCGCCATGAACGCGGGCACGTGAGACTTGTTGAACTCGGCCGGGCGATGAATCGCCAGCTGGGACCAGACGGGTTCGAGCGTACGCCCCAGGGCGCTCGCCCGGAACGCGTGATAGGCGGTCTGCAGCGTCGTGTGTTCCGGCGCATGCCACCACACCATGACGTCGGCGTCGGCGCGGATGCCGGCCACGTCATACCAGCCCCGGATGACCAGGTCCTGTCCCTCGGTGGCCTTCTCGACAGCGGTGAGCGCATCGGTGGCGAGGGACTCGTCGACGATGTCGGTGCGGGCGAACACCGACCACATCGTGTAGCGCTGCATCTCGTTGATATCGCGGGCCTTGGTCACTGGGGCATCCTTTCGGGCTGGTCGGCGGCGGCACGGGCTGCGCGCCGGATATCGGGTCCTTCGTTGTGGACGAGTTCGACGATCCGAGTGAGGACCGTCGCGTCGGTCGTCGGCGGCACACCGTGGCCGAGGTTGAAGATGTGGCCGTCGGCTGCAGCGCCCGCGCGGATGACGTCGCGTACCCGTTCCGCCAGCACCTCCCAGGGCGCCGTGAGGAGCGCGGGGTCGAGATTGCCCTGGAGCGCGTACGCCGGCCCCACCCGGCGGGCGGCCTCGTCGAGGGGAATCCGCCAGTCGACGCCCACCACGTCCGCTCCGGCCTGGGCGATGAGGGGCAGCAGTTCGCCGGTGCCGACGCCGAAATGGATGCGCGGTACGCCGCTCTCCCCCAGCGCGGCGAGGATTCCCGCCGAGTGCGGCATGACATAGCGCTGATAGTCGCGGGCGGGCAGCGAGCCGGCCCAGGAATCGAAGAGCTGGACCATGCGTGCCCCGGCGGCCACCTGGACCTCCAGGAACACCCTGGAGATCTGGGCGAGCCGGTCACACAGGTCATGCCACAGCTCGGGGTCGGCCAGCATGAGCGCCTTGGTGCGGGCGTAGTCCTTGCTCGGACCGCCCTCGATCAGATAGCTGGCAAGGGTGAAGGGGGCACCGGCGAATCCGATGAGCGGGACCGCGGAGTCGGAGCCACCGAGCTCCTCGACGATCAGCCGGACGGCCTCATCGACGAAGCCGATGTCATCGGGTGTCAGCTCCGGCAGTCGGTCGAGATCGGCACGGCTGCGGAACGGTGTCGCGATCTGGGGGCCGATGCCCGGGGTGATGTCGAGATCGAGGCCCACCGCCTTGACCGGAACCATGATGTCGGAATAGAAGATGGCCGCGTCGACCCCGTGCCGGCGCACCGGCTGCAGGGTGATCTCCCGCACCAGCTCCGGCATGGTGCAGGCATCGAGCATGCTGATGCCTTCGCGGACCTTCTTGTATTCCGGCAGGGATCGCCCCGCCTGTCGCATGAACCAGACCGGGATCCGGTCATCGGGATTGTCTCGGCGGGCTGCGGCCAGCAACGGTGCTTCGGTCACCGCGCCATCCTGACACGGCTGTTCAACGCCCTCGGCCCTCGTCCGGTGTCCGGAGCGCGGGTGCTGCGCCTGCCCGGCGCGTCGATACGCGCCCGCACAGCCGCACGGCCTACCCTCAAGGGGTGGGTCTCGGCATGGAAACCAGCGCACTCCCCCCGTCCTTTGCGAAGGCGTTGCAGGAGCTCTCCGAGCATGCCTGGCGGCCCGAGATCGGGGTCGATGAGATCCCCGCACCCCAGCGCATCGCCCCCTTCGCCGCGGCCATCACCGCCGACGTCGTGTCCGAGGACATCGAACTCGGCAACGGACGCCTGGTGCTGCTGCACGACCCTGCCGGCAACGACTCCTGGGACGGTGATTTCCGCTTGGTGAGCTTCGCCCGCGCGGATGTGGAGCCCGAACTGGTCGCGGACCCCCTGCTTGCCGAAGTCGGGTGGAGTTGGCTGACCGACGCGCTGGAGCGCCATGGGGCGGACTACACGGCACCCAGTGGGACGGTCACCTCGGTGGCGAGCCAGTCGTTCGGCTCCCTGGCTGACGAACCCGCCCGGGCCGAGGTCGAGATCCGGGCGTCCTGGACCCCGATCCTCTACGACGGAGCCAGCCTCAGCGCTCACCTGAGCGCGTGGGATCACCTGTTGTGCTCGCTCGCCGGGCTGCCGCCCCTGCCGGAGGGGGTTGTCCTGCTTCCTTCGGCTCGCCGTCGCTAGAGCTGTCCCCAGATATCGGCTGCGAACGACCGCGTCGCGGTGCAGCGACGGCAGTCGGGCCCTTCACCGGGCGCCAGAATGGCGGAGCATCGCCCGCAGCGTTTCCGGTCCACGTGGGCGACGAGGCGTACGCGCGGCAACGGGCTCGCGGCAACGGGCGTGATCGCACCCTCGGGGCAGATCCGGCTGCACTCACCGCAGTCCACGCAGCGGGAGCTGTCCGCCAGCAGCACGGTCGCGTCCTCGTCGGTGGCGGAGCGCCAGCGCAGTGCCTTGGTCGGACAGGCGAGCGCACAGGCCTCGCAGCTCGTGCAGGCATCGCTGACATGGATCGATGGCAACGCGAGGTCCGGAAAGGCGATGAGCACGAGTTGGCGCGGTGTTGCATCCTCGGCCACACCGGGCAACGGCGCTGTCCGACGCAACCGGAACAGGCCGCGTCTGCTGAAGCGGCCCTCGGACCTGGCAGCCGGAGAGACTCCGTCGGCAACGGGCACGATCTGCTCCCCGACCAGGACCCGTTCGGTCACCACTAGGCTCTGAGTCAATCGCCGCACAACGCTCTGGGCCACCACGGGGGCACCGCCCACCGCACAGCCCTCACAGTCGGCGTGGCGGAGGATCAGCGTCGGTCGGGGCCCACGCAGGCTGCCGGCAGCAGCCATCAGAGTCTCCGGGTGCACAGAGGCCAGGCACGGCACGCCCATGACCTGTTCCGTCCTGCCTGCCGCCTCCGCTGGCCCCGCCGCGGCGCAACTGACAACGAAGCGCCCGACTCCCCTGGCACGGGCCACCACCTCTGTGGGGATCGGTGCGCTGCCGGTCATCGCCCCGCTGGGACAGGCCACCACACACACTTCGCAGCCCGTGCAGCGGTCGACGTCCACCCGCGGGACTTCATCCATGGGCATGACCAACGCCGCCCGCGGGCACACACTGTGGCAGACCGCACAGCCACTGCCGTTGGTCCGGGAACAGCGTGTCGCGGTGATCCGCGGGCGGGCACCGATCAGAGCTTGCTCACCTCTACCCAGGTGTCCAGCTGGGCGGCACCGCCACCGATGGGGTCGGACACCCCTCCTCCAGCCAGGACCGTGTCATCGGCGAGGAGAACGTTCATGGCGAAGCCCGCGCTGCGGGGTCCGGCGAACCCGGTCTCCTCGTGGCCCGGGGTGACCGCCTGGGCAGCCTTGCCGTGCCCGTACTCCGCAGGCGGCTTCACCACGGTCCCGTCGATCTCGACAGGCGTGGCGAAATAGCCCTTGTGGCCATAGGTGACGTCCGCACCCACGACCCCGGGACGGATGCCCTCGGTCACGTAGGCGACACCCTCCACCGTCGCAGTCCCGGACTTGATGCGCACCATGTCGTTGGTGCTGATGCCCCGCGGACGGGCGTCGACCGGGTTGATGTGCAGATAGTTGCTGCCCCGCACCTCGCGCAGCCACGCCGCGTTGACTGTGCGTTGCGTGCCCTGGTTGCGGGACTTCCAGCCGACCAGCTGCAGGGGCGTACCCTCCTTGGGGAACGGGGACCCATCCGCACGCCGCGCCTCGCGGACCGCGGCCATGCCGTCGAAGTTCTCCCCCGTCATCGGGTCCTTGGCGGCGGCGACCTTCGGGTCATAGAAGGCGCACAGGCCCTCATAGCGATATTTCAACCACTCGCCCTCATAGCCGTTGTCGTATTCCGGGCCACCATGCCCCTCGAACCGGCCACCGCGGTTGAGCACATAGACGACCTTCGCCCATTCCTCGGGCTTGACCGCTGCCTGCCACCGCCGCTCGTCCCAGGCGTCCTTGAGGACCTTGTTCCGGGTATCGGTGAACAGGCGGAGTTCCTCGGCGTTCGCGTCGGGGACGGGTTTGCCACCCGCGTACGCCACGTTCGCCGCCATCTTCAGCCAATAGTCCTCAACCGTTTCGAAGTGGGCGCCGGCGCCGAAGGCGTCCTTCCCCACACCGGGCAGGCCGAGTGCCTTGGCGAGCTCCAGATAGACCCACTCGACCGGTCGTGGCCCTTCGAACGCCCGCAGGGTCGGCTGCCCGAGCTGCGTGACCGCGAACTGCTGAGTCGGATAGATCGCCTCCTGGGAGAACCGTTCCAGATAGCTGGTGTCCGGCAGGATGTAGTCACAGTGCGCCGAAGTGTCTCCCACCGTGATGTCGAAGCTGACCAGCAGCTTGATCTTGTCGGTGTCGTGGAGCTGTTCGGCCTGCCGATGGCCTCCCGGGGAACTGTTCATGGGGCTGTGCCGGTGGATGAACAGTGCGTCCAGACTGTAGGGATAGGCCGCTACCGCGCTCGGGATCACCTCGTGGCAGAGGTTGCCGGGGAATTGATACCAGCGTCGCTTGGCCGGATAGCCGTCACGGGCGAAGAACGCGGAATCCTCATAGCGCGCCTTCTCCCGCGTGATCGGAATGCCCCAGGCCTGGTTCGGGTTCTCAACCTCGTCGAGGTCATAGCGGCCGCCGCGTGGGCTGAAGCCCTTCTGACCGGTGATGTGCCCGCCCTTCCAGTCGTGGTTGCCGATGAGGAAGTTGAGGTACGCGATGGCCCGCACCGCGTCGAAGCCGTTCGCGTGCATTGCGGGACCGCGATAGCTCATCACGCAGGCGCGCTTGCCATGGGCGGTGAAGTCCCGGGCAACCTGCTCGACCGTAGCGGCATCCACCCCTGCAGCCTCGGCCCACTCGGCGATCTCGCGCTCATGGGCCCGCTCCGTCAACAGCCGGAAGACCGTCTTGGCCACGATCGGCTCACCGTTCACAGTGAGCTCCAGCTCGACGTCGAGATCGGCCTGGCCGGAAGCGTCTGCCGAGCCGACCGGCTCACCGTCGACCACGCACACCGGGTCCCCGTCAGGGGTCTTGCCGGTCTCGGGATCGGGCTCCGGGGGCGGTGCCAAACCGAGATCGCTGGCTGTCACGTAGGGTCGCCGCGGATCGGACGTGTTGACCAGATAGGTCGCGTCCGACCACGTCGGCTCCCCCACCGCGTTCGCTGCGGCCTGGTTGGGCTGGCGCAAATAGCGCTCGTCATAGCGCTCGTTGTCGATGATCCAGCGGATCATCGCCCAGGCGAGCTCGGCGTCGTTGCCGGGCCGCACCGGCAGCCAGGTGTCGGCCTTCTCCGCGGTCTTGCTCATGTGCGGGTCAACGACGACCAGCTTCATGCCGCGCTCGCGGGCGCGTCCGATGCGAGGGGCGAGCCACGTCGGCCCCTTGTTGGCGGTCAGCGGTTCGGTGCCCCACACGACGAGATAGCGGCAGAAGTCGATGTCGGCGTACATCCGCTGGAAGTTCGTCGTCGGGTGCGTACGCGCGTTGGCCACGACCCCCGACACGCCGCACGTGCCCGCGTGGTTGAACTGGTTGATCGTGCCGAATTGCTGGAGCCCGAAGCGGGCCCCGACGAGATACATCCGGTCGCCACCGATCATCGCGATCCGGTTCGAGCGCGGCCCCAACTCCGGTTGCTTGGGGTCGAGCAGCTTGTCGCCCCACTTCGTTTCGAACTCGGCCAGGGACATTACGTCGTCGGTGACCCGCTGCCAGTCGTCCATAACCGGCTTCTTGGGGGCGTACGCCCAGATCTCCTTCAGCCCGGGCGTCCCGAGCTCGCTGTTGCCCTCGAGGAGGTCGTTCAGGGCCTCCTCCCAGGTGATGGTCGCCCATTTGCCCGAACCCCGCGGGCCGACCCGGCGCAGAGGCTTGGTGATGCGCTTGGCGTCGTGAGCGATCTGCAGACCTGCCTGGCCCTTCAGGCACACGAGGCCGCCGGACCGGGACCGGGACTCGGTCGCCATCGTGCCCAGCCCACGCACGGCATCGTTCGGGGTCGTGTCATAGGGGATGGGCCCGAGTGGCTGCGTCGTCAAGGCGCTGTAGGGGTTGCCCGCGATCTTGCGGATCAGCGCGGTCGCCCCGGTGTCACCGCCGTCGCCGAGGCGCACCTTGATCGTGCAGAACGTGTTGCACTGCATGCACATCGAATAGATGACGTCGCTCGGGTCGTAGCCGTCGTCGAGGTCGCCCGTGCCGTGCGGGGTGGCTTGGGTCAGAGGGTCCCGGAAGCCTTCCCGGAACATGCCCACCACGGCTGCAGTGCCCGCGACGCCGGCAGTGGCGCCGAGGAGCGTACGCCGGTTGAAGCTCCAGCCGGGTTCGTCACTGGCAGGTTCGGGGGTCTCCTGGACGTTCGTCTTCTCGGTGCTCATGCGGCGTCCTCCTCCACGGGCTCGTCCGGATCTCGATCGAAGATGGGCTGCCACTCGGACACCAAGCTGTAGACCAGAGCACCGCCGGCGATCAAAAAGGCTGAGACCATCCACTCGTTCAGGGTGGGGAAATAGATGTTGGCCGGATATCCGTCGATCACCGGTGGCACCAAGGGTGGCACCACGATGTTGAACCGGACGCCGACGATCCCGACGACCACCATCATCGCGGCGGCCACCAGCCAGCCGGCCCGCTTCTTCAGCGGCGACATGCAGATGATCAGAGCGACCACCAGCAGACCGATCTGGAGGAACCAGAACGACCACCAGTACGGGCCGAAGGCCATGATCCCCATGATGGATTTGTCGCGTGGCTCGAACGCGAGCAGCGGGACGATGAACTCATAGAACATGAGGCCCAGGTCGACGAAAATGGCCCCCACGAGAACCGTGGAGAGTTGCCGCATAAGCTTCGCGTCAGGACGCCTGCCCGCTCCGCGGCGCTGCCAATAGTGAATGGCCATGACCAACGCGGTGCCGGACACGACGGCGGAGACGACGAACACGATCGGGAACAGCCCGCCGAACCACATGCCCCGGGCCTTGACCACGGCGAAGATCGTGCCGGTGCCGCCGTGGACGCCGAAGATGGCCAGCGGCACCCCGATGATGCCGAGGATCCGCATCCACTTGTGTCCCTTGGTCGGGTCGCTGATGCGCCGCTGCACCCTGATCGCGATCACCAGTTCGGCAATCAACAAGACGATGTAGAGGGTGTAGAAGCGCACCTCCCACGACAGCGGGGAAGTCCAGTGGAAGAACAGCAAAGTGATGAGCGCTCGGTCGACGCGGCCGAGGTCCAAGCCGATGAAGGCCAAGGCGACGCCCATGCTCACGATGGCGGACAGCAGCGCGGCCCGCCCGATCTTCTCGAACTGATGCATGCCGAAGACATAGATAAGGCTCGAGAGCAGAAAAGCGCCGGCCGACAGGCCAACGAAATAGATATAGAAGGCCACCCAGGCGCCCCAGGGCATCTGGGAGGTGAGGTCGGTGACCGCCAGGCCTTGGGTGATCCGGGCGATCATGAACCAAGCACCAGCCAGCAGGACGATGCCGAGGAAGGCATACCAGAGCTTGCGGTTCCTGGGTGTCAGGAACGGTTCCTTCGCTGCGGGGCTCCACCACCGACGAGTCCTCCTGGACTGCGCAGCCGGGGACTGGGTGGTGGCAGTTTCATGCGTCGCGGTCATCGTGTCACCTCAGGTAATAGACGCGTGGCTGCGTACCGACTTCTTCTTTGAGTCGGAACGCGCGCGGGCTTGCGGCCAACTGGCTGACCAGCGAGTTGGGATCGTTGAGGTCGCCGAAGTAGCGAGCATCGCCGATGCAGGTCTCACAGCAGGCGGGTTCCTCACCCCGCTCCAGACGGTGCATGCAGAAGGTGCACTTGCGGACGGTGCCGTAGGGCGCTTTCCACTTCTTGCGATCCCCGAGCTCCACGCCGTATTCCGGCGACTGCAAGGCGTCGGCACCCTGCATCTCGTCGGCATAGGTCTCGCCGAAGTCGAAGCTCCGGGCGCCATAGGGACAGGCGGTGATGCAATAGCGACACCCGATGCATCGGTCCTTGTCGATGACCACGATCCCGTTGTCATGTTTGTAAGTCGCGTTGACCGGACAGACCGTCACGCAGGGCGGGACGTCGCACTGCATGCACGGGCGCGGAATGTTGACTCTGCGCACATTCGGATAGGTTCCGGTCTCCTCTTCCACCACGACGTTGTAGGAGACGCCCGGGGGTGTGCGGTTCTCCGCCTTACAGGCAACCGTGCAGGAGTCGCATCCAACGCACTTCTGCAGGTCGATCACCATGCCCCACCGCGGACCAGGGGACGGATTCGCCATTGATCTTTCCTCTGCGTTTACTGTCGATCTGACTTTTTGGCAATGACAATAGATGCCAACAGTAACATAAAGGATTCTGAATTTTGTTGGCCGGGAACCCTCGACCTTTCTCAGCATCCCGTTGGGCGCGGGGCTCGGGGCGCGGTCTTTGACAGAACGATAAGCTGGCCCGGTGGGGACAGAGACGACCGAGGAGACCGCAGAGCTACCGGTGCTCAGCGCCCCCGCAGACCCACTTGGCGATGTCGTTGACTCCCCCGCCGCCCTCACGGAGGCCATCGACCGGCTGCGCACAGGGAGCGGACCCATCGCGATCGACGCAGAACGCGCCCAGGGCTATCGCTATTCGGCCCGGGCCTACCTCATCCAGCTCCGCCGCACCGGTGCGGGAACCATGCTGATCGATCCCGTCCCGTTCACCGATGGCGAGACCCCCGCTGACTTCGGGCCGCTCGAGCAGGCGATCGGCGGCGACGAATGGATCATTCACGCTGCGACCCAGGACATCCCCTGTCTGGCCGAGGTCGGCCTGATTCCCACCCGCTTGTTCGACACGGAGCTGGCAGGACGCCTGCTGGGGCTGCCGCGGGTGGCCCTCGGCACCCTCATCGAAACCTATTTCGGCCAGAAGCTCCTCAAGGAACACTCGGCAGCCGATTGGTCGACCCGGCCGCTGCCGGAGGACTGGCTCACCTATGCAGCGCTCGACGTCGAGCTGCTGATCGAACTCCGCGACGTGTTGGCGGCCGAACTCGAGACAGCTGGCAAGGCCGAGTGGGCTGCACAGGAGTTTGCCCACTTGGCGGCAAAGGCTGCCGAACCGCCCTCCCAGCGGGTCGATCCGTGGCGGCGAACCTCCGGTATCCACGCCGTCCGCAGTCCCTTGGGGATGGCCATCGTGCGAGAACTGTGGTTCGCGCGTGACGAGATCGCCCGTCGCCAGGATCGGGCCCCCGGCCGGATCCTGCAGGACAAGGCCCTGTCAGAACTTGCCGCCGCCCAGCAGCCCACGCCGGCGCTCATGCGTGGCATCCCCGGTTTTCAGCGCCGGGTCGCCCGCCGCCACGAGTCCGTCTGGCGTGCGGCTCTCCAACGTGCGCTGTCCCTGTCGAAATCCGACCTCCCTCCGCTGCACCTGCCCCACGACGGCCCACCCAACCCACGGTCCTGGGAGCAACGGGATCCGGCGGCCCACGCCCGTTATCTCGCCCTGCGCGAGGTCATCAACGAGATTGCCGAGGAGCACCGCCTGCCCCAGGAAAACCTGCTCACCCCGGACACGTGGCGACGCCTGGCCTGGCAGCCACCCAGTGACTCGAATCCGGACACCGTTCAGGAATTTCTCGCCGGCCGCGGTGCCCGACCGTGGCAGCGGGAGCTGACTGCAGCACCGCTTGCGGAAGCTCTTCGCGTCCTGGAGGGTTGATGACCCGGCGGGCGGCCGCTCCCCTGATGATGCCCGCTTCGCTTCCAGGAGGATGTCCATGCCCCACGACGCATGCGTTACCCGGGTCCCGGTTTTTCGCAATCTGACCCCTCGCCAACAGGACGAGGTGGCCAGTTTCGCCCGCCCCCTCCAGGTCTCGGCCGGGGAGCAGGTGATGGCAGCCGGGGGGCCGATGCCCCGGGTCCTGGTCGTGCATTCGGGCCGCGTACGCCTCGTTCACCTGCTTGAGGGCGGCAAGGAACGGCTCATCCGAATGCTCGAGGTGGGTGACTCGGTGGGCGAGGCCTCGTTCGTGTTGGGCCGCCGTCCCGATCACTTCGCATTCGCCGAAACGGACGCCCAGCTCTGCACTTTTCACCACGAGGATTTGGCCCGGCTCGTGTCCCGCTATCCCGACATCGCGGTGCGCATGCTCCAGGTGCAGGCAGAACGGCTCGTTGCTGCCGAACGCCTTCTCGCGACCTTTGGAAGCGCCGACGTCGGGGCGCGCGTCGCCGCGTACCTCCTCGAACTCCCCCTCACCACCGCACAGGCCGGGGACCGGATTGAGCTGCCGATGGCCAAGAAGGACGTCGCGTCCTATCTGGGCACCACACCGGAGACATTGAGCCGCCGACTTCGGGAGCTCGCGGACGCCGGCGCGATCGAACTGGACGGTCGTCGTGGCGTGTTGATCAGGAACGCGGAGGAGCTTATCGTCCGGGCGGAAAGCTGAGTCCCGACCTCCGCCGGCGACACGCCGCTAGGCTCCGCCCATGACGTCCCCACGGCCGCGTTTGTGGACCCTGCCCTTTGCGATGAGCGCGCTCTCCATGCTGGGCCTGGGATTCACGTTCTTCCTGCTGGTGCCGACGATGGCCGGCCACGCAGTGGCGGAGTTCGGTGCCTCCGAGAACCTCGCCGGCATCGCCTCGTCGGCGTTCTTCTTCGGTGCGGTCTTCGCGCGGTTGGTGGTGGGCCGCATCATCGGCCGCACGGGGCTCCGCACCGTCATGGTCGGTTCGATGATCGCCCTGGTGTTGTCGTGCGCGGCCTACCTGTTGCCGGTGACGCTGGGAACACTGATCGTGATCCGGGTGATCCATGGGGTGTGCTTCGGTTTCGCGGCCACCGCCATCGCAGGAGCAGCGATCGGTCTGGCACCGCCGTCCCGACGAGGTGAGGCCTCGGGCTGGTCGATGATGGGCCAGACGCTGGCGACCGGACTCGCGCCGTTTCTCGCGCTGTCGCTGATCAACTCGGGCGCGGGTCAGCGCGCCGTGTTCTGGGTGACGATCGGGTTTGCTCTCTTCGCCCTCGCCGCCGCATTCGTCGCCGCACCCGGCCTGCCCGGGAGGCCCTCGGCCGAAACTCCTCGGGCGCGGAGCTGGGTGGCACCGCGAGCGCTGCCGATCGGCTTCGTCGTGGGCCTGTGCGCAATCGGATTCTCGACCGTGCTGGCCTATCTGAACCTGTTTGCGGCGGAGCGCGGGTTGCTCGGTGCCGCGGGGCTCTATTTCCTGGTGTACGCCGTCGTGATCGCCGTGTCCCGGCCGGGCGCGGGGATACTGCAGGACCGGCTCAACGACGACATCGTGACGATCCCGCTGCTGGTGCTTGTCGCCGTGGGGGTGGTGTTGACAGGACTGGCCGGGGGACCTGTTGCGCTCCTGGTCGGTGCCGCAGCGCTCGGATTGGGCTATGGCACTTTGATCTCGGTCGGTCAGGCGATTGCGGTGTCCCGCATGACTCCGGCCCAGATGGGGCTCGGCGTCTCCAGCTATTTCCTGATCGTGGACGCCGCGACCGGTCTCGGACCGGTGCTGATGGGCACCCTCATCGAGCCGTTGGGCTTCCAGAACACCTTCCTGGCTGCGGGCACGCTGCCGCTGTTGGCACTCGTGGTCTATATTCTGGTGGCCCGACGCGTGCCCCGCCCGTCTGTTGCCTGACCTTCCAGCGTGGTCCGTCTCATCCAGCGAGGATCCGCCGACACTCAGCGGTGGTCCGAATCCCCTCAGTTCTCGTGCGAGTCGACCGCGCTGTCCTCTGCCGGGTGGTCCTGCCCCTTAAGCACGGTTTCGACCGCATAGCGGGCGATCTTCTGTGGAACCAGACCGAGCTCTTCGAGAATCTGGCCACGGGAGGCATGGTCGAGGAAGCGATCCGGCACACCGAACTGACGAATGGGCGTCCCGATCTCCAGCCGATTCATCTCCTGCCCGAGCCGGGATCCCAAGCCACCGATCACGCCGGAATCCTCGAGGGTGATCACGAGATCATGTTCGGCCGCCAATTGCGGGAGCGCCGGATTGACCGGCAGCGCCCACACGGGGTCGACCACGGTGACCCCGATGCCCTGCGCGATGAGTCCATCGGCAACCTCGAGCCCCAGTGTCGCGAAGGCACCGTGGACCACGACGAGCACCTGGGGATCTCCGGAATCCACGAGCACATCCACACCGTCAACGGTGCGCACGGCCTCGATGTCGGCGGGCAGCTTGTCCTTGCCGAACCGGACCACGCTCGGCGCATCGTCGATCTCGATCGCCGCACGCACCGCCTCGCGCAGCCGGGTCTCGTCCCGGGGCGCAGCCAGGTGCAGGCCGGGGACGATGGAGAGGATCGAACAGTCCCACACACCGTTATGACTCGCGCCGTCGTTGCCCGTGATGCCGGCGCGGTCGAGCACGAACGTCACGCCTTGCCGATGGAGCGCCACGTCCATGAGGACCTGGTCGAACGCCCGGTTGAGGAACGTCGAATAAACCGCGACGACGGGGTGGAGTCCGGCGGCCGACAGCCCGGCAGCAGAGGCCGCAGCGTGTTGCTCCGCGATCCCGACGTCGAAGGTCCGCTCCGGGAACGCCTCGGCGAACCTGTGCAGTCCGGTCGGGTGGAGCATGGCCGCTGTCAGTGTGACGACGTCCTGGCGGTCATGGCCGACCTTGAGGATCTCCTCCGAGAAGACGTCGGTCCATGACCGCTGGGAGCTGACCGCGAGCGGCATGCCGGTGATCTCGTCGATCTGGCCGACCGAATGGAATCGATCCTCCTCGTGCTGCTCCGCGGCTTCGAATCCATGGCCCTTCTGGGTCAGCACGTGGACGATCACGGGACCACCGAACCGTTTGGCCTGGAGCAGCGCGTGCTCAACCTCCTGCTGATCGTGCCCATCGATCGGACCCACATATTTCATGCCGAGATCCGCGAAGAGACCCTGTGGCGCAAGCACGTCCTTGAGGCCCATCTTCAGACCGTGGAACCAGTCATAGGCCGCCTGCCCCACCAGCGGGGTCTGGGTCATGGCATTGCGGATGAAATCAAGGCCCTGCTCATAGCGACGGTCCGTGCGCAGCGAGATCAGGTGGCGGGCAATGCCGCCGACCGTCGGCGTATAGGAACGTCCGTTGTCGTTGGCGACAATCACCAGCGGCAGGTCCTTCTGCACGGCGATGTTGTTGACCGCTTCCCAGGCCATGCCGCCGGTCAGGGCACCGTCCCCGATAACGGCTACCACGGTGCGGTCCTCGCCCTTGAGCCGGAAACCCTTGGCGAGCCCTTCCGCCCAGGACAGCGAGGACGAGGCGTGTGAGCTCTCGACCCAGTCGTGGGCGGACTCCGCACGACTCGGATAGCCGGAGAGCCCGCCCTTCTGACGCAGGCCCCCAAAGCCCTCCTGACGACCCGTCAGGATTTTGTGCACATAGCTCTGGTGACCGGTGTCGAAAATGATCGGATCCTTGGGCGAGTCGAAGACTCTGTGCAGGGCCAAGGTGAGTTCCACTACACCGAGATTCGGGCCGAGGTGGCCGCCCGTGCGGCTCACGCTGGTGACCAGAAAAGACCTGATCTCCGCGGCAAGCTGGGTCAGCTCGTCACGGCTCAGGTTTTCGAGATCACGCGGACCCCTGATGCGATCCAACAAAGGCATGCTCGTCAGTTTAGGCACCTCACCCCCAATTCGCCCTCACCGCACCTCAGACCTGGGTCGCCAGATGGAACGATCAGCCCTCGACTATGGTCAGAGACGGCGGATAAAAACCTTGCCGCGCAGCGCCTCCTCCACCAGCGCGACCGCCCTGCGCACTCGCACCAGCTGCGCTCCCTGCTCCTGCCACGCCTCCACGGCCGACTCGATCACGTGCGGCGGCACGTGATCGCCCAGGCTCTCCCGCACACCGGCCAGCCCCACCCGGCTGGCGCGATATTGGCTCTCCACGAACTGCGCAGCGAATCCGGCCAACACCACCGGGTGGCGACGCAGCACCGGATAGCCACGGAAGTCGGCCGGACAGCAGTCCAACAGCCAGGCCACCGCGGTTGCTTCCCAGTCGGGCGCACCCGGCGGCCGCACTCCCTCCGGCCAGCCCGGCGGCACATAGAGCGAGGTCTCGACCTGTTCCCCGTCGCACATCATGGTCATCTGCACAGTCATTTCCGGACCTCCTATCCGAACCTTCCCTTGATCGAATGTGTGTTCGATTTTAGGTTGGGGCGGGCATCTCCGTCAACACCCGCCACCATCATTGAGGGCATGTCCGACATTGTTTGTGCGATCGCCCGGGGCGAGCTCGAGGCGGAGATCGTCCTCCACACCGAGCACGTCATCGCCTTCCTCGATCACCGACCGGTGTTCAAGGGGCACGTGCTGGTATGCCCGCTCCCCCATGCCGAGACGCTGCCCGACCTCCCTGCCGAGGCCGTCGGCCCGTTCTTCGCCGATGTCCAGCGGATCGCCGCCGCGTTGCCGCTGGCACTCGGTTGCACCGGCACGTTCGTCGCCATCAACAACAAGGTGAGCCAGTCCATCCCCCATCTGCACGTGCACGTCGTGCCACGCACCAAGGGGGACGGCCTTCGGGGCTTCTTCTGGCCCCGGGTGAAGTACGCCGAGGGTGAGCCCGCGGCGTACGGAAGTCTCATTCGCGAAGCGCTCGGGACGCAGCCGCCCCTATAGGTGCAACGCCCCTTGCACTTTGACCCGCGTGACGGATCAAAGTATGAGGGCGGCTCACCCCCTCCGCAATCGCTGCCGAACAGGGCATTTCACAGATTTGGGGCATTTCACAGATAGGGAGCATTTCGCAGATATTCCGTGGCGGCCCGTCCGGTGGCAGGTGGACCCATGCCTGTAACCTGGCCCGTTTACGTGGCCAACATGGAGAACGGTCACCTGCGGGTGGGAACGAGCCAGCGTGAGAACGCGGTCGAGATCCTCCGGAACGCTGCGGCGGAGGACCGGATCACCTTCGATGAACTCGACGCCCGGGTGGAGCAGGCCCTCGGCGCCCGGACCCGCGGTGAACTCGCCGAGATCCTCAGCGATCTGGTGCCGACGACGGAGCTGGACCGCGCCGCCGTCAACGTCCGCACCCGGCCCAGCAAGGGCTGTCCCCGCCCGCGAGCGTGGAACCTGAGCCGGGCGTACGCGCGCGGAAAGGGGCCCGGGATGAACCCGGACCCCTTCGCTGAGACTCACGCCAGACCGTCAAGCCTCGCCGAAACGATGACGGTCAGGCTTGCGGTGAGAATCAGGCCTTGGCCATGTTCCGCAGGACATACTGCAGGATGCCACCGTTCAGGTAGTAGTCCCGCTCGCCCGGCGTATCGATGCGCACGACCGCGTCGAATTCGGTCTTGGAACCATCGGCTTTGGTCGCGGTGACCTTCATCGTCCGCGGCGTGGTGCCGTTGTTGAGCTCGGTGATCCCGACGATGTCGAAGACCTCCTCGCCGGTCAGACCCAGCGAATCGGCGGACTCGCCCTCGGGGAACTGCAGCGGCAGGACACCCATGCCGATGAGGTTCGAGCGGTGGATGCGCTCGAAGCTCTCGGTGATGACAGCCTTGATGCCGAGCAGCGCAGAGCCCTTGGCAGCCCAGTCACGCGAGGAGCCCGAGCCATATTCCTTGCCGCCCAGGACGACCAGCGGGATGCCGGCGGCCTGATAGTTCACCGAGGCGTCATAGACGAACCCGACGGGGCCGTCGGCCTGGGTGAAGTCGCGGGTATAGCCACCCTCGGTGCCCGGGGCAACCTGGTTGCGGAGGCGGATGTTGGCGAACGTGCCCCGCATCATGACCTCGTGGTTGCCGCGGCGCGAGCCATAGGAGTTGAAGTCCTTGGGCTCGACGCCCTTGGAGATCAGGTACTGACCCGCCGGGGTGTCGGCCTTGATGTTGCCGGCCGGGGAGATGTGGTCGGTGGTGACCGAGTCGCCCAGCTTCAGCAGGACCCGCGCGCCGGTGATGTCACCGACGGGCTCGGGAGTCTCCGGCATGCCCTCGAAATACGGAGGCTTGCGGACATAGGTGGATTCGTCCTCCCACGCGAACGTCGAGCCGGCCGGAGTGGGCAGGTTCTGCCAGCGCTCGTCGCCGGCGAAGACGTCGGCATAGCGGGAGGCGAACATGTCGGCGTCGATGACCGCGGTGGCCTCGTCGATCTCGGCGGTGGTCGGCCAGATGTCGGCCATGAAGACGTCGTGGCCCTGCTCGTCCTGACCGATCGGGTCGTTGTAGAGGTCGATGTCCATCGTGCCGGCCAGCGCATAGACGACGACCAGCGGCGGGCTGGCCAGGTAGTTCATCTTGACGTCGGGGCTGATGCGACCCTCGAAGTTGCGGTTGCCGGAGAGCACTGCGGTGACCGCGAGGTCGTGCTCGTTCACAGCCGCCGAGACCTCGGGGATGATCGGGCCGGTGTTGCCGATGCAGGTCACGCAGCCATAGCCGACCAGGTTGAACCCGATCTTGTCCATGTAGGGCTGCAGTCCGGTCTTCTCGTAGTAGTCGGTGACAACCTTCGAGCCCGGGGCCAGGGTGGTCTTGACCCACGGCTTGCGGGTCAGGCCCTTCTCCACGGCCTTCTTGGCGACCAACGCGGCCGCGAGCATGACGCTCGGGTTGGAGGTGTTGGTGCAGGAGGTGATCGACGCGACCACGACGGCACCGTGATCGACTTCGAAGGTCTCGCCGCTCTCGAGCGTCACCGGGATCGTGCGGGTGGCGCGGGCGTCGCCCTTGCCGGTCTTGCCCTTGACGTCGTCGACGACATCCTCGACCTTGTCGACGACGCTTCCGACGACGTCCTTGGCCTTGTTCAGCAGTCCACCGATGAGGCCACCGGACTTCTCCTCACCAGCGGCGGCAGCCGGGGCGTCGGAAGCCGGGAAGCTGTCGGCAGCGGCCTTGTCCTGGGCGCTGAGCTCGGGCTCGATGTCCTTGACATAGTTGCGCAGGTCGCTGCGGAACTGGCTCTTCGACTTGGTGAGCTCGATGCGGTCCTGCGGGCGCTTCGGGCCGGCGATGGACGGCACGACGGTGCTCAGGTCAAGCTCCAGATGCTCCGAATAGCGGGGCTCGAGGTCGTCGTCGTGCCAGAGGCCCTGGGCCTTCGCGTACGCCTCCACGAGCGCGATCTGCTCCTCCGAGCGACCGGTGAGACGCAGATAATCGGTGGTCTTGTCGTCGATCGGGAAGACGGCGATCGTGGAGCCGTATTCCGGCGACATGTTGCCGATCGTGGCGCGATTGGCCAGCGGCACCTGGGAGACGCCGGGGCCATAGAACTCGACGAACTTGCCGACGACCTGGTGCTTGCGGAGCATGTCGGTGATGGTCAGGACGAGGTCGGTGGCGGTGACCCCCTCCTTGAGCTCACCGGAGAGCTTGAAGCCGACGACGCGCGGGATGAGCATCGACACGGGCTGACCGAGCATCGCGGCCTCGGCCTCGANNGCGGCCTCCGCCTCGATGCCGCCGACGCCCCAGCCGACGACGCCGAGGCCGTTGACCATGGTGGTGTGCGAGTCGGTGCCGACGCAGGTGTCGGGATAGGCCTGCAGCACGCCGTTGACCTCACGCGGGAAGACCACGCGGGCGAGGTGCTCGATGTTGACCTGGTGGACGATGCCGGTGCCCGGGGGGACCACCTTGAAGTCGTCGAACGCGGTCTGGCCCCAGCGGAGGAACTTGTAGCGCTCCTCGTTGCGGCCGTATTCGATCTCCACGTTGCGCTGGAACGCATCGGCGGTGCCGAACACATCCGCGATGACGGAGTGGTCGATGACCATCTCGGCGGGCGACAGGGGGTTGACCTTGTCGGCGTCGCCGCCCATCTCGACGATGGCCTCGCGCATGGTGGCGAGGTCGACGACGCAGGGCACGCCGGTGAAGTCCTGCATGATCACGCGGGCCGGGGTGAACTGGATTTCCTTGTCCGGGTTGGCCGAGGGGTCCCACTCGCCCAGCGCACGGATGTCTTCTGCGGTCACGTTGGCGCCGTCCTCGGTGCGCAGCAGGCACTCGAGGAGGATCTTCAGGCTGTAGGGCAGATCAGCCGAGCCGACCACCGAATCAAGCTTGAAAATCTCATAGGTCTTGCCGGCCACTTCCAGGTTGGCCTTGGCTCCAAAACTGTTGACACTCATGGAATCAACTCCCGGACTCGTTGTTTGCCCCCGGAGCAGGCAGTGCCCCAGGAAAGTCTCTTGACGTCAAGATACCACCGTTGGTGAAGCGCCAGCGCGCGTTCCGCATGGCGACAGGCTCCTTGACATGTCCGTTCCCCATCCAACCATGCAGGCTCGGCCGAACGGGTCCTGTTCGGCCTCCTCCGCCGCATTGCCGAGTGAGGCATCGGCCACACTCGACGCAGTTCAGGCCGGCCGAAGCGTGGCGACGCACTCCACGTGATGGGTCTGCGGGAAGAGGTCGAAGGCCCGGATCCCGGTCACCCGCCAGCCGAGGTCCCTCGCGTACGCCACGTCCCGGCCCAGCGCGGCCGGGTCACACGCGACGTAGGCGACCGCGCGTGGCCGCCGTCGGGTGACCTGCTCGAGGACTGCCCGCCCCGCACCCGAGCGCGGTGGGTCGAGCACCACGAGATCGGTGGTTCTCGGAAGCGTACGCAGAGTCCGCTCCACGCGGCCCACGCTGAACCGTGCGTCCGGCACGTTGTGCCGGGCATGTTCGATCGCGCTGCGCGCCGCTTCGACGCCCCAGACCTGCACGCCGCGCTCCGCCAGTGCGCCGGCGAACAACCCGACCCCGCAATAGAGATCGAACGCCCGCTCCCCCGCCCGGGGCGCCAGGCCGTCCAGCACGGCGTCGACCAGGACGTCCGCCGCCCGTGGATGGACCTGCCAGAACCCGCCGAGACCCAGCCGATAGCTGCGGCCCGCAGCGCGCTCCTCGATCACCTCGCGGCTCCCGGGCCGACCAGTCCGGATCCCTTGCGCGGTCGACACCACCAAGAGTTCGTCGGACTCGAGGTCCGCGGTGTCGGGATCTGATCCGGCGAGCGGATCACTTCCGGAGCGCCCGACTCCCGATCCCCCGAGCGCCGGTCCCCCGAGGCCCGATCCCCCGGCGACTGGATCGGTGGCGATCCGGCAGCCCTCCGGCGGCAGCGGGATCACCTCATGGGATCGATGGGCGCGCAGCCCGAGCGCGTGGTCCGGGCCCACCTGATAGCGCATTCGCGTCCGCCAGTTCCACACCGGTGCGATCTCCTCGACCTCGCCGGTCCACTCCAGTCCCCCGAGCCGCTGGAGCTGCTCCGCGACCACCCGACGCTTCAGCTCCCGCTGGGCGGCCTCGGTGGCGTGCTGGAAGTCACAGCCGCCACAGCCGCCGGGGTGGAAGGCGGGACAGGGCGGCGTACGCCGATCCGCCGACCCGACCACGATCTCCACCGCATCGCCCCGCCAGAACCGCTTGTGGGACGTGTCCGTGAGACGGACCATCACCTGCTCGCCGGGCAGCGCGTGTCGGACGAAGATCACCCGCGCACCATCGCCCTCCTCCGGCAGCCGCGCCACGCAGTGACCCCCGTGGGCGACGTCGCCGATCTCGACGGGGCCGACCAGATCACCGGGCTCCTTCATGACGTGACTGCTCCTCCCGCGGCGTCGTGCCGATCAGCGATAGGCCAGCGGATCCTCGCGCTGGATCCGGTCGAGGGCCGCATCGGACGATTTCAGCAGATACGGCACCGACGTCACCATCACCCCGGGCGCGAACAGCAGGCGGGTCCGCAGAATGAACCCGGTCTGGTTGTGCAGGAGCCTCTCCCACCAGTGCCCGACGACGAGCTCCGGCACATGGACGCAAACCACATCCCGCGGGCTGGTCTTGCGGAGCTCTCGCACGTACTTCACCACCGGCCCGACCACCTCGCGATAGGGGGAGGCGATGATCCGCAGGGGTACGCCGAGGTCGGCCGCTTGCCACTGCGCCGCCAGAGCGTCGGTCTCCACCGGGTCGACGGCGACCGTGATCGCCTCCAGCGACGACGGGCGTGAGGCCTTGGCGAACATGACGGCGCGCAGTGTCGGCTTGTTGATCTTGGCGACCACGACGACGCCGTGGACGCGGCTCGGCAGCGTACGCTCCGCGTCCCGGCACCCAGGCCGTCTCGCGGGCGACCGCCCGATAGTGCCGGTTGATGCCCTTCATCACAGCAAACACAACGACCATGGCCAGCAGCGCCATCCAGGCACCGTGAGTGAACTTGGAGACGAGCACGACGAGCAGCACCGTCGCGGTGAACGTCAGGCCGATCGCGTTGATTGCCCGCGAGCGACGCATCCGGGTACGCCGACGGGGATCGGTCTCGGTGTGCAGATGGCGGCCCCAGTGGCGCATCATCCCGAGCTGGCTGACGGTGAACGAGACGAAGACACCCACGACATAGAGCTGGATCAGCCGGGTGACGTCCGCGTCGAACGCCAGCACCAGAGCGCCCGCCGCCAGCGCGAGCGCGATGATGCCCAGCAGCATGCTGACCGCGATCGTGCCGAGCAGGAGCAGCGTCGCCGCCGCGTTGTGGCTCTTCGGCTTGCAGAACGCAGGGACCCCGTTGGAAATCGCTTCGACCCCCGTCAGCGCGGCGCAGCCGGAGGAGAACGCCCGGGCCAACAGGAACACCATGAGCACGCCGGTGAACTGCCGATAGGACGCCACCACCACGAGCATGACCACGGCGACGAGCAGGCCTATCCACCACGAGAAGGTGACGGCCGCCATGCCGGCCAGCGAGAGGGTGAGGAGGATCTCGTCGGGGGCGTACGCCACCGACGACAGCGCGTCCGAGGCGAACAACGGAAGCGCAATGCGCTTGGGAAGCAACGTCTCCGCCATCTGGAGCTCGGCAGCTTCTTGCCCAACAGCAGGCGTTTGACGCCATCGGACAGGCTCACATTTGATCAGGGTACGCCTGTCTCTGTAACGCCGACGGCGCATCCGGACAGGTATGGGGTGTGACACAGATGAGACCCAGCGAGCAACGCTTCCGCTCGGCGTTCGCGGACAGCTATGCAGACGTGGTGCGTTTCGCCCGTCGGCGCACGGACCCGGACCGTGCGGAGGACATCGCTGCCGACACGTTCCTGACCGCCTGGCGCCGGATCGCCGACCTGCCCCACGATCCGGGGGACGCCCGGGCCTGGTTGTTCGGCATCGCCCGGCACTGCCTGCTCAACGACCGGCGGGCCGAGCGGCGTCGCGACGGACTCGTCGTGCGCCTCCTCGACGTCGAGGCCGCTCCCCCGTTGCCGGATGCCGAGGCCGACACCGCGATCCTGCGGGCCGACCTCGCCACCGCCTGGAAACACCTGAGTGCCACGGACCAGGAGGTCCTCGCGCTCGTGGTCTTCGAACGCCTCACCGCCTCCCAGGTGGGTGCCGTCCTGGACGTGGCGCCCGGCACGGTCCGCGTACGCCTCTCCCGTGCCCGCGCCGCCCTGCGCCGCCACCTGGAATCCCCGACACCGCACCGGGAAGCGGGGGCCCGCAGCATCTCCGGCGCGGTCACTCCCACTGCCATTTCCCCGACAACCCGGGAGGTCCTGCCATGACTCTGCATCACGACGACCGACTCGACGAGCTGCTGCGCACCCTCGACCCTGCAGCAACCGATCTCGATGCCGACGCCCGCTGGCGCGCCGACGCTCTGCTCGATCGCATCACCGCAACGCCCTCGGTCGATGACCCCGACGACGCGCACCGGCCGTCCGGCGAGGGGCTGCGTCCCGTCCCCGCACCCGTCGATTCGCTCGACGCCCACACGGTGCGAGCGAGGCGGCCCCGTTGGCGCTGGTTGGCCGTCGGCGCAGCCGCAGCCGCCTTCGCCGTGGCCGCCGCCACGCTGCCGAGCCTGTGGCCGGTGACGCCTGCGTACGCCACCTGGACCGCCGAACCCATCCCCGTGACGGGGGTGATCAGGGACAAGGCCGTCAACGCCTGTCAGCAGGTCCTGGCCGACAGGGCGACTGGTTCCCGGGGTGGCGGGCCGCAGCCCGAGCCGCGTGCGGAGACCGCCCGCACGGTCCTGGCCGAGCAGCGTGGGGAGGTCATCCTGGTGTCCCTGGTGACCGACAACGATTCGACCTATTCGTGCATGTTCGACGCTGCCCGTCCCACCCGGCCGGTGGCCGGCGGCGGCGGCATCGCCACTACCGAGACCCTGCCGAGGCCGCCGCTCGGCCCCGAACAACTGCGCAGTTTCGGCAACGGCCTGAGTGGTGGAGCGGACGGCGGCTATGCGGACACGTCCGGTCGGGTCGGCAGCGACGTCCGGGCGGTCACCATCCACGCGAACGGGCTCACCCTGGACGCGACCGTGACCGACGGGGTGTTCGCCGCATGGTGGCCTGTGCCGGGACCGTTCGAGGAGCCGATGATCACCGATATCCGCTTCGACATCACCTTGGCCGACGGCTCCGTGCTCACGGACGTGGACGATGGCATGGGCCGCGGCCCGCGCCCCGGACCACGGGAGATCGGGAGGGTCGAACGCGGCGGAGGTGTCGGGTCGGACGGCGAGGTCGGCACGGCAGGCGGACTCGTCGGCGCCGAGGTCGTGGGCGTCACCGTCCACGCCGACGGGCGCGACACCGTGGCCGAGGTGGTGGATGGGACCTTCCGCGCGCAGTGGCCGCTACCCAGGGGGAGTGCCGAGGCGCAGGCCGAGTCGGAGCCGAGCGCGACGACCTACACGCTCACTCTCCGCGACGGCACCGTCCTGGGACATCAGCGTCCCGTGAGCGGCGCGGGTTCCTAGCACACCGTTCAGCGCTCCCGCGCCGCTCACCGATCACACGGGGAGCGGCGCGGGGGCTGGTGAATGGGTACATTCAGCAACGTGCACATCGTCATCATGGGCTGCGGCCGCGTGGGATCGCGGCTGGCGAGCAGCCTCGAGAAGCGCGGCCACAGCGTGGCGGTGATCGACGTTGACGTCGACGCCTTCCGCCGGCTGGGTCCGACCTTCGCCGGGCGCACGGTCAAGGGGGTCGGGTTCGACCGGGACGTGCTCCTCAAGGCGGGGATCGAGGAGGCCGACGGCTTCGCGGCCGTGTCGAGCGGCGACAACTCCAACATCCTCGCCGCCCGGGTGGTGCGGGAGTTCTTCGACATCCAGAACGTCGTCGCCCGCATCTATGACCCGGACCGTGCGGAGGTCTATGAACGCCTGGGCATCCCCACGGTGGCCACGGTCCGGTGGGCCGCCGACCGGGTGCTCCGGCGGCTCCTGCCCGAGGGATCCGAGCCGGTCTGGCGGGACCGTGCCGGCACCGTCGGGCTGCTGGAGGTGCACGTGCACCCCGACTGGGTGGGCCAGACCATCGGCCGGATGCAGGAGGCGGCCCGCACGCCGATCCCCTTCCTGTTGCGGGTGGGCACCGGGATGGTGCCCCGGGCGGACACGATCTTCCAGGACGGGGACCTGGCGTACGCGGCCTGTGCGACCGAGCGGGTCAGCGACGTCGAGGCCGTCCTCGGCGCCCCGCCCCGCCGACACTGAACCGTCGAGAACCGAGAGCGAGAACACCATGCGCATCGCCATCGCCGGAGCAGGGAACGTCGGCCGCTCGATCGCCCGTGAACTGCTCCTCAACGGCCACCAGGTGCTGCTGATCGACAAGGACCCCAAGGCGATCAAGACCGAGTCCGTGCCGGATGCCGAGTGGCTGCTCGCCGATGCCTGCGAGATGTCCTCCCTGGAGGAAGCCGGCCTCGAGCACTGTGACGTCGCCATTGCCGCCACGGGCGATGACAAGGTGAATCTCGTCCACTCACTGCTCGCCAAGACCGAGTTCGGCGTCCCGCGCACGGTCGGGCGGGTCAATCATCCGGGCAACGAATGGATGTTCGACGAGGTCTGGGGCGTGGACGTCTCGGTGTCGACTCCGCGGATCATGTCCGCGCTGGTCGAGGAGGCCGTGACGGTGGGCGATCTCGTCCGGCTGTTCACGTTCAAGGACGGCAGCACCAATCTGGTCGAGATGACCCTGCCCGACGACAGCCCGTGGATCGGTCGGCGACTCGCAGAGCTCGACCTTCCCGGGGACTCCGTGCTGGTCGCGATCATCCGCGACGGCCGGGCGATGGCCCCGGACCGGGACGGTGCGCTGGAGGGCGGTGACGAGTTGTTGTTCGTCACCGCGGAGGAACACGAGCGGGCCCTCGCCGACGAGCTCACGTCCGACGCGATGAGCCCACGCGTCGTGGCCCAGAACGACACGCCGTTCTGACCGGGTGTCGGGTCCCCAGCGATCCCCTTCTTCCATGGGTCCCGGGGACGTGTGTCAATCGATTCCGGGCACGTGCGTGAGCTCATAGCGCGGATTGAAGATCTTGCGCTGCCCCCGGTGGCAGGAGAGCCGCCCCTCGACACGGAGGACGGATCCCGCCTTGATGCCAGTGATCGAACGGCGTCCCATGAAGATCAGCGTGACCCGACCGGACCCGTCCTCAAATTCGGCCTCGAGCCGCGGTGCCTGGTCTGGCGGGGCGATCGCAACGCTGCGGATCGTGCCGAGCAGCGACACGCGCTCGCGATCCACGCAGTCGCCGACGGGTCGGGCGCCATGGGCTTCAGCCAGTCGGCGCAGGTCCTCGTCGTCCCGCTCGGCGGTTGAGCCGACCATCCGACGCAGCGCGCCCATGAGTCCACCGGACCGCTTGTTCTGCACCATCGCAGGCTCCTTCCGCGCCGGCTCCAACGTCTCCTGCGACCCTGTCCTGCGATTTGGACCGCGTCACTCCTGGGTCGGCATCCGCTGCATCTGGGCTCCCGCCGGGAGCTGCAACGGCATCAGGTCCCCGACCGGTTTGGGTTCCTCACCGCGGCGCACGATGACATCACAGAAGGTGTCGAACAGCGGACCGACCAGGTCGTTGTCGACCTCGTTCGACAACGCCGCCTTGCCCATGACCACACCGCGCAACAGCCACCGGGGTCCTTCGGCCACCCAGGTGCGGGTGACCTGTACGCCGACGCGCCCGTCGGGCAACTGGACTGGAAGATTGCGAACCAGTTCGGTGCCGAACGGCCCCTCGACGCAATCGGCCGAACCCTGCCCTGCGAGGGTCTGCTCGATGATCTGCTCCCGGGTCTCGGCCCACAGGCCGGGAGTCCGCGGGGCCGAGAAGACCGACAATTCGAGTGCGGATTCTCCGTGCATCACCAGCGCGGAGATGATGGTTTCCGTGCCCTGCGCCACCTGGAGCTGGAGCTGCGCACCCGGCGGCGGAGTGATGATGAGCGCCCCCAGATCCAGTCGCTGCACCTGGTCCGCCTCCAGGTCGACCTCTTCCACGTCATAGGGACCGTCCTCGCGCCAATCGGCGCTCAGGTCGTACGCCGCCCAGTCCCGCTCCCCGCCGGCCGCAGACTCATCAGCAGTTTCCGCTTCCCGGCCGGCCCCGGGCGTGGCGGCCGCATCATTGGGCTGCTCCTCGGGAGAGTCAGCTGCGGGGGGCTCGCCAGCGGCGTCCAGGTCGCTGCTCCCGGTGGTTGCCTCGGAGGGCTCGGCGACCACTTCGTCGGCATTCTTCTTCTTGCGACCAAAGATCATGGATTGCCTTCTCCGCATCGTCTAGTTCGTCGGGCCGTTTGCGACCCACCCGGGTTCAGCACCCGTCCTTCCATCTTGGCACTCTTCGGACCCCGGCCCCAATGCGGTCCCGTGCTCACTCAGCGGTGCCGGACCCCGGTGGACCCATGCCCCCCGGTGCCGCGCACGCTGTCAGGCAGCTCGGGGACCTCGACGAACTCGGCCCGGGCCACGGCCTGGATCACAAGCTGCGCGATCCGGTCCCCGCGGCGCAGTTCGATCGGATGTTCCCGATCCGTGTTCAGCAGACACACCTTGATCTCGCCGCGATAACCGGCATCCACGGTCCCGGGCGCGTTGACCACTGTCAGCCCATGGCGAGCCGCGAGCCCGGAGCGCGGGTGGACGAAGCCGGCGTACCCCCACGGCAACGCGATCGCCACCCCCGTCCCCACCAGCCGACGCTCCCCCGGCGCCAGCAGGACGTCCTCGGTCGTGTGCAGGTCCGCGCCCGCGTCACCCTCATGCGCGTACGCCGGCACCGGCAGCCCCTCGTCCAGGCGACGAATCGCCACGCGGATGTCAGGATTCGGCATCGGTGGTCTCCGCCGGAAGGGAGGCAACCGCCCGTGCATTGATCGCGTCCGCCAGTTCTGCGGCGCGACGTGAGTTGACGAACCAATAGGGGTGCGGGTCGGCGATATCGACCACGGTCACCTCGACGCCTTCGGGGATATAGGGACGCACCACGAGATGGGCCCGGACGTCCGCGTCCGGCCCCAGCCGATGCCGGGCCGCCGCCGCGTCCAGAGCCTTCGCGCCACCCACCCAGGCCCACTCGATCCGATGGGGGCCGACAGTCAGCGCCTCGTCGTCCACGGTGATCGTTCGCGACCCGTAGGGCACCAGCACCGCCACCACGATGGCGGCACAGGCAGCCGTCAGAATCAGCCCGTTGCCCGGGCCGAGATAGAACGCGACGGCGACGAACACGGAGATCACGAAGGAGAGAGCCACCAGCCACCAGCGCAGCGGGACGCTGAGACGCTCCTGGAACACGGGCGCCGGCTGACGGGGATCGCTGGACACGATGGACTCCTTCCACGCCGGTCAAGGGACCGGTCCGCAGGGTGTGGGCTGCCCCAACGTTAGCGCGCTGGCCCTACTATGAACGCAGAGCCGGACAACCTCACGAGGAGAGCGATGAACTCGCTGACTTGGAAGATCTATGCCGCCCTGATCGGCGCCGCGACGACGATTGCCGCCCAGAAGGGCCTCACCAAGGTGTGGGAGATCGTGACGGGCGAGACACCGCCGGAGCCGGGGGACCCGGACACCCCGCTGCACCTGGCCATCACGTGGTCCGCGGCCAGTGCCCTTGGCGTCGGCACCGCACAGCTGCTGACCAACCGCAGCGTTCTCAAGCGCATGCGCAAAGCGCTCAACGACGACACGCTCACGAAGTTCTGAGCGACGAGGCAGAAAACACCAAGAGGGGCCCGAGTGGGCCCCTCTTTGGTTGTCTCAGCGTGCAACTATTTCCTGCTCGTCGGCCCGGTCTCGCGTGATCAGCCGGCGCAGTCGAGGCAATAGGCCTGGCCGTCGCGCTCCTCTGCGATCTGGCTGCGATGCCGCACCAGGAAACAACCTGCACAGGTGAACTCGTCCTGTTGGCGCGGCAGCACCCGGACGGTCAATTCCTCATGGGACAGGTCGGCACCCGGGAGCTCGAAGGCCTCGGCGGCCTCGACCTCATCCTCGTCCACCTTCCCCGAGTTCTTGTCGTTGCGCCGCGTCTTCAGCTCCTCGATGGAGTCTTCGCTGATTTCCTCATCGGACTTGCGCGGGGCGTCGTAATCGGTGGCCATGGTTCCCTTCTTCGATACCGAACGTCGTCCGGACGGGGAGAGAGATATCCGTTTCCCGGCCGGGCAAACAATGCACCTGATTCGCGTCCTGTCGAGCAGGGCCACGAAAGCCTGCGCGTATGCATACCACACACCGGGCCTCCCTGCGCGCCCAGTGACTGATTCAGACGTCAGGGAATGCAGAGTAGTCGGGTGATCAAGAAGAACATCGTGATCGCCCCCGACTCCTTCAAGGGGTCGATCGACGCATTGTCCGCTGCCACAGCGATCGAGTCGGGATGGCGACGGATCCGGGCGGCGGACGAGATCCACGTGCTGCCCATGGCGGACGGCGGTGAGGGAACTTTGGATGCCCTGGCCTGTTCGGATGCTCATGCGCGATGGCAGGAGGTGGGCGCTGTCCGCGGACCCGACGGTCGCCCCGTCACGGGACGGTGGTTGCTGCTCGGCAATGGATCCCCGGTGGTCGAGCTCGCCCAGGTCTCGGGCCTGCCGCTGATGGGGGAACCCGATCCGCTCGGCGCTTCCACCCACGGGCTCGGCGAGGTGTTGCGGGCCGTGGGCGAACGACCGCGGCCGCCCGGGGCGAGTGGGAGGGAACCGGAGATCCTGGTGGGTCTCGGTGGGTCGGCTTCGACCGACGGCGGCACCGGCCTGCTCACCGCCCTGGGCGCCGGGTTCCTGGACGCCTCCGGACGACCACTCCCACCCGGTGGCGGAGCACTCCGCCACCTTGCCCGGATCGACCTTTCCGAACTGACTCGGCCGGGGCCGCTCGTGGTCCTCTCCGACGTCGCCGCTCCTTTGTTGGGACCATCCGGCGCAGCGCACGTGTTCGGCCCACAGAAGGGCGCGGACGCCAGTGCGATCAGCATCCTGGAGCAGGGTCTTGCCCGGCTGGCCGACCTGGTCGGAGTGGATCCGGATCAGCCCGGCATGGGTGCCGCCGGTGGCACGGCCTATGCCCTTGTGGCGGTCCTCGGGGCCCGCCTCGAGCCGGGGGCGCCGTTCCTCGCCCGGGCAACTGGCGTGGCCGACTCGATCAGGAACGCCGACGTCCTGATCACCGGCGAGGGGCGATTCGACGCGAGTTCCGGCACCGGCAAGGCAGTCGGTCATCTGCTGGGTCTGCCCGGGCCTCGGCACCGCATCGTGATCGCCGGTGGGATCGAGACAGCACCGGAGGACTGCCGCGCGTACTCCCTCTGCGAGCTGGCCGGCTCCACCGACCGAGCGATGACCGACCCGGCCCATTGGCTCGCCGAGTCGGGCGGGCGGGCCGCCGCAGACCTCACGGCGGAATGGGAGCGCCGTGGGCAATGACGCTCAGGCCGTCGGCGCGCCCCGGCGGGTCGGATGGGGACAACAGTCCCCCGGGCACACATAACGACCCGGGCTGCCGTTGTCGATCACATTGGGGAGCACCTGCTCCCCCCGCGCCACGGCGGCCCGCTCCTCCATCAGGTCGACGAGACCTGATACGAACGCCGGATCCGTCCGGGCAGTGCGGGCTCTGCGGACTTTCAACCCGAGCGATTCGGCATGGGCGACGGCCTCGGTGTCCAGGTCCCAGACCACTTCCATGTGATCGGACGTGAACCCGATGGGGACCAGGACCACCTGGGTCGTGCCTCGATCGGCCAGCACGGTGAGGTGATCGTTCACATCCGGCTCGAGCCAGGCCTGGTGCGGGGCCCCCGATCGCGAGCAATAGGCGAGCGACCACGGGAGGTCCCTGCCCACCGAGAGGCTGACCCGGTCCGCCACGTTGTGGGCCAGCGTCCGGTGCCAATCCACGTAGCTGCCGGGGGACTGCCACGGGGGCGGACCGCTGGTCTCGGCAAGATCCACGGGCAGCGAATGCGTCACGAACACCAGATGCGTCGGGCTGTGCTGCTGGGCCCGGCCCAGCGCGCGTACGGCCTCGGTGGCTGCCTCGACGTTCGCCGCAACGAAACCCGGATGGTGCGCATAGTGACGGATGCGATCCACCTCCACGTCCTCGACCACCTCCGCGAGCGCATCAGCGACGTTCTCCTGGTATTGCCGGCACGACGGATAGGACGGGAACGCACTGGTCGTCACGCTGAGAATGCGTCGGGCGCCCTGTTGCGCGAGCCCGTCGAGTGCCTCGGACAGGAACGGCGGTGAGTTCCGATTGCCGATCGCCAGCGGCAGCGAGAGACCGCGCTCCTCGAGTTCCGTGCGCAGCGCATCGGCCAGGGCCCTCGTCTCCGCATTGATCGGGCTGACCCCACCGCGCGCCAGATAGCGTTCCGCCACATGATCGAGTCGCGTCTGGGGGATCCCACGTCCCGCGGTGACCCGCAACAGGAACGGCATGACCTCCTCCGGCGATTCGGGGCCTCCGAACGAAACAAGAAGCACCGCGTCATAGGGCTGAAGGGTCGAGGTCATTCGGGCCTCCCGGTTGCCTGTTCTGGACTGCCACCGTTTCAGATGTCCCCAAGTCTGGGGAACCCGGCGAAACCGGACGGCGCGGTCGGGTGGGTGGGATCGACGAGTTTCGGGTCGATCCGCGAGCACCGGGCGCCGACAAGGGGATAGGTTGAGGGCTACTGTACGGTCGAAACCGCCGCGACGAACCCCAATCCTCGTGGATGCGACCTGAACAACGACGGAACCGAGCGGTTTGACCCGCAACGGACACTGGAGAGCGACATGGACAGCGCGCTGCGACCCCGGGAGATTCAGGCCCGGATCCGCGCCGGGGAATCTCTTGAAGAGGTTGCCCGGCTTTCCGGCGCCCCCGTTGATCGGATCGAGCGTTTCGCCGCCCCGGTGCTGGCGGAGCGCGAATATGTGGCGGGGCTCGCCCTGACATCGAGCGTTCGCCGGCGTGGCGATCTGAGCGGGCATCGTACGCTGTCCGCGGTCGCCAATGAGCATCTCACAGCGCACGACACCGATCCCGAGAGCGTGATCTGGGACGCCTGGCGCAACGAGGACAAGCGCTGGACGATCGTGGCCCGCTGGACCGAGGATGACGAGGAGCGAACAGCGCAGTTCCTGTTCGACCTGGGCAGCCGATTCTCCGTTGCCGATGACGCGCAGGCTCGTTGGCTCCTGGCGGAGGACGACGAAGCTGCCGAATACGACGAGCTCGCCCTGGTGCGTGCGGTCGGCGGGGACCCGTCACAACCGAACGAACCTGCCGCCGACGCGGAGGGGAAGGCTCCCGCGGCGGGCTCGCCGAGCCCTGTCCAGCCGGTGGCCGATGCGGACGAGGAACCGACGATCACCCTGGACGATGTCCCGGCCCACGTCCTGAGGACCGTCGGCCAGGAGGACTCGGTGGAAGTGCTTCCGCGGAGCGCCGCGACGCCCCAGGAGATCCGCGAAGAACTCGAAGCCGAGATCGACGCCTATGGCATGGTGCCCGAGGGCCGGTCGGAGCTGGATGTCCTCTACGACATGCTCGGCGGGATCGCCGAGGACTCCATCAACATTTATGCCGGACTCAACGACCCCATCGTGTCCGAACCGCCGGCGGATCCGACGCCGGCAGCGGCCGATCAACCAGAACCGGACAGGACCCCGCCGGCCCAACCCGACGAGGCCACGACGGTCCGTCCGCCCACACCCACCCCCACCACCGAGGCTGTCAGCCTCCCGTCGGAGGACTCCGCGCACGCGGCGGACCCCTCGTCCGAGGATCGCCCCGAGGCACCGACAACGAACGTCTCCCGGCTGCGGCCCGCGCCCACACCACCGTCCACCGGGCCAGGAACACCGGCTTCCGGTCCGCAGGAACAGCCCGGGATCACCGCTCCCGACTCGACGTCGACATCACAGCCGGGGCAGCCCACCCCGCCCGCGACCGCACAGGGCGCTGAAGAGACGCCCACCGCGGGTCCCGGCGGGGATCAGACCACGCCGGGCGACGAGCAGCGGCGAACCGGGCAGCCGTCGCTGGTGGACGATGAGCCCACGATCCAGGTGGCACCCGGTGCCGCCAAGCGTCGGGGCAGCAGGAGGAAGCGCGCCTCTGTGCCCTCGTGGGACGAGATCATGTTTGGTGGGCCCAAGCCCGGCGACTAGAGGTCGGGACAGGACCGCTGCCCAGCCGGTGCGCGGACTCCGGCTTCCGGCGGTGAGGCCGTCGACCTGCCGGTCATTCCTGGCGCGCCCCCTGCCCAGGCGGGGTTCGTGTCCTGGTCAGGACAGGGGCTCCTGGCCGAACGGCAGGGGGTCGGGCACCAGGGTGGCCTGGGCGACGGCACGGCTCATCCGACGTCGATGGTGTCTGCGGCACAACACTTCATAGGCGACCTCACCGGCAGGCGCGGACTCCTCAACGCTGAAGGTGTCCCCCACCACGATCTGCGAGCCCTCCGTGACCATCCGGCCACCGATCGTGCGGGCATTGTGGGTGGCACGCTCTCCACACCAGCACAGCGGCTGGACCTGAAGCGTCTCGATGCGATCGGCGAGTTCGACGAGACGCCGCGATCCGGGGAAGAGTTCCGTCCGGAAGTCCGTGAGGATCCCGAACGCGAAGACGTCGATGCGCAACTCGTCCACAAGGCGGGCCAGTTGGTCGATGTGGACAGGGGTGAAGAACTGGGTCTCGTCGCAGATCAGATAGTCGATGCGCTCCCCTGCGGTGAGCCGACGGACGATCGTCGTCCACAGGTCGATGTCCTCCGTGACCTCGAGGGCGGGCTCCTGCAGCCCGAGCCGGGACGAGATGACGGACTCCCCACTGCGATCCTGTCGGGTCAGCAACAGGCCGAGCCGGCCGCCGGTGCGCTGGGTGTGATCCATCTGCAGAGCCAGCGTCGACTTCCCGCAGTCCATCGGTCCGGTGAAGAAGATCAGAGCAGCCACGGGCGGGGAGTCTAGCGGGACCGCCCTCGTCCCCGGACGGCCAGATCTGTGATCAGCGGGTCACCAGCAACGGAACGTTCATCTCCACCGGGGTGAGCGATCCGTGCATCCCGATGATGTCGAGTTCGCGCGGGAGGGTGGTGGACATGACCGCCCAATCGGTGCGCATGGCCACGACGACGTCCCCGAAGCGATCGCGTACGCGGTCATCGCCCGGCCCGAACCAGCCCTCGTCGAAGGCGTCATCCCGCGTCCGCACCCACGCATGATCTCCCAACCGGTCCGCCCAGCGGGCAGCGAGCGCGGCAGGCTCATCCGAATAGAAATGGCGCAGGCGCCCTTCCCCGGCGAAGCTGCGGAGTCCGGCCCCGAGCTCCGGTTCGTGTTCGATGAGCACGAAGTTGCGGCCCGGCACGTCGAGCATCCCGTGATCGGCGGTGATGAGGAGCTGCACATCGTCGGGCAGCTCCGCACGCAGACGGGCGGCACGCTCGTCGATGGCCCGCAGTGTTTCCCGCCATTGCACGGAGGCCACCCCGAAGCCATGACCCACGTGATCGAGGGGCCGCTCATAGGCATAGACCAGGCCACGATCGGTGGAACTGATGGAGGACACGATCAGGCTCAGCCAAGTCTCCACGTCCTCCTCATTGGTGACCCCGACGAACCGGGCACCGCGCAGGGCGGAGTCCGTCAACCCTGAGCCTTCGAAGCGGGCGGGAGTCACGACCGAGGTGGCTACTCCTGCCGCTTCGGCTCGTTCGAACCAGGTGGGCAGCGGTTGAAGCTCTGCTGCGGTGCTTGTGCTGTTCCACAACAGCGCGTTGAGGATCTCAGGACGCCGACGGGACCCGTGGATCCGGAAGCTGTAGCCCGCCATCCCATGCTGCCCCGGCGGTGCCCCGGTGCCCAGGCTCGTGATGGAGGTGACAGTCGTGCTGGGGGTGCCCGCGGTGATCACCTTGCCGCCCTGGGCCCTGAGGCCACTCAGGAAGGGCGCCTCGTCAGCGGCACCGGCAAGGAGGTCCTCACCGAGGCCATCAATGAGCAGCACGACCCACCTGTCGCCGTCGGGCAGGCCGATGACATCGTCCACGCCGTGCAGACCTAGCCGGGCGCAAATCGACGGCAACACGTCGGAGACGCTCCCACGCCCATAGGCCGGCACCACCATGGGTTGGGGAAACACGGCCACAGTCAGTGCCCCGCTCGGATGGCCGCTGTGCCGCGGCCGGTGGCTCGTTGCAGAGTCGTCGTGAAGTTGACCAGTTTCGCCACGCGCTCCGCCCCGTCCGCCGCGGCGCTCATCCGCACGATCAGATCGTCGGGGACCATGGCCCCGGTGAGGCCGTGGTCGGCCTCGCAGTTGGGGTCCGCGCAGGCGGCCGGTTCCAGATCGATCCGGCGCATGGCTCCCCAGGACACCGACAACCATGCCTCAGCGGCGTCCCCTCCCGGGCGATAGCCCTCGGGCTGCATGATCACCCGGGTCAGGGCGACGGTGTTGATCGCCTCGAGATTGATCGACTCGGTCGAGGTGGCTGCGGAGGTCATGCCGTGCGTGCCCTCGGAGGGCTGCTCGTCGGTGTGCCCCACGATGAGTCGTGTAGGGGTCAGCACCAGGATGGTGAGATGACGGCGGATCTCGTCCCGGTTGAAGGTGGGCTCGTGGTGGACGACGAACGTCAGCACCTCCTCCTCCCCCACCGCCAGGAGCACAGCGTCCTCGACCAGCGCGGGGAAATAGCCGCAGGATTCCAAGTCAGTGCGCAGAGCAGACCGCTGGGCCGCGTCCGCACCACCGATCGACCATCCGTTCATGAAAGCCATTGGGCCATTGTCACATGCTTTCCCGGGGCCCTTCCCGGCCGTGGTCGCCCGTGGTCGAACATCCTTGAAGCCGCTGTCCTGCGGATCAGCCGACGGTCCGGGACAGTTGCTGTCGCTCCGCCGCCGTCGGCAGCACGCTCCCCTGTGCGGAGACGACGTGCACACCCTGCGGGGACACCAGGCACCGCTCCAGTGTCATCTCGGCCAGTTGGGGCACGTCGTCGGCGAGCTGGGCGAAGCGCTGGAGGAGATCCTCGACAGCAGCGAGATCGAGTGCCCCGGATTCGCGGCGGGCGAACAGGAATGGCGCGGCCCGGAGCTCGCGCACCATGTGGCGGGCGTCGGTGGACGTCAGCGGCGGGACCCGGTAGACGGTGTCCCCCAGGAACGTCGCATCGCCACCGGCCACGGACAGCGACAGGATCGGGCCGAAGGCCGGGTCCTCGATCTTCTTGATCTCCAACGAAACACCCGGCGGCACCATCTTCTGCACCACCGGTTCCGCAAAGCGCTGGGGAGTCGTCCCGGGGCGCCCGAGATCCAGTTGTTCGACCAACATGCCCAAGTCGTTCCAGGCCTCCAGCATTTCGGCGTCGTCGTCAAGGTTGCGGAAGACGCTGGCGCTCGGGTCGGGGCCATAGCGCAGGGCACGAGCGCCTGCCTTCAACACGACGTTCCAGCCGAGTTCGTCCGCGCGTACGCACGCCTCCGGCAGGCTGTGGACCCGGAACCGCGGAACGAGCGGGATGCCATAGGCGGCGAGCAACTCCACGACCTCGTCATCGGTCAGGGCCCGGCCCAGTGGCGACTGGCGGAGGACCTCGCGCACCAGGTTGCGGGCGGCCTTGTGGTCCGGCTCGATGTCGACCGTGTCGCCGTGGTCGGTCTCGCGCCATCGCGCGTACGCCGTCACCGCGGCCAGCGCCTCCATCGCGTCGGCATAACTGGAGAACGTGGGCAACCGGCCCATGCCGTCCGCAGCGCCCTCCCGTGGCTTGAGGTCGATGAAGTCGGCGAAGACACCGATCATCGTCTTCTGTGAAGTCCTGGCCACCTGGAACAGCTGGTTGTGGGTCTCCTGCGCGACCTGGTTGTAGATGTCCACGAGCGCGGTGACAACCACATCACAGGTGGGATCGGCAAGAGCTTCCCGGGCGGCCTCCGCGAACGCCTCGGGCCGGGGCAGACCCTCCAGAATCGTGGGGTTGGAGCAGTCGAGCCCGTGGCGCAGGGCGACCCGGTCGATGTGGCCGAGGATGGCCGGTGAGTTGGTGACCACCCGCACGCGGTCGCCGGCGGGCAACGGCTGCCGGACGAGGATCTGTGCGACGTCATACATCGAATCGCGGCGGGAACACACGATGACGCCGGACTGTCGGAAGATCGCGTCGATGGCCTCGGCCGGGGCCTCGCGCAGGCCCACCGTGACGCCCAGGCGGGGTTCGCGTACCGTCCGGCCCGGCGAGAACAGCACGACCGGCTTCTGCATCGCGAGACTGCGGAGGATCCGCGTGAACTTTCGCGGGTTGCCGATCCGGTCGAGCGACAGCAGACAGACCTCGGTGGCGTCGTCGTCCATCCAGAACTGCATCACGTCGTTGCTGGTCACGTCCGCGAACATGCCGGAGGAGATGAACGTCGCGAGCCCGAGATAACGATCCTTGGCTCCCTCGAGGAGCATGACTCCGATCGCCGACGACTGGCAGAACAGCGACACCGTCCCCGGCCGTGGCATCGGCGCCGGTGACGCGTTCATGGATATCTCGGGAGCCGTGTTGATGATGCCGAGGGCGTCCGGGCCCAGGAGGCGTACGCCATGTGCACGGGCCTGGTCCACGACAAGATAGTTCTGTTCCCCACCGAAATTGCCGCCCTGGATGGCGTACAGCCCGAAACACTTGCCGGACACCGCCTCGATGACGTCGACCACTTCGTCCGCCGGCAACACGGTCGCCACGATGTCGAGATCGTCGGGGAGGTGTGCGAGATCGGAGACCATGGGCAGGTCCCCGAGATCGAACCCCTCCTCGTCTCCCGGACACACCCCGATGAGCTCGCCGGTGAACCCGCCGCCGCGCAGCGCCTCCAGCCCCCGGACGAGTGCTCGGGCCGAGCCCACCATCGCGATCCTCCGCGGATGCAGCAGGCGGCGCACCGACGTCGATTCCGCGCGGTGCTCGCGGCGCAGCATGACCTCCCAGGACGAGTCCGTCGGCTGGATCGGGAACTCGACGATGATCATCCCGTCCTCATATTCCCGGGAGACCTGATAGCCGGCATCCGCGAAGACGCTCACCATGCGCCGATTCTGGGGCAGGACCTCCGCCACAAAACGCTGGATGCCGCGTTCCCGGGCCGCCTCCGCCAGGTGCTCGAGCAGCAGCTGTCCGCAGCCCTTGCCCTGCTGGGAGTCCTCGACGAGGAAAGCGACTTCGGCGTCGGAGTCGTCGATGCGGTCATAACGGCCGATCGCCACCATGTTCGCTCCGACGGTGAGGATGAGCGCCACCCGGTCGTTGTAGTCCACGTTGGTGAAGCGTTTGACATCCGTCTGGGACAGCACCGGATAGGGAGCGAAGAACCGGAGATATTTCGATTCCGGTGACACGCGGGCATAGAACGCCACCAGCCGGTCGGCGTCATCGGGGCGGATCGGGCGCATATGGGCGGTGCTTCCGTCGGCCAACAACACGTCCTTCTCCCACTCGCGCGGATAGGGCAGCGTCGCCACGACCGGGGCCTCTGAATCGCTCACAGGCTCAGCCTACGGTGTTCACCGGGACCCCCGCTGACCTCCGGGGGCCACACGTTAATGTCTCTCCCATGGCCCGCCCCTTCATCGCCGCCCGGATCGAGGACCGACTCAACCGCCAGATCACTCGCGTCGTGCGCCGGCGTGGGTGGTCGGAGCGCATCATCCCCTATGTGGGATATGGCTCGTCGAAGTTCATCCGCGTGCTGGCCCGCGTCGTTCTCTCGCCTCCGCTCGCCGACGGCGAGGTGCGTCCGCTGTCCCACGATGCCCCCCTCAATCGCCGCGGCTGGCGCAACTTCTTCACTGCCCCCCTGGCCAGCGGCACCTGCGAATGTCACGTCGAGGGACAGAGCTATCTCCTGCCGACCGACCGCAACGGTTATGTGGACACCCGCCTGCCGGTGCGGGGTCTCGAACCCGGCTGGCACGAGGTCACCCTGCGGTCGGGCGATCACGAGATGCAGGCGCCGATCATGATCGTCGACCCCGATCAGGAGTTCGGCCTGGTCAGCGATATCGACGACACCGTGATCAGCACGTCCCTCCCCCGCCCGCTGCTGGCCGCCTGGAACACCTTCGTGCTCCACGAGTCCGCGCGCCAGGAGGTGCCGGGCATGTCGGAGCTCTATCGCCGGCTCATTGCCGAGCACCCCAAGGCGCCCGTGGTCTATCTGTCCACCGGTGCCTGGAACACCGCCGACACCCTCACCCGGTTCCTCAAACATCACGAGTTTCCCGACGGTGCGCTGCTGCTGACCGACTGGGGCCCCACCAACTCCGGCTGGTTCCGTTCGGGCCAGGAGCACAAGCGCATCAACCTGCGCGATCTCGCGATCGACTTCCCCAAGATCCAGTGGATCCTGATCGGTGACGACGGCCAGCACGACCCGAGCATCTATGGTGAGTTCGCCGAGGCGCATCCGGACCGCGTCCGCATCATCGGGCTGCGCCAGCTGACCCCGGGCGAACAGATCCTCTCCCACGGCACGCTGCAATCCCTCGAGCGGGAGGAAATCGCGGACGATCTGACGGTGGTCCCCGAGGTCCGCGCCGAGGACGGTCACGGACTGGCACCGCTGCTCATGCAGGCGATGCGGGGGGATCTGCCCAAGCAGGAGCCCGCCCGCCCCTGACCGGCCCGGTCCGGGACCGCGCCACTGCGGCGTACTCCTTGCTTCGCGTGCCACAATGACCGCTGCACCGAACTGAGGAGTGGCCACCAACCCATGGCGCGCAAGACAACCGACCTGACCGACGACGACTTCACCGAACGGATCGTCGATGTCGACGTCTCGTCGGAGATGCAGTCGTCGTTCTTGGAGTACGCCTATTCGGTCATCTATTCCCGCGCGCTTCCCGACGCCCGTGACGGTCTGAAGCCTGTGCAGCGCCGGATTCTGTTCGCGATGGACGAGATGAACCTGCGACCCGACCGCGGCCACGTGAAGTGCGCCCGCGTGGTCGGCCAGGTGATGGGCCTCTATCACCCGCACGGCGACTCCGCGATCTATGACGCCCTCGTGCGCCTTGCCCAGGACTGGACGATGCGCCTGCCGCTGATCGACGGGCACGGCAACTTCGGCTCCCCGGACGCCGGCCCGGCGGCGATGCGCTATACCGAATGCCGCATGGACCACCCGGCCCTCGCGATGACCGATGAGCTCGATCAGGACACGGTCGACTTCAAACCGAACTACGACGGCAAGGAGTCCGAGCCGGTCGTCCTGCCCGCCGCCTTCCCCAACCTGCTCGTCAACGGCACGACCGGCATCGCGGTCGGCATGGCCACCAACATCGCCCCGCACAACCTCGGTGAGGTCGTGCAGGCACTCCGGCATCTGCTCAAACACCCCAACGCCAGCCTCGAGACCCTGATGCGGTTCATCCCGGGCCCGGACCTGCCGACCGGCGGCCGGATCGTCGGTCTGAACGGGATCGCGGACGCGTACGCCACCGGCAAGGGCTCGTTCAAGATCCGCGCCACCGCCCGGATCGAGAAGGTCTCCCCGCGCCGACAGGGCATCATCATCACGGAACTGCCCTACCTGGTCGGGACCGAGAAGATCATCGAGCAGATCAAGAAGCTCGTGCAGACCAAGAAGCTCACCGGGATCGCCGACGTGAAGGACCTCGCTGACCTGACCTCCGGCACCCGCCTGGTCATCGAGATCAAGAACGGCTTCAACCCGGAGGCCGTGCTGGAGCAGCTCTATCGCCTGACGAAGCTCGAGGATTCGTTCTCGATCAACGCGGTCGCCCTGGTCGAGGGGCAGCCCCGCACGATGTCGCTGCACGAGATGCTCACGGTCTACCTCGAGCACCGGCTGCAGGTCACCCTGCGCCGCACGACGTTCAACCGCAACAAGGCCGCGGATCGGTTGCACCTGGTCGAGGGTCTGCTGATCGCCATCCTGGACATCGACGATGTCATTGCGATCATCCGCGCCGCCGAGGACGCCGCGGCCGCCCGGGCCAGACTCATCGAGGTGTTCGAGCTGACCGAGGTGCAGGCGAACTACATCCTCGACATGCAGCTGCGCCGGCTGACGAAGTATTCGCGGATCGAACTCGAGTCCGAACGCGACGACCTCCGGGCCCGGATCGCGGAGCTCAACGAGATCATCGACAACGACGACCGACTGCGCTCGGTGGTCAATGACGAGTTGGCGGACATCGCCAAACGATTCGGTACGCCGCGCCGCACCGTTCTCCTGGAATCCTCGGGTCAGACGGCATCGGCGTCGAGCGCGCCGCTCGAGATCGTGGATGCACCGTGCTGGCTGTTGCTGTCCACCACCGGGTTGGTCGCGCGCGTGGACACCGAATCCCCGTTGCCGGATCGCGGCCCCCGCGCCAAGCACGATGCCCTCCGCTCGGTGATCAGGGGCTCGACGCGCGGCGATTTCGGGGTGGTGACCTCGGCCGGACGGGTGATCCGGATGAGCGCGCTCGACCTGCCGACCGTGCCGCTGACCGCGAACGCCCCCAATCTGGCGGGCGGCAGCCGCATCGGCGATCTCATCGAACTGGCCGCCGGCGAACAGGTGCTGTGCCTCGCCCGGCTCGATCCCGAGTCCCCCGGGTTGGCGGTCGGCACCGCCCAGGGTGTGGTGAAGGTCGTCAAGGCCGACATCCTGACCCGGGACTCCTGGGAGGTCCTCACGTTCAAGGATCCCAAGGACCGGCTGGTCGGGGCCGTGGAGCTGCGCGACACCGCGGACCAGAACTTGGTGTTCGTCACGTCCGACGCGCAGCTGCTGCACTTCCCCGCCAGCCTCGTGAACGCCCAGGGGCGCACGGGGTCCGGCGTGGCCGGCATCAGGCTGTCCGCCGGCGCCGAGGTCATCTTCTTCGGCGCCGCCGCGGTGGCGGACGGTGAAGTGGTGACCATCACCGCCCCCGGTGAGGGGCTGCCGGGGACCGAGACGCCGACGGTGAAGGTCACGCCGCTGTCGGCGTACCCACCGAAAGGGCGCGCGACGGCCGGCGTACGCTGCCACCGCTTCCTGAAGGGCATCGACCGACTGCAACTCGCCTGGGTGGGCGAAGGAACGGCGATCGCGGCGTCGGCGACGGGTACGCCGGTCGCCCTCCCCGCAGTCGATGCCCGTCGGGACGGCTCCGGTGAACCGGTCAAGGGCACGATCGCCACAATCGGCGCCTCATGAGGCTTCCACAAAAAGCCGAATTGTTTCCCGTCCGGCATTCCGCCCGGCTGCCCACCAAAATACGCTGACGCCATGAGCGGATTCGACGACCTGCTGGCAGCCAATGCGCACTATGCCGAGAAATTCCACAGTGGCGGGTTCGACGGCATCGCCCAATCGGGCGTCGCAGTGGTCACCTGCATGGACTCCCGCATCGAGCCGCTGGAGATGCTCGGTCTCAAACTCGGCGACGCGAAAATTCTGCGTACGCCGGGCGGTCGCATCACCACGGACTCAATGGTGGGCCTGATCCTCAGCGTCTATCTGCTGAACGTGAACCGCATCATGATCGTGCCCCACACCCGCTGCGCGATGGCCTCCGGTGATGACGCGTCGGTCGCGGATCAGATCATGGCACGGCACGGTGTCGACATCCACGGCATGATCCTGGGCTCCACCCCGGATCAGGCCGCCGGGCTGCGCTATGACGTCTCGCGGCTGCGCAGCCACCCGCTTGTCAAGGATCTCGACGTGGAGATCGGCGGGTTCATCTATGACGTCGACACCGGCCGCATCCACCAGGTGCTTTAAGCGTCGCTCGGCCGGTTGGCCATCGCTTCCGCGATCGGGATGTCTCCGTCGGTGAACTTCAGTTCCCGTCGGGAGACCGTGGCGGTGTCCGCCCCGACCGCCGCGACGATCACGTCGGCAACCAGCTCCCGCGAGGTGGGACCCGACTCGGTGGCACGTGGTGTCACCGTGCCCTTCGACGGGTCGTCGGTGAGTGTGCTGGGCATGACGAGAGTCCAGGCAATGCCGCTGGCGCGCAGGTAGTCATCCGCGGCGGCCTTCGACTCGGCGTACGGGAAGAACGGATCGTCCTCCGCCACACCATGGTCCGCGCCGGCGCCGAGATAGGACACCATGACATAGCGCGGAACGCCCGCTTCCTGCGCCGCCTCGATCGACCGGATGGCTGCATCCCGGTCGACGGCATAGGTGCGGGTTGGATTGCCTCCGCCCGCGCCCGCGGACCAGACGACGACGTCGTGATCGGCGAGCAGATCGGCCAGAGCGGCGGTGCTCATCGCCTCGACATCGCCCAGGCGCGGCGTTGCGCCAGTGGCTGCGACGGCGGCGTGCTGACTGGGATCGCGAAAAACGGAGGTGACTTCATGACCTGCTTCGACGAGTTTGGGGGTGGCGAGAAGGCCGACCTTGCCGTGACCGCCGATGAGAACTACGCGTGCCATCTCAGGGAACTCCTGTCGTGAACGTGTGTTCCGGATCACCTTAGGTCACCGTTCAACCACGCGGGCGGGATCCCCTCAATCCGTCCGGCCAGCTTTTCCGGGCGTGGCGAGGGAAGCCCCCGCAATCCCTGCCCAGACAGGTTCCCGAGGGGTTCGCAGGGCGCGCGACGGTCAGCCGCAGAAACCGGGCTAGCGTGATGCGACGGCCCGACGATGCCCGTGGGTGACGCCGGCGATCCGCAGGGGGAGGAACAGGGCAAGACCCATCGCGAGGGTGAGGACAATCCCGAGGAGCCCGAACCGGGCACCGAACAGGGCGGTGAACACGAACAACAGGAACGGTGCGATGAAGCTGGCCGCGCGCCCGATCGTGGCGTACAGACCGAAGGTCTCGTTCTCCTGCCCGATCGGGGTGATGCGGGCCAACAACGTCCGGGAGGACGACTGCACCGCCCCGACCAGGGACGCGATGCCCAGCCCGCAGCCCCAGAACCAGACCTTGCTGGGTGTCGAGACGAGCACCACACCGAGCACCACCATCGTGATCAGGGAGATGAGGATCACCGGGCGCGGACCGAACCGGTCATCGACCATGCCGAACACCCACGCCCCGACCGCGGCGAGGAAGTTGGCTGCCAGTCCGAAGTAGATGACCTCCTCGGGCGCGAACCCATAGGAACTGGTCGCGATCACGCCCGCGAAGGCGAAGACCGCCGCGAGCCCGTCGCGATAGACGGCGGAGGCCACGAGGAAGTGCAGGAGCCCCCGCCCGGAGTGCCACATGCCGATGATCCGGCGAACGATGTCGCGATAGGCCCGGAACACGTTGAATCGTGGGGTGTGCTCGCGAGGAGCCGCCTCGGGGCCGAAGATCATGACCGGAATGGACCAGAGCAGCAGCCAGCCGGCCATCACGAGCGCGATCGCGCGGATGTTCTCCGCTTCCCCGGTCGGCAGCCCGAACATGCCACCGTCCAGCACGAAACCGAAGAGGGCGAGGATCAGACACAGCACCCCGGCGAAATAGCCCATGCCCCAGGCGACGCCGGAGATCCGGCCGATCGTGCGCGGGTTGGAGATGTCGATGAGCATGGCGTTGTAGAAGATCTCGGCGACCTGCTGGAACACGTTCGCACCGGCGATCAGGGCGGCGCCCAGAAAGATGTAGAACTCACCGCGCCCCGGCTCATAGGGCAACACGAACCACAGCAGCGCCATGCACACCACCACGAGGACGGTGGCGACGGTCAGCATGAGTCGCCGTTTGCGGACCTGATCCCCCCAGGCCCCCAGCATCGGCGCAAGAACGGCCACGGTGATGCCGGCGATCGTTTGCAACAGGGAAAAGATCTCCTGCCCGCGCTCCGGGGTCGGGGCGGCCGTGCTGGTCACATAGACCGAGAAGACGAACGACAGGATGACGGTGTTGTAGGCGTTCGAACCGAAGTCCCACAGACACCACGAGACGATGGCGCGACGGTCGGGCGGGCGTTCCTTCAGCGCCACCTCGGGCGCCGGCTGAGTGCTCACGCGCTCACCATAACGGGGAAGCCTCCCGAGGCTGCCGAGGAGCCGTCAGGCGTCGATGTGCTCGGCATCGATGGCATAGGCGCCGTCGATGATGAACTCCTTGCGCGGGGCAACCTCATTGCCCATGAGCATTTCGAACGTGGTCTCGGCGATCGCAGCGTCGTCGACCGTCATGCGGCGCAGCGTCCGGTGCCGCGGCGACATCGTGGTCTCCTTGAGCTGGTCGGCGTCCATTTCGCCCAGGCCCTTGTAGCGCTGTGGTTCCTTGAACGCGATTCCACGCTTGGTGAGCTCGGCGGCCTTGCGCTGATACTCCACATCGGAATAGGTGTAGAGATATTTCTCCTGCCCCTTGCGCGGGTTGGTGATCTCGAACCGGTGCAGCGGCGGAACGGCCGTATAGACCCGGCCCGCCTCCAGCAGCGGCCGCATGTAGCGGAAGAACAGCGTGGCGAGCAGGCATCGGATGTGGGCGCCGTCGGAGTCGGCGTCGGCCATGAAGATGATCTTGCCGTAGCGGGCGGCGTCGAGATCGAACGTACGCCCCGACCCCGCGCCGACCACCTGGATGATCGAGGCGCACTCGAGGTTCTTGAGCATGTCGCCGACCGACGCCTTCTGGACGTTGAGGATCTTGCCGCGGATCGGCAGCAGCGCCTGGAACTCAGCGTCCCGTGCACGTTGAGCGGTGCCGAGCGCGGAGTCGCCCTCCACGATGAACAGCTCGCACTTGTCCACGTCGTTGGAGCGGCAGTCCTTCAGCTTGGGCGGGAGTGTGGAGGACTCGAGCGCGGTCTTGCGACGCTGGGCCTCCTTGTGGGCGCGGGCGGCGACCCGGGTGCGCGACGCCGCGACGACCTTTTCCAGGACGGTCCGCGACTGTTGCCGAACCGCGGGTTTGGTCGAGGTCAGGAACTCGCCCAGCTCGCTCTCGACGATGCGGGCCACCAGCAGCCGCACCGCCGGCGTCCCGAGCACCTCCTTGGTCTGGCCCTCGAACTGCGGCTCGGCCAGGCGCACGGTGACCACCGAGGTGAGCCCCTCCAGGGCGTCGTCGCGGGTGATCTCCTCCCCGGACTTGAGCAGACGCGTCCCGTCCAAGGCCCTCGCGACCGCTCTGGTGACGGCGCGCTCATAGCCCTGCACGTGGGTCCCGCCCTTGGGCGTGGCGATGATGTTCACGAACGATCGGGTGGTGGTGTCATAGCCCGTCCCCCACTGCAGTGCGATGTCCACCTCAAGCTCACGTTCGACGTCGGCGGGAGTCAGCGCCCCGGTCTCCTCGTCGAGCATCGGCACGGTCTCGGTGAACCGATCGGTCCCCTGCAGCCGGATCACATCGGTCACCTGCTGATCGGGGGCCAGGAACTCGCAGAACTCCGAGATGCCCCCGTCGTGGCGGTGCACCTCCTCGATGACCTCCTCGCCGCGTTCGTCGCGTACGCGAATCTCCAAACCGGGCACCAGGAAACTCGTCTGGCGCGCGCGGGCCGTGAGCGCCTCCATGCTGAGCTCCGCGTCGGGCAGGAAGATCTGCCGATCCGGCCAATACCGGACACGGGTGCCGGTCACTCCCCGCTTGACCTTGCGAAGCCTTTTCAGCTGCCCACCGGGGGTGAAGGGCGCGTCGGGCCCGTCCCCGTCGAAGATGCCCGGAACGCCGTGCCGGAACGACATGCCCCAGGTGGCCTGGTCCCGGTCGATCTCGACGTCCAGACGAGCAGCCAGCGCGTTGACGACCGAGGCGCCCACACCGTGCAGACCACCGGTGGCGTTGTAGGACCCGGCACCGAACTTGCCGCCCGCGTGGAGCTTGGTGAAAACCACTTCGACCCCGGACAGCCCGGTGCGCGGTTCGATGTCCACGGGGATGCCACGCGCAGTGTCCCGGACGGTGATCGCACCGTCCCCGCCGAGGATCACATCGATCTCGGTGCCGAACCCGCCCAGCGCCTCATCGACGGAGTTGTCGATGATCTCCCACAGGCAGTGCATGAGGCCCTTGGTGTCGGTCGAGCCGATATACATCGCCGGCCGTTTCCGGACGGCTTCGAGGCCTTCGAGGACGAGCAGGTGCCGGGCTTCGTAGTCGTGGCCCTGGGACTGCTTCTTGGTGGTGCGGGACGCGGTGGATTCTGACACGCCGCGAGCGTACGTGAGGGCCCCGACTCTTTGCGCCGCAATCCGCGCCACGAACGTAGTTCCATGGACTCGCGGATGGCAACGGGCACCCACTAATCGACAGAATGAACGCATCCTTGCCGTTGGCGGAAACCGGCGTACGATGACTGTCCAGGCGGCCGCAAGGCGGACTGGAACCGAATTCGCTGGACTTTCGTCCTTGGGCCAGTACGCTCAAGACGAGCTCCGGCTCACCCCGGCAACAAATTCCCTCGATCACCTGTTCATATAGGTGAGACTGGGAGAAGAGGAGGCCACCCGTGACCACCACCGTGATCGATAACAGCCTGACCGCTGCCGACCGTTGCGACCGATGCGGCGCGCAGGCCTATGTGCGTGTGACCCTTGAGAGTGGCTTTGATCTTTTGTTCTGCAACCACCACTCCAAGCAGCACTCTGACAAGCTCCGTCAGGTTGCCTTGAAGATCCATGACGAATCGTCAAAATTGAGCTGATAGCACTTGGCACACTTACCAAGACTGCGGCCCCGCCTCGAAGGTTGGGGCCGCTGGCAATTCCGGACCTTCGCCCAACCTTTCGTGATCCCCGCCCGCGCGTCGCCGCGCGAAAGCGGACCCCACCCCCGAAGCCCATTTATCGATATATGCCTTAGGCTGTTCACCTCTCGACCAACGACGGTCGAGACGAACGAAAGGCGATGTGATGCAGAACTTCTTCTGCCGATGACCTCCACCGCGCCACCGTCTATGACCGCGACGGCCAGAAGGTCGGACGCGTGCAGCAGGTGTATCTCGACGACGATTCCGGCCGCCCCTCATGGGTGACGGTCAACACCGGCCTGTTCGGCACCAATGAAAGCCTCATCCCTGTGGGGGACGCCCGGATCAATGACGACGTCCTGCAGGTGCCCTTCGACAAGAGCGTCATCAAGGACGCCCCGAACTTCGACCCCGGACACCACTTGGACGAACGGGACGAAGACCGGCTGTACGACTACTACGGAATCGGCCACGCCGGTGGGCAGCGGGAGGGTGAATATCGGGACGATGACGGCACCCGCGCCGACCGCGTGATGGGCCGCACCGATGAGGACACCGACCGCCACCGGGCCGACCGAGGTCTCACCGACCGGGACCCCGGCCACAGGGATGCCCCTGGCGGGCGGCGAGCAGCGGGAGTCGGGGGCGTGGCCGCCGCCGCAGGCGCACGCTCGGCAGACACACACGGTGGCGATCAACGGCAGCGGGACCAGCGCACTGATCCCGCCCAGCAGGCCGGCGACCCGGTCCACTTCGATGATCGCGACCGGCAGTCGGGCGAAGGGAGCCGCCTCGGTGACCCCGCCCAGCAGGCCGGGGACCCGGTCCAGTTCGATGATCGCGACCGGCAGTCCGATACCCGTGACCACCTCGGCGATCGTGAGCGGCAGTCCGATACCCGTGACCACCTCGGCGATCGTGATCGGCAGGGTCTCGATGACAGCCAGACTCGTGATGACGACCCGGAGCGCTCGTTGCTCGATCGGGAGCGCGATCTGCTCCAACGCGAGCGGGAACTGCTGGACAGGGATCGCCAATTCCTCGAACGCGAACAGGAGCGCAGCGGCCGGCCGCGACTGCGCCGACATGACGGTGGCGGCCCGACGCGCTGACCCGATTCGCCGATTGATCCGGTGTGCTGACGGATCCGGCGACGTTCAACTGACTGGCCCCCCAGGGGAGCACACCCCGCTCCTGGGGGGTCGGTCAGGTCCAGTGCTGGGCCACGAGCTCCAGAGTCCGCGCCTTGGTATCGGTGTCGTAGGTGCTCGAGGCGAGCATGAGTTCCTGTACGCCGGTCCGCACCACGAACTCCTGCAGCCGCTCCGCCACCTCCGCCGCGGCACCCTGGAACCGAGTGCCCGAATTCTCGGCCAGGATGGATTGCGCCACGGCATCGAACTCCCGGGTTGCCGCCTCCTCCGGAGAAACGATCGGCCTGCGCTGCCCGGTGCGTGCCTCGATCTGCATCACTCGAGCCGGCCCGGCGAGAAAATCCGCCTCCTCCGCGGTGTCCGCCGCGATCACCGTGGTGCAGACCATGGCATAGGGCTCGGCCAGAGCAGCAGACGGCTGGAACCACGATCTATAGGCGTCCAACACCTCCACGGGATCGAACGTCCCGAAGTGGTGTGCATAGCAATAGGGCAGTCCGAGGAGTCCGGCCAACTGGGCTGCATAACCGGATGACCCGAGCAGCCACACTTCCGGATGGGTCTCCCCCGGTGCCGGCGTTGCGGTCAAGTAGCGCGCCATGGATTCCGGCAGTCGATCGTCGCCGAACCAGGCGAGAAGCTCCAGGACATGCTGCGGGAAGTCCTCGGCCGCCTGTTGCCCCCCATCACGCCGCAGTGCGTGCGCGGTGAGTTGATCGGTGCCCGGAGCGCGGCCGAGCCCGAGATCGATCCGCCCGGGATGCAGTGCCTCCAGCATCGCGAACTGCTCCGCCACCACCAAGGGGGCATGATTCGGCAACATGACACCACCCGACCCGAGCCGGATCCGTTCCGTCTGCGCGGCCATGGCCGCGATCAGCACCGGCGGCGACGTCGAGGCCACGGTGGGCATGTTGTGATGTTCCGCGACCCAGAATCGCAGATAGCCGGCCGCTTCGGCACGCTTGGCAATCTCGATCGTTCGCCACAGGGCATCCCCGGAGGTCGCCCCCTTGGCGACATGGGCGAGATCGAGGACAGACAGGGGAACCGCCATCACTGGTCCTTCTCATCGAGGGCGAGGGTGGTGCGCATGAGGTACACGTTGTAGGGATCCCACTGCGACATCAGCCAATAGATCCGGTCCTCGTCGACCGCCCACGGGTGGATGAACCCACCATAGAGGGCGGGATAGTCACTGCCGGATGCCACTTCGACCCCCGATGACCAGGGGCCGGTGATCTCGCGAGCACTGTGCAGCACGATCGCCGCTCGGTCCTCATCGAGGTGCAGTGCCAGCCACCGGTCCAGCCCGCGGTGGTGGATCACCGACATCTCACCGATCGGTCCGTCGATCACGGGGACAGCGTCGCGTTCGCGCCTGCGCCAATCGGTTCCGTCCCAATACCGGTACGCCGATCTGCGCGCCACGTGATCCGGCCGTACCCGCGCCACATACGCCGGGCCGTACCGTCCATTGGTGGTGCCGAACAGATAGACCCAGTCGTCATCACGGGTGAACGCAGCGACTTGGAAGCGGCTGCCCCCACCGATGTTCCACCAGCGGCCTCGCACGGGTTTGGTCCACGTCCGCGCGTCGTCCCGCGACACCGCGATCCCCGACTGGAAGGTCCGCCACTTCCCACCACCACGCCAGAAGGTGACCGACATCCACTGCACATAATGGACGCCGTCGACCGTGATGCCCGCGTTCGGGATCAGCGTGTGTTCCGGAAATCTCGCCCGGGGCACGTTCAGGCGGTTGCGACGGATGACCTGGGCGGCACCTCCGCGGCGTACTCGGCTCACCGCCGAATCCAACCGCACGCTGTCCGCCTCGAGGTTCTTGTTCGTGGAGGCGAACAGGACGTTCGTACGCCAGTCGGCCGACTGCGGCCCTGCTCCCCGACCGCCCCAACCGTCGCCATAGGTGTCCCCGAACATCACGAACACCCGATCGTTGCCGTCGGCGTCGGGCCCGGCGTCCCACAGGAGGCCCAGGTCGGTCGCGGTCACCCCGAAGCGCTCGGCAGTCCGGTTGATCGAGTCCGGTCCGGTGATCTGGCTGTGGCGTACGGTCTCGACAACCCGGACCGGTGAGTCGATCCGTACGCGGTTCTGCTGCGACGGCGACATGGGCATCGTCCCTCCTGGACGGAATCTGAGACTTGGACAATGGACGGGCGACAATGGGCGGGCGACGACCCAGCGAACGCTCGACTCCAGCGTCAGCCGCCCGGGACCGACCACCGAAGTCCATATGCGAGTCCACATGTGAGGTCCGGAAAGCCGACTTCCACGACGTTGGCGACCGGGGTCATCGGGATCCCTATGGGACCGGAATCCTGCACGGCAAGGGGCGGAAGCCCGTCAATGCACTCGAAACTGTGCGCCCCGGAGTCGCCGATGATCACACGACAACGGAATTCGCGGCAGGGCCGCACCGGAATCATGATCATAAAGGGCTCGACGGCAGCCGCACTCGGAACCTCGATGGAAATCCCCACCGTGTGCGTCTCGCCTTCAGTCAGCTGCCGCGGCAGTGCGAATCGGGTACGCCACAACGACTCCGACACCTGCTTGGACTCGATGAGGGTGCAACCGTCCAGCGCCTCGATGCGAATCGAACCCTCACCGGTCGGGGTCAGACCGAAGACATCGGTGAACTCGCGCAAGCTGTCAGTGGTGACCCTGCTCGTCCGGCGCGTGCGATGGACGGGGCGCGGCAGATCAAGTCGAAGTTCCACCGCGAAGCTGTCCAGCTCCCAGCCCCGCCGGATGATGGCATCCTCGGCTGCGCGCAGCTCGACTCGCCTTGCCAGGGCAGCGGCAATGAGCGCATCGGCCTCGGCGAGCCGACGTCGCACGGTCCTGGGGTGCCGATCGTGTTGGACCGAGATCAGATCCAAGCGCTCCTGGAGCAGGGGTGCTTCAGTGGCCGTGATGGCATTCGCCGCAAGATAGGCGCTCGCCAAGTCCTTCGGCAGCTCTGCTGTCGCAGCCCACAGTTCGTCGATGAGGGCACGTCGCAGATCCTCGGCGGTCTCCATCGAGCCGACACAGTCCGTCAGGACTTTCGTCAGGCGGGCCCCGATCCAGGACCGCGGATTCGGGCGCCGCACTCCTCGACCACGGCGCAACGCCGCGAGATCGCGAATGAGTTCGGTGTCCATTCGCTCAATTCTGCTGGAACCCGCACGACGTTCGGGTTCGAATCTCAGGGGACAGAACCACATCCCTCAGGAAGATCCCCCGTTGTCAGCGCACGGTCAGCCCTCCGTGGACGAAATCGCTCACGAGGCCGACCACCCGACCGACCGGTTGGCCCTGTTCCAGCAGTGGAACCGCCCCGTTGATCACACCCCAGACCAGGGTCGCCATGGTGCGTGCGTCCGTCACACTGTCCTCGATGCTCCGGTCGCCACCCGGGGGTCCGGCCCCGGCCAGCCACAGCTCCGAGATGACCTCCGCCAGGGCCGCCAGCACCAATGCGTGCAGCTCCCTCAGCCTGACCTGGTGGTCAGCCGGCAACTGGGCGACATCGACCGCCTGGTGCGGACCGTGCCCGGTGGAGGCTCCTTCGAGGACCGTCCGGACAATCGCATCCAATCGCCGCCCGGGGTCGTCACCGGTCACCGCGAGCGCCGACGCGATCGCGCGGTCGGTGCGCTCGAACAGCTCCTCCATCGCGACACCCACCAATGCTGCGGCCGAGTCGGCGTACTGGTAAACGCTCGATCGCGCCAGGCCTGTTCGTGCGGCAACGGCCGCCGGGGTGACGGCGGCAGCGCCGGCGCTCGTGAGCAGGTCCGCGGCCGCCTCGACCACTTGGCGTTCTCGCAGGGCACGGTGCTCCGCGACGGTGGCCGCTTCGATCCTGGGCATCCCGCTCCTCCTCGATCGCCGCGCACACGACGATACGGACAATCTTACTGACAGCGCGTCGGGATGTTACGGTCGAGCGTCATCCTTCCGACGTGTCATGGAGCTCGCGATGCCCACTACTCCCGATACACCGGCGCTACCCCCAACGGCAGTCCCCCACCGTTGGCGGGCCATGGCCGCCATTGCTCTGGGCACGTCCCTCGTCATCATGGACGCCACCATCGCCAATGTCGCGCTGCCCGTGGTCATCGACGATCTGGGCATGTCGGCGACGCAGGCGCAGTGGGTGGGCGCGATCTATGCGCTCGTCTTCGCCTCGCTGATGCTCACCTCCGGCCGTCTGGGCGACCTGTTCGGCCGCAAGCTCATGTTCGACGCCGGCCTGGTGGTCTTCATGGCGTCGTCGGTGGTGGCGGGTGCGGCGGGTACGCCGGAGGTGCTCCTCATCGCCCGGCTCGTCCAGGGCATCGGTGCGGCGATGGTCCTGCCCGCCACGGCCTCGACGATCAACACCATGTTCTCCGGCCGGGACCGCGGGATCGCGTTCGCGATCTATGGCTCCACGATCGGCGGCATGGCCGCGGTCGGCCCGCTGGTCGGTGGGTGGCTGGCCACCGATGTCAGCTGGCGGTGGGCGTTCTGGCTGAACATCCCGTTCGGTCTGATCGCGCTGGGACTGGCGTACCTCTATCTCCCCGAAACCCGCGATCCCAAGCTGCGGCGCGGGGTCGACGTGCCCGGCACACTCCTCGCCAGCCTGGGTCTGGCGGCCGTGGTGTTCGGACTCATCGAATCCTCCAAGTACGGCTGGATCATCCGCGACGACGGCTCCCTCTCCCCTGTCATCGTGGCGCTCGTGATCGGCGTGGCCCTGCTGGTCGCCTGGGTGCTGGTCGAGCACACCCGCGACAAGGCCGGCAAGGTCGTCCAGACCCATCTGGGCCTGTGGCGGATCGCCAACTTCCGCAATGGTGCCATCGCGTCGTTCATCATCATGTTCGGCGAGTTCGGCATGCTCTTCACGATGCCGCTGGTCCTGCAGGGTGCGATGGGCTACAGCGCACTCAAGACGGGGTGGCTCATGATGATGCTGGCGTTCGGCACCTTCGTGATGTCCGCCGGGGTGCCCCATCTCGCGGGCCGGTTGGGTACGCCGGCTGTGGTCCGGATCGGCGTGATCCTCGAGGCCGTCGCGGTCGCCGGGATCGCGGTCAGCCTGCCGACCGGGTTCTGGGTGCTCGCCGGGTGGATGTTCCTCTATGGGCTCGGTGTCGGCATGGCGACCGCCCAGGTCACCAACGTCATGCTCGCGGACGTGCCCAAGGGCTATTCGGGCGAGGCCTCGGGGATGCAGACCACGATCCGCCAGCTCGGCTCGGCGATGGGCATCGCGGTGCTGGGTGGCCTGCTGATCGCCTCGCTGTCGGCCGGCACGACCGATCGGATGGCGGCGGCGGGAGTGCCGGAGGCGATGCGCGCACCGGTGGAGACCGCCGTGCACGAATCGATCGGTCAGGCGATCCCGGCGCTGCAGGAGAACCCGCAGACGGCGCCGGCGGCCGACGCCGCGGCGGACGCGCTGGTGCACGCCGCCAAGGTGTCGACCGGCTTCGCCGCGGGCATCCTCGGCCTGGGCTTCCTCGCCACGCTCGGGCTGCGGGACAGCGCGGGCACCGGCCGGCGGGAGGACGACGAGGCGGCTGCCTCGGTCGGCGACCCCGCGGACCGCTCCTGAGCGGGACGACCCGTCCCAACGGGACGCACTCCGACGCTGCTGTGCCACGCTGGGCGTATGAACGTGCGCGTCTGGATTGAGCCGAACGATTTCGCCTGCTGCGGAGATGGTTTCGCACCGGGTGATGTGATCACGTGGGCCGTCCGCGCGTTCGCGACCACCGACCCCATGGTCGCGACGTTCAACCGGGAATTCGACCAATCGGTCGGCTATTGGTGCGACCTGCCTGCTCATGACCGCAAGGGTCTTCTGGTGCTGCGCGGGATCGTGCTGGAGATCCTGGAGATCGGTTGGGACCACCCCGAGTTGTGGGAGACCAACCGTCCGGTGGGTCCGATCCCGGGCACGGGCGCTTCAACCGCTGCCGAGTTGATCGACCGGTCCTGCGACCACTCGCTGCCGAACTTTCAGGGCTGGATCGCCGACGTTCACGCAGTCCGTCCGATCCAACCCGTTTGACATGCAGAACGGGGACCGCTTCCGCGATCCCCGCCCACTCTGCGTACTCGAAAAAATCAGTCCAGATAATCTCGCAGCACCTGCGACCGCGAGGGGTGGCGGAGCTTCGACATCGTCTTGGACTCGATCTGGCGGATCCGCTCCCGGGTCACGCCATAGACCTTGCCGATCTCATCCAGGGTCTTCGGCTGGCCGTCGGTGAGACCGAAGCGCATGGAGACCACGCCGGCCTCCCGCTCCGACAGCGTGTCGAGCACGTCATGGAGTTGCTCCTGCAGAAGGGTGAAGCTCACCGCATCCGCGGGCACCACGGCCTCGGAGTCCTCGATCAGGTCACCGAACTCGGAGTCGCCGTCCTCGCCCAGTGGCGTGTGCAGCGAGATCGGTTCGCGGCCATATTTCTGGACCTCGACGACCTTCTCCGGAGTCATGTCGAGCTCCTTGGCGAGCTCCTCCGGCGTGGGCTCGCGACCGAGGTCCTGCAGCATCTGTCGCTGGACACGGGCGAGCTTGTTGATGACCTCGACCATGT
>LSQX01142150.1_pt2 | contig 75055 bp, 57 predicted proteins | sample 654561 | NCBI WGS metagenome assembly LSQX01 (sample SAMN04489861, study PRJNA283612) | anaerobic digester metagenome | isolation source: 4 biogas reactors fed with cattle manure at either 37C or 55C with and... | place: Denmark: Kongens Lyngby | collected 2014
GACAACAACATTCACCTGCTCAACAGCAATGCCCTGCTGCGCCTCAGCAACGACTTTCAGTTGCGTGCCAATCTTTATTACATCAACGACAGCCAGCGCCAGCAAGGCCTTAGCTATCGAACGCTTTACTCCCCTGCCGACACTTTGTTCTTTGCCGAATCCATTGAAAACCGCCTCCACGACAACTACCTTCAGGGCGAGTTTACCCTTAACCGCAACGTGAAGGACAACTACCTGGACAACAAGTTGAAATTCAATACCCGCTGGGACAGCCGTCGCGGGCAGCTCAGCTTGAATGGCGAAGATATTAACCAAATGCTTAAACACCCTTTTCGCAATCTTTCAAATGACCTCCGTTCAATAAAACCTGTGGGCAAGCACCTGGTGGAGTTTATGTCGTTTGTTTCGTACGACCACAGCCCTCAGAAGCTGCAGGTAAGCCCCGGCCGTTTTGAGCAGGTGCTCAGCCCCGGCAATGAGATAGAAAGCTTGCGTCAGGAGCTTGACCTAAGCCGGTTTTTTGCCGATCATTCGGCCGGCTTTACCTTTGGCTGGAAAGGAATAAGCATAAGCCCGCGTTTGGGCTTCTCATACCGGAGCCAGCAACTTGAAAGCCGACTTTTTCAGCAGCATGGGGAGCAATGGGCAGAAAGTGCTGAAGCCTTTGCCAACCACCTTGACGGAAGCCATGCCCGCACCTACCTGCAAACCGAAATGAGCTACCGCAAAAACGACCTGACCCTTTCGGCAGGTCTGCCACTGAGCTGGCAACACCTTAGCCTGAATGATGAAACCCTGGCCCAGGGGCAGCAACTCAGCCGCCTGCTTGTCGACCCCAGGCTTTCGGCCGACTACCGCATTAGCGGGTTCTGGCGCGTCAGGGGTTCGTGGAATTACAGTACCAGTCTTGGCGATATGGACGGGGTGCATTACGGATATATCCTCAAAAACCATCGCAGCCTTCAGCAGAACGCCGCGCCCCTTTCTGAAACCAAACGCCACAACCTATCGGCCTTTGTTAGCTATCGTAACCCAATAACTTCCTTTTTCAACTCGCTCAATTACTTTTATAGCATTAGCGATTACAACCTGATGTACAGCAACCAGGTGCAGGCCGACGGCACAACAATTCTTCAGGCCCTCGAAATGCCCAATACCGGCTACAGCCACAACCTCAGCGGGCAAACCAGCAAGTACTTCAGTGCGGCAAAAAGCACGGTAAGCTTTAGGGCAAGCTACAGCCACAACCGGCGGCAATCGCTGCTCAATCAGCAGCAGTTCGAAACATCGAATCAATTCATCAACCTCAGCCCGCAAATCAACACCCGCATTACCGAATGGCTCAGGGGTGAGTACCGTGCCAACCTGAGTTACATACAAACCTATATCGACTCGAATCGCAGCAGCAACATTAGCATGTTAAGGCATTTTGTTGATTTTCATGCCTTCCCGCGTAGCGGACACTACCTGGGCCTTACCACCGAATATTACCGCCACCGCAACAATGAAAACGTTTTCGTTGACCTGCTTTACCGCTACACCATAAGAAAACACCGGGTAGATATTGAGGCACGCTGGCTAAACATTCTGAACACCGACAACTACACCACCTTCCAGGCCAGCGCTTTCTCCGTTACAGAAACAACCTACATCCTCCGCCCCTCGCAGGTGTTTCTTTCGGTGAGGTTCAGTTTTTAAGGGTTGATAATATTGACAATATTGACAATATTGACAATGTTGCGTTTTCGGGCTTGAAAGAAACAAGTCTCTTTATAAATAAATTCGTAAATTACGTTACGCAATTTACGTAAAAAAATCAAACTTATTTGTTTCGTATGAAAATTTTACGTAACTTGCAGTACGTAAATTACGGAACGCAAAATACGGAATTATGAAAAAACCAGGGAATCCTTTTGTATTGGCAGGGTTTATTTCAAAAGACTATTTCTGTGACCGGGAAAAAGAGCTGACCTGGCTGAAGGATCAATTTGTGAATGAACGGAATATGGTCCTCTACTCCTGGCGCAGGATGGGCAAGACCTCTCTCATCCATTGTTTTTCAAATCTTTATGAAAGCGCGCTTGGATTTGAAACCATATACGTTGACCTGATGAGCACCCAAAGTTTTAAGGATGCCATCCGGAGCATTGCCCAGGCCGTCCATCAAAAGTACGGGAGGTCCAGCGGGGGCATCAGTAAATCCCTGGGCAACTTACTGGCCAGGCTGGGAATGACGCTTTCCTTTGACCCTGTAAGCGGAATCCCGAAAATATCCTTTGGATTATCCAGCCCCATACCCCCGGAAGAATCACTGCAAGCGCTCGGGGAATTCCTGGACGGCAGGAAAAAAAAGGTGCTGGTCGTTTTGGATGAGTTTCAGCAAATCACCCGCTACCCGGAAAAGAACGGGGAGGCTGTTTTCCGTTCCTGGATGCAAAGCTTTCCCGGGGTCCGGTTTATTTTCAGCGGCAGCCAGAGAAACCTGATGCGCTCGATCTTTTCTGATCAGAACCGCCCGTTTTACCGCAGCACCCAGCTATTTGGCCTGCAGCCCATCCCCCGGGGCGTTTACGGAACTTTCATCCGCGAGCATTTCAAAAAGGAAGGCCAGATCATCGATGACAAAACGGTGGAAGCCATTTACACCTGGAGCCGGGGGCAGACCTACACCATCCAACTGATCTGCAATAAAGCCTTTGCGCTGAAACAGGCCCTTACGAAAAAAGCCCTTGAGCACATTCATTTTGAGATCATTGAACAGGAAAAGCCCGTTTTTTACAATTACATGAAAATGCTGACAAAAACCCAGTGGGAGGTCCTGAAGGCCATTGCCGTATCAGAGCCCGTTTCCAATCCTTATTCCACTGATTTCATCCAGAAAAACGGACTGGGGGCGGCCAGTTCGGTAGGCACAGCACTGGGAGCCCTGCTTGAAAAAGAAATGGTCATCGAGGAAAATTACCAGTACTTATTGCACGATGTAATCCTTGCGCGATGGTTCCAGCAACAGCCCTGACGAAAACACCCAAACCCCAAGCCCTATGCCCCATGCCCCATAACGTATTTCATTTTTCATTTTTCTCTTTTCATTTTTCATTGATTACCTTTGCACCCTGAAAGAAATATCTGAACTTATGCTTAGAACACATACCTGCGGCGAACTGCGCCTGGAAGACGTTGGAAAAGAAGTGGTTTTGGCGGGCTGGCTGCAGCGCTCGCGCGACCTGGGCGGGATGACCTTCATCGACCTGCGCGACCGCTATGGCCTGACGCAGCTGGCCTTTAACATGGAAACCAATGCCACGCTGTGCGAACAGGCCCGCGGGCTGGGGCGTGAATACGTGCTGCAGGTCAGGGGGGCTGTTGCCGAGCGGAGCAATAAAAATCCCAAAATGCCCACCGGCGACATAGAGATCATCGTATCGGAGATCGTGGTGCTCAACCCGGCCCAGACCCCGCCCTTCACCATCGAGGAGAATACCGACGGGGGCGATGAGCTGAGGATGAAGTACCGCTACCTCGACATCCGCCGCAACAGCGTAAGGCGCAACCTGGAGCTGCGCCACAAAATGGCTGTGGAGACAAGAAACTATCTCAGCGACCAGGGCTTCCTGGAGGTGGAGACCCCTGTGCTGATCAAGTCAACGCCCGAGGGGGCGCGTGACTTCCTGGTGCCTTCGCGCATCCACGAGGGGCAGTTCTATGCCCTGCCGCAGTCGCCCCAGACCTTCAAGCAGTTGCTGATGGTGGCCGGCATAGACCGTTACTTCCAGATCGTGAAGTGCTTCCGCGATGAGGACCTGCGCGCCGACCGCCAGCCTGAGTTCACCCAGATCGACTGCGAGATGTCGTTCGTGACCCGCGACGATGTGCTGGAGGCCTTTGAAGGGCTTGGGAAGCATCTTTTCAAAAAAGTAAAGGGCATTGACAACATCAGTTTTGACCGCATCAGTTATGCCGATGCGATGAAATATTACGGCAGCGATAAGCCCGATACCCGCTTCGGGATGCGCTTCGTGGACCTGAATGCCCTGGCGCAAAACAAAGGCTTCCAGGTTTTTGATGATGCAGAACTGGTGGTGGGGATCAATGCAGAGGGCTGTGCTGATTACACCCGCAAGCAACTGGATGAGCTTACCGACTGGGTACGCCGTCCCCAGATCGGCGCCAAAGGCCTGGTGTATGTGAAATACAATGCCGACGGCAGTTTCAAGTCTTCGGTGGATAAGTTCTTTGATGCCGCTCAACTGGCAGGTTGGGCAGAGGCTTTTGGCGCCAGGCCGGGCGACCTGATGCTGATTCTGGCCGGCGAAACCAATGCCACGCAAAAGGCCCTGGGCGAGCTGCGCCTGGAGATGGGCAAGCGGCTGGGATTGCGCGACCCCAATACATTTGCCTGCCTATGGGTGGTAGAATTTCCCCTGCTGGAGTGGGATGAGGAGGCCCAGCGCTTCTTTGCCATGCACCACCCCTTCACCTCTCCCCTGCCCGAGGATGCTGCCCTGCTGAGCACCGATCCCGGCAAGGTACGGGCTAACGCTTATGATATGGTGATCAACGGCGTGGAGATCGGCGGGGGCTCCATCCGTATTTTCGACTGGACCCTGCAGGAGAAGATGTTTGAAGTGCTGGGGTTCAGCCCTGAGGAAGCACAGAACCAGTTTGGCTTCCTGCTGAATGCCTTCCGCTATGGCGCGCCTCCCCACGGCGGCATCGCCTTCGGCTTCGACCGCTGGTGCGCCCTCTTCGGCGGCTCCGACTCCATCCGCGACTTCATCGCCTTCCCAAAAAACAACGCCGCCCGCGACGTGATGATCGACAGCCCCAGCCCGGTGGACGTGAAGCAACTGGATGAGCTGCATTTGAGACTTAAGGGACTTTAGAGACTTTAGGGACTTGAGAGACTTAAGGGGCTTAAGAGACATTAGAGAAGGAGAGCAGTAAAAAGTAGAAAGTAGAAAGTAGAAAGTAGAAAGTAAGAAGTAAAAAGAAAAAAAAAGAATCGGTTATTGCCATTGAACTTTAAACCTTAAACTTTGAACCTTAAACCCTGAACCTCAAACCTTTAACCCCGAACCCCAAACCCCTAACCTTCCTTGATCTCCCTAAACAACATATCCGTTCAGTTCGCAGGCACGCCTTTGTTTGATGACATTTCCTTCATCATCAACCGGCGCGACAGGATTGGTCTGGTGGGCAGGAATGGTGCGGGGAAGACCACGCTGATGCGCATCATCAGCGGGCAGATGGAGGCCACTACGGGGCAGGTTGCAAGCCCCTCGGGCAGCAGCATCGGCTACCTCCCCCAGGAGATGCACTTCACCAGCCAGCATACGGTGATTAACGAAGCCCTGAAAGCCTTTGCTGAAATCAAGGAACTGGAACAAAGAATCCACAAACTTACAGAAGAGATCTCCCATCGTACGGATTATCATACTGAGGAATACCATAAACTTAGCCAGAAGCTTGCTGAGGGCACCGAGCGGTACGATATCCTGGGAGGCGCTACCCAGCACGCGCGCGCAGAAAAGGTATTGCTTGGCCTGGGATTTGAAAGGCGTGATTTGGAAAGGCCCATGACGGAGTTCAGCGGGGGCTGGCAGATGCGCGTCGAGCTGGCCAAGATCCTTTTGCAGACCCCCGAGCTGGTGATGCTCGATGAGCCTACAAACCACCTCGACATTGAATCCATCCAATGGCTGGAGAACTTCCTGATTGACTATCCAGGGGCAGTTATTGTGGTATCACACGACAGGGCCTTCCTCGACAATGTGACCACCCGCACCATCGAGATCAGTATGGGCAAGGCCTACGACTACAAGGCCTGCTATTCGGACTACGAGATGCTCCGTGAAGAGCGCATGGCGCAGGAGCTGGCTGCCTACAGCAACCAGCAAAGGCAGATCGCCCAGATTGAGCACTTCATCACCCGCTTCCGGGCCAAGAACACCAAGGCCCGGCAGGTGCAGAGCAAGATCAAGATGCTCGAAAAGATGGAAAAGGTGGAGGTGGAAGAGCTGGACAAGAGCAGCATCCATTTCCGTTTTCCGGAAGCACCTGCTTCAGGCAAGGTGGCCCTGGAGTCCGTTTCGGTTTCAAAAAGATACGGCAGCAAGGAAGTGCTTCGCGACCTGAACTTTATGGTGGCGCGCGGCGAGCGCATTGCCTTTGTGGGCCGCAATGGAGAAGGCAAAACCACCCTTTCGCGCATCCTCATTGGCGACCTGCCGCACGAGGGCATAGTTAAGCTGGGCCATAACGTGAAGATCGGTTATTATGCCCAGAACCAGGCGGAATTTCTGGATCCGGAAAAGACGGTATTTCAAACATTGGACGATGTGGCTGCCGGCGAGGTGCGCAAGCAGACCCGCAACATCCTCGGGGGCTTCCTGTTCAGCGGCGAGGACATCGACAAGAAGGTGAAAGTGCTGTCGGGCGGAGAGAAATCTCGACTGGCCATTGCCCGCCTGTTGCTTGAGCCGGTCAACCTCCTGGTGCTTGATGAGCCCACCAACCACCTGGATATGCGCTCGAAGGATATTCTGAAAAACGCCCTACTTCAGTTCAATGGTACCATCATTGTGGTCTCGCACGACCGAGACTTCCTTCAGGGGCTGACAGGCAAAGTGTTTGAATTCCGAAATAAAAATATCAAGGAGTTCATTGGCGATGTCTACGATTTCATCGACCACCGCAACATTGAATCCTTAAAGCAATTGGAGGCGGGGCGAAAAGTAGCAGCATCCGAAAAGGAAACGGGCATCTCGGAAAACAGGCAGAACTGGGAACAGAAGAAACAATTCGAACGCGAGTTGCGCAAGCTTCAGCAGGGCATTGAAAAAGCGGAGAAAGAAATTGAAGTCTGTGAAAGGGATATGGCTGAACTGGAAAAGATCATTGCCAACCCTTCCCTAAATCCACCAATGATTGAAAGCGGGGAGGTGTTCACAAAATACGAGGCACAAAAAAACCGCCTTACAAAAGCGGAAAAGGAATGGGAACAGTTCCACCTGGAACTGGAATCCCTGGAAGGCAAAGAAAACAGTTAATTATCAGATCTTAACGATCTTGTTCTTGATGGCAAACACCACAAGCTCCGCAGTATTGCTGAGCTTTAATTTTTTCATAATGTTGGCTTTGTGGGCTTCCACGGTGCGGACGCTGATGCAGAATTGCTCGGCCATACTCTGGTTAGTACTTCCCTGGGCTATGGCACGCAGAATCTCCAGCTCGCGATCGGTCAGCTTAAACCCGCCATCCTTCTTGTTCTTATCCTTCAGAAAATTCTCAATCAGGATATCCGAAACAAAACCCTTGCTGTAGTGCTCGCCGCGCATCACGGTACGGATGGCTTCCACAAGCTGCCCAGGCTTAAAGTTCTTCGGAACATAAGCCATGGCGCCTGCCTCAAAGCCCATCACGATCACTTCCTCGCTCACCGAGGAGGAATGCAGCACCACCTTGGTGTCAGGGTATTCACGGGTAAGTTTTCGGGTAAGTTCTATTCCGTTGATTCCCGGAATGGAAATATCAATAATAACCACGTCGGGTTTTAGCTCAACAATTTTCCGGTACCCTTCATCTCCATCCTTGGCCACCCCGATCAGTTTCATGTCAGGGATTTTCGAAAAGACTTGCCGGCAAGCTAAAATAATTAAGTCATGGTCGTCAATAACCAAAACGTTAATTTTCTCCATATTTTCCCCTCTTTGAACTCCACGGCCCATCAACAGGGCCACCTTTACCGACAAATTTAACAAAAAATATAATTAAATGCCAATTATATTTTTAGTAAAATATTTTTTTAAGGGCTTACTCGTATCTGAGGGATTCAATGGGGTCAAGTTTTGATGCCTTTGCGGCAGGATAATATCCCGCAATTAAGCCTACTCCAACGCACAAAACCACACCAATGGTGACCCACATCCAGGGCACTACAAAAGGGTTTCCCATCACAATGGAAATGATATTACCGATCAGCACACCCAGAAAAATCCCCAGCACTCCACCTATCTGGCAGATTACAATGGCTTCGGCAAGGAACTGCTGTTTGATAATTTTCCGTGTGGCTCCCAGGGCTTTACGAATGCCGATCTCCTGAGTTCTTTCGGTTACCGAAACCAGCATGATGTTCATCAGCCCTATTGCGGCCCCCATCAGGGTAATCATTCCAATCAGGGAAGCTGCCATAGTTATGTAACGCATATTCTCGATGAGGGCTTGGGCAATGTTATCGCTTCGCGCAATATCGAAGTTGTCATCTTCCCCTACACGGACCCCTCGGATAACCCTGAAAAGCCCTGTGGCTTCCCCTAGGGCAGACTCCATTTCTACCACGTCCGAAGAACTGACGGTGATGGTGTAATTCATCCGGGGCCGGGAGAAGTTTTTCCTTACCGTGATCAATGGCAGCACACAACGCTGATCTTCAGAGAAACCCATCCCTGCACCCTTGCCCTTCATCACCCCGATCACCTGGTAACGGGCGTTGCCAAAACTGACAAATTGTTGCAGGGGGTCTTCGTTGTTGGGGAAGAGGGTTTTGGCAACCTCTGCCCCCACGATCACTACGTTCTCGCCAAACTGAAGCTCGCGGGGCGAAAAGTTCCTGCCGCGATCCAGCTCATTGCCTGTGGTAACCAGGTAGTTTTCATCGCTGCCTACCACCGATACCGTAGGGTTGGTCTCGCGCGAGCGGTAACGAACCACCGTAGACCCCGTCCCGAATGTAGAAACAGACACCAGTGAGGGAAAATCAAATCGGTCTTTAAAGGCTTCTGCCTCTTCAAAAGTGATGCGCCTGTACTCCTTTGCCTGGCCTCCGCCGCCCCCCCCGATAATGATGCGCATTTCGCGGTTGCGGATCGTAAAGCTGTTGGCGCCCAGGCGCGCAAAGTTAGAGGATATGGAAGCCTCAATGGAACTGATAGCCGTCATTATCCCGATCAGCGCCATAATACCAAAGGCTATGATTAGCACCGTAAGCGAAGTACGGAGCATGTGGCTGCGAATGGATTGCAGGGATAACTTCAGGTTTTCGGCTAGTACCGCCCTATCAGGCAACATAGGCTTTAAATTATAGTTTACTTCCAAAGGCCAAGTCCCCCGCATCACCAAGCCCGGGAACGATATAAGCCTTTGCAGTCAGTTCATCGTCCACTTCCCCCAGCCAAAGAGTATAGTCTGCAGGGGGCAGGTGACGCTTTACGTATTCCACGCCCTGGGCACTGGCCAATATCGAAACGATATGCGTGTGCGCGGGTTTCCCGTGACGCAGCAATTCCTTGTACGACAATACCATGGACGCACCCGTGGCCAGCATGGGGTCGCTGATAATCAACTGTTTAGCATCCAGGTTGGGACAGGATGTGTATTCGATCTGTATGTCGAAACGACCGTTTTTGTGGTGCTTGCGATAAGCCGAAATAAAGGCATTCTCGGCCCGGTCAAAGTAATTCAGTATCCCCTGGTGAACAGGGAGACCCGCCCTGAGAATGGTGGCAATCACGGGCTGTTCTGCAAGCATTTCACACTGCGCAGTGCCCAATGAAGTGATTGTTTCCCGCTGGGCCCATTTCAGTTGCTTGCTGATCTCGTAAGCAAAGATCTCCCCCAGACGCTCAAGATTCCTGCGGAAACGCAAGCTGTCCTTTTGAATCTCCATATCGCGCACTTCGGCAATGTATTGCTTCAGCAGCGAGCTGTTTTTTCCCAGATAATGTATCATATCCCCTCTGTGTAATTTCTATAAAACCGTTCAGCCCCACCTAAGGCGGCGAAACAACGACACCCCTTTCCTGAACAGAGTGGGCATCCTGTTCTTTTCAATTTGTAAAAATACACATTCTTTTGAACCAAAGCCCTTATAAAATCGGGCAAGATCGGGATCCAGCGAGCCTTCAAAATCCAGCACCAGGTCTTGCCCTGCATTTTGCTTAATATATTCATCCACCAGGAGGAACATCGCCCCGTTTTCGCGGGAAGCAGGCGTAGCCCCCGAAAAAAGGAAAACGCTTTTCTTATGGCTTCGAAAGAACAAAATGCCCCCGCAAAAATTGTTCTCAGCGGTATAGGCGCTCATTAAGGTGGCCATGCCTTTGTGCAAGCCTACATACATCAGGTGCTTCAACACCTGGTAGTCCTTTTCCCGGTAGGTTTTAAGTCCTTTCCCGCGATTATCCCTGAAGGCCTGTATGAGCTCTTCAGGGCGGCCGTGTGGCGTGACAAAGACCCCCTGTTTTTCTGCTTTTCGAATGTTGCGGCGCGTATTGCTTGAATAGCGCTTGGCAATTTGCGGATAGAGCTCTATCAGGTCAAGGTGGTGGGTCATTCCTTCCCGCGCCCTGATCCCCGGAGCCGGGTCTAGCGGGTTATAGGTGTTCAGGTTTAGGTCAACAAACCAAAAGTGGGCAGGAATGGCCTTCAGAAAACGGGCAGTAACCACGGGGGTAAGGCTCGTGTTGCTGAAAATCCCAAGTTGTTGCACGAAAAATGGCTGAAATACAAAGCGGATGCCCAGCCTTTTGCGGTTGGGCAAGGGCATTACCGTATCGTAATCATTTTCTACAAGGGCATCCCAGCCCGGGGCAGTCATATCGAGGTACCACGAATAGGCATAAAAGATACCGTTTATGGAGCGCTCGATGCAATCGTCCCATTTCTCAAAATCAATATGCTCGTGTGAAACAAACCTGATCATGGCTGCACGGGTTTTGGGGTTGCCACCTCCAGCAAGTGTTCATAAACCCTTCGCCAGCCTTTCCATCGGTTGCATTCACAAAGCGACTCATTGTGCCAGAGGCTGAAAAAGCTGCCATTCACCTCCCTGACGGCCTTCACCAGCTTTTCCAGCCTGGCGATGGCTTCTTCAGGCGTAAGTCCAAGGTAATCCCTCAGGGTCCCGTCCATTACCGCAAAGGGAAACACCTTCAAGATGGTCTGTTCTTCCCTTTCCAGGTCGTAAAAGAAATAAGGACTGGCAACAGAAGCCCTGAAGCCTGGCTGTGATGGATAACCCATAGTAAAGTCATGATCTATGTTGTTACGGATCAGGCTGCGATAAGTGGCGGGCACCTCCATTTTCAGGTAATGCTGGCGGCTGAAGTGTATCTCGCGGTTAAGGATCCCGGACAAGCGCGACACCTCGGCCGAAAGCCTTTCAGGATCTTCGTGGGAACCGTAGGAGGGATGAATGCCCGTATAGGCGTAGTCGCTCACCTTCTTAACAAGGTTTTGAAAAATGGTCGAGAAGAAGGAAATGTTCTTATCAAAAGGGCCGTATTCACCGCAAAGGAAAAAATAAAAAGCCTTCAACTTGTATTTTCTGTGCCATTCAAGCTGCAGGTCATAGGTGTCGAAGGGATCGCGTTTTTTTCCCAATACCACATCCAATCTTTGCTTCAGGGCTTTTACATCCAGTTCGGTCATTGAGCGCAATGCGCCGCCCAGCCCCCTCAGGAAACCCCTTCCCAGGAAGGCATAAGCCACATCCACATCGTAGGTAGGTGTAAAGCCATATTCCTGGACAGGAAACGCCAGCCCGGGGAAGCTTTTCTTCAGCCTGTCACGCAACATCAGGGCATAATGATTCACCACGGGTGTTTCGAGAAAGCCATGTTTAAAGGCAAAGCTCTTTTCGGCCATAAAACGGCCGTGCTGGTCCTTTTCCACCGCCAGGTATTCCTCGTAGCGGCTCACCAGATAAAAGGCGGCAGCAGGCAGGTCGAAACCAAAATGGCAACGCGGATCATCGCCCGAAAACAATTGGGGCAGCCCTTCCTTCCAGCTGAGCCCCGGCACGAAAGGCTGAACGCCCCGCTTTTCGAGGAAGCCTGAAGCAGAAATATACACCTCATCCTCCGATAAGGGTTCGCGGCTGTAATTCAGCTTAGGCCCTTCAAAACCCTTAAAGACAGCAGACTGGGTGGTCAGCTCCCACTCCACCCCCAGCAGGGTCTCGAGCAGGAGGCCCAGGGCATATTTTATCCTGCTGGTAACTTTATGGCAATAAACCAGTACCATGCCTGTTGATTGTCAGATATCTTGTTTCCGTAAAGGTAAAAGGAAAATTTTGTTTGCCGAAAATTTCTGAAAAAACCAGGGAAGACCTGAAGGGGCAGCATGCTTACAGCAATCCCTCATCGGCAAAACTAAAATACTTCTCGTGCCCGACAATCAGGTGATCGAGCACGGGAAGCTCAAGAAAGGCCCCTGCTTCCTTGCATTTACGGGTAACCTTGACATCGTTTTCGCTGGGGCGCAAAGCTCCGCTGGGGTGGTTATGACACAAGATCACCCCCGAGGCATTATCTTCCAGTGCCATTTTAAAGATCTTCTTGGGGTCGGCCACGGTGCCTTCCACCCCGCCCTCGCTTATACACAGGGTGCGTTTCACCTTATTCGAGCGGTTGAGGGTGATCACCCAGAACTCCTCGTAGGCCAGGTCACCTACGATGGGTTGCATCAGCTCGAAGGCATCACTGCTCGAAGTAATGGTTTGGCGTTGCAAGCTTTCGCTCTGCCTCCGCCTTCGGCCCAGTTCCAGTGCGGCAACTATATTGATTGCCTTGGCTGGGCCTATGCCCCTGAACCGGGTCAGCTCGGGGATTTCAAGGCGCGAAAGCTCAGAAAGGTTGTTTGATACGCTGGCCAGAATCCGCTTCGAGAGATCCACGGCCGATTCATTGGCCGAACCCGAACCAATGAGGATGGCCAGTAACTCGGCATCCGAAAGGGCCTTCTGCCCCTTTTCAAGCATTTTTTCACGCGGCCGGTCGTGCTCTGCCCAGGCCTTGATGCTCTTCAAACGGCTTACAGGCTCCATTGCAGGCACATGGACTTGTTCTTCCATGACAAATCAGTTCAGTTACAAAGGATTTAAACAACAGAAAAATTCAAAAAAAACAAGAAAAGTAAACGGGAGGCGGCCGGGAAATGGCTCCAGGCACTAGCAAATATAATAAGAATTGCAATAAAATAAAAAAACCCTCCAAAAGGAGGGTGTCATCAGGTAGCCCGTAGGGGATTCGAACCCCTGTTACAAGGATGAAAACCTTGCGTCCTAACCCCTAGACGAACGGGCCGTTAATAAAGCGGAGCAAAGGTAGAATTTTTTCTTTCCGGGCCCGGCCCTGTCAAAAAAAAACTACAAATGCCTCAAACTACTGAAGTTTGTTCACGTGACGCATCAGGCTCGACTTCAGGTTAGAAGCCTTGTTCTTATGAATCACGTTACGCTTGGCCAGTTTGTCAAGCAGGGAGATAACCTTGGGCAGTTTTTCCAGGGCTTCACCTTTCTGGCTTGTGTTACGCAGCCTTTTTACGGCGTTGCGCGTGGTTTTTGCCTGGTAGCGATTCCGCAGCCTTTTGGCGTTGTTCGATCGAATTCGTTTCTGTGCTGATTTATGGTTAGCCATAATAACCTCTGTTACAATTTTTCAAAAAATTTTTCTTTTGTAGCCCGTAGGGGATTCGAACCCCTGTTACAAGGATGAAAACCTTGCGTCCTAACCCCTAGACGAACGGGCCGGTTTTTCCCGAAAAAGGAGTGCAAATGTAAAACAATTTTACCATTCCACAAAACCCTTTTTGCTTTTTTGGAAATAATTTTTTTCAACATACGGCGAAAGAAGATGAAAAAGAATTGAAAACAAGGCCCGAACCCCTCCAAAAACAAGGAAAAACCAAGCAGGTGAAAAGAAATTTAAACACCAAGTTAATCTTTAAGTGTACTGTTTTTGCGCATAAAGCCAAAAACAAATTGTGTTAGGCGAAAAAATCATCAAATTACATATGAATCAGAGTTTAAACAAATTCTTTTGAATCCTTAGATAATACCATTTTTTTATATATTTGTAGAGTCAAAAGTGTGTTCACGAAACCAATTAACGGATTAACCAAATATTAAAGAGAAACCTATGAAAAGCATCAACTTTAAACTTTTAGCTCTATTGTTGCTTACCGCAACCATTTTCAGTGGCTGTGCAATCAACAGGATGGTTAAGAATTATGACGAGCAGGTGAACTACACCCCTGCGACCAACCCGCTGGAAAACCACGGTGGAAAAGTTGCAGCCAATGTAAAAGGAACCATCAGCGAGAAGTACTTTGCCCGCAAAGCCATCATGGAAGTAACCCCCGTTCTGATCCACGAAAATGGTGAGACAGAACTGCCCACCGTTACCCTGCGCGGAACCAAAACCACTTCCCCCGGAACCATGGTCGACCGCAACACTGCAAGCAGTTTCGACCTGAACAACATCATCGATTTCAAGCCCGAAATGCTTGCTTCCGAACTGGTGCTCAGGACCAAGATCTACAAGGAAGGCCGTGAAGACCGCGCCCGTATCCTCCCCGAAGAGAAAATAGCCGATGGTACGATCAACACCGCTTCGCGCATCGACAAGGGTGAATTTTCGGTAGCCTATTTGGCCGACCAATACGAAAAGGAAACCATTGTAAGCGAAAAGGCCAGCATCTTTTTTGACTACATGCGCCATAACCTCAACAACCGGCTGGCCCTGAACCGCGACCCCGACAACCAAGCCAAAATCAACGCCCTCTCTGATTTTATCAAGCGCGGCTGGCAGTTTAAATCAATCGAAGTCAATGCCTGGGCTTCACCCGAAGGCGAAGTGGCTTACAACGAAGAGCTGGCCGGCAAACGCGCCCAGACCGGTGACAAATACCTGGCCGATTTGTTTACTAAAATTGAAAAGGAACTGGGTACTACAATCGACCGTGGTGCTTTCGCCGTAAACGCCAAAGGTGAAGACTTTGACGGTTTCATGGCTGCCCTCAACGCAAGCAACCTCCCCGACAAGCAGGCCATTGCCAACGTGATCAATGCACAGGTTGCGCCCGCCGAAAGGGAAAGAAGAATTAAGGACATGACCCTGATCTACAACGAGATCGAGAAACTCCTTGCCCCTCTGCGTCGCGCTGAATTCGTCGTTAGCCTTTTCGAACCCAAGAAAACGGATGCTGAAATGGCTATGCTGGCAACCAGCAATCCTTCCGAATTAACCATTGAAGAGCTGCTGTATGCTGCTACCCTCACCGACGACCTCAACACCAAGCTTGCCATTTACAAAGCCGGACAGCGTCTGTTCCCCAACGAGGTAAGATTCTTCAACAACGCAGGCGCCGTATTGCTCGAAATGGGCGACTATAACGCTGCGGCCACCGACCTCGAAAAGGCCAATCAGCTTGCGCCGGGCAACGTCTACATTCAGAACAACCTGGGTGTGGTTGCCGCCTACAAGGAAGACTATGACAACGCCCTGAGGCTTTTCAATGCTGCCAACAGCCCCGACGTGAACACCAGCACAAATTTGGGTATCATCAACATCATCCAGGGTGACTACCAGGCTGCCTCCACTTCACTGGCAACAAATACCTGCACCTACAACCTGGCCATGGCCCAACTGATCGCCGGCAACCAGCAAGCTGCCCTCAACACCCTGAACTGCACCCCCGAAAGCCCACAGGTATTATACCTGAAAGCCATCATCGGTGCCCGTCGCAACGACACCAACCTGTTGTACGACAACCTCAGGAAAGCCATTGCAGCCGAACCCGGTTACAAAGACATTGCCAAAAAAGACCGCGAATTCATTCGCTTCTTCAACCAGGCTGAATTCCAGGAAATCGTCAACTAGGTTTTCTCATAGCTTTTTATTTTCAGGCTGCCCCGGGAAATCGGGGCAGTCTTTTTTTATTCCTTTTTGGCTTCCCTGAGCCTCTAGACTTTTTCAATCCCCCTCCCCGGCTCCACAGTTCGCATCATTGAGTGATAAAAGGCCTTCCAGCTCCTCTTCGCTTTTCCCCGGAGTAACCCCTGGTTTAGGCAGGGATCCTTCAAGCTGTGCCCAAAAACTACCGAAAAACGTATTTCGACCGTATTTCGACCGTATCTCAACCGTATCTCGACCGTATCTCGACCGTATCATGACCGTATTTATACGGTTGAGACACGGTTGAGTTTCGGCTGAACATAAACCATGAAAACCCTGCGGGTTTATCCGGGTTTTGGCAAAGCAAAAACGCGCCACCTAAGGAGGGGGTCGTTTTTTTAAAAAAGGATGGGGGCAATCCCTTTCGGGAAAGCATGAGCGGGGTGGATGCGGAATAAGAAAAAGGGGATAGCTATGTAAGGACAATGCGGGTCATTCCCCTGGGGTATTCCTTATTCATGGCTTCAACGATCTTGTCGAAGTCGTGGGGCCGTGCCACAAAGTCGAGGGTGTTGATGTCGAGCAGGAGGATGCGCAGCTGGGGCTGCTGCCTGAGGTAGTCGAGGTAGCTTTCCTGGATCTTCTCGAGGTATTCGTCGGGGATGCGCTGTTCGTATTCACGGCCGCGTTTGCGGATGTTGCTCTGCAGGCGGTTGGTCGACACGAAGAGGTGGACCAGCAGGTCGGGCCGGGGCAGGTTAGCGTTCATGATGTTAAACAGGGTGATAAACAGCTGGTACTCGTCATCATTCAGGGTCTTGCGGGCGAAGATGAGCGACTTGTTGAGGAAGTAATCGGAGATTGTAAAGGCAGTAAAGAGCTCCTGGTTAGCAAGCTCGCGCTTGAGTTGCTGGTAGCGCTCGGCAAGGAACGATAGTTCGAGTGGGAAGGCGTACTTATCCTGGTTTTCATAAAACTTGGCCAGGAAGGGGTTGTCTTCAAAGCGTTCGAGGATTAGCTTGCCATTGTATTGTTCAGCAATTTTGGTGGCCAGGGTTGTTTTTCCTGCCCCAATATTTCCTTCAATGGCAATGTAGTTATAGCGCATAGCTGGTGTGTTTATCAGGCCGTGTCATCGGCGGTGTCCAGTTTTTCAACGGTCATGGGGTCTTGACAGGCTTCGAGCAACTGGGTCATGGTTTGCCCTGTAAGGGGATGCATCCTTTCGGGGGCAATTTCAGCCAGGGGCTGCAGGGTGAAGCGGCGCAGGTGGAGGCGTGGATGGGGCACTTCCAGTTTTGGGGTCAGGATCACCTGATCGTTGAAAAACAAAATGTCAATATCAATATTTCGGGAATCCATCACTCCCTTTTTCCTGGTTCGTCCCAGGGCGGTTTCGATGGCGAGCAAGGCATGCAAGAGATCGGAAGGATCCAGGGAGGTTTCCACTTCCAGCACCTGGTTGAGGAATAAGGACTCGGCTTCAAAGCCCCAGGGCTCGCTGCGGTAGAGGGAGCTGGCTTTCCTGATGAGGCCGGGGCCAGCATTGATTAGCTCGCGGGCCTGCCTGAAAGTTGTCCTGACATCGCCCAGATTGCCCCCCAGCAACAGAAAAACAGTGTTCATCAGGTATAGAAATTAGGGTTTTGAAATGAAAACACAAAATTGGGTAAAAAAAACGGGAAAGCAAAAACAAAAAAGAGGGAGAAGTAAGCAGAATTGAGTTGAAATTGCTAATATTGCATATTATAAAAAAAAACTTCATAAAACAGATTAAACCATGAAACAATTCTTCAAGTTTATGTTCGCTTCCATGCTGGGATTCTTCCTGATGAGCATAATCCTTTTGTTCATTTTTATCGGGATGCTGAGTTCACTGGCGTCGTTTTCGAAAAAGGAAGCTGTGCTCCTGAAGCCCAAGTCGGTTCTTCACCTGACCCTTACCACTGAAATTGTAGACAGGGGGGGCGGCAATCCCTTTGAGTCCTTTGACCCGATGAGCTTTCAGCCCAAACCGGCCACGGGGCTCAACGAGCTGATCAAGAACCTGAAAAAGGCAAAGAACGATCCCAATGTTGACGGCATTTATCTTGACCTGACCTTGCTCCAGGCGGGCTGGGCCAGCGTGGACGAGATCAGGCAGGCGATGATTGACTTTAAGGAGAGCGGGAAGTTCATTGTGGCATATGGGGAGACCTACACCCAGAATGCTTATTACCTGGCCACGGTAGCCGACAAAGTTTACCTTCATCCTGAAGGGAGCATCGACTTCAGGGGATTGAACTCTGAGCTGATATTCTTCAAGAATATGCTTGAGAAGGTGGGTGTTGAGCCCCAGGTGATCCGTCACGGGAAGTACAAGAGCGCCACAGAGCCCTTCTTCCTGGAGCAGATGAGCCCTGAAAACAGGGAGCAGGTGCTTTCTTATGTCAGCTCGATCTGGAACAGCGTGCTGAAGGGCATTTCCGACAGCCGGGGCCTGACAGTAAACCACATCAATGATGTGGCCAATGCTTATAACACGCGCAATGCAGCGCTAGCCCTGGAGAGCAGAATGATTGACGGCATCATGCATCGCGACGAAGTGCTTGAGGAGCTGCGCGAGCGGCTGGAAAAGGATGAGGCCAGGGACATTGAATTTGTGGAATTGAGCAAATACATGAATGTTCCCGAGAGCAAGGAGGCCCGCGCCCCGAGGAGTTCTGACAAGATTGCTGTAATTTACGGCATGGGCAATATTCTTTCGGGATCGGGCAATGAGCGCAGTATGGGCTCGGACCGGATAGCAGCAGCCATTCGAGAGGCCAGGCTCGACGAGTCGGTAAAAGCCATAGTCTTCCGTATCAATTCGCCGGGGGGCAGTGCGCTGGCCTCTGATGTCATCCTGCGTGAAGTGAAGCTTGCCAGCGGGGTGAAGCCCATGATTGCCTCTATGGGCGATGTGGCTGCCTCGGGCGGCTATTACGTGGCCTGCGGGGCCGACATGATCGTTGCCAGCCCCAGCACCATCACCGGCTCGATCGGGGTGTTTGGAATGATCCCCAATATGCAGAACTTCTTCAATAATAAGTTGGGCATCACCTTCGACAATGTCAAAACGAACGAATATGCCGATATGATGACGGTATCACGTCCGCTAAGGCCTAATGAGCGGGACATAATCCAGGAGAACATCGAGCAGGTATATTCGACCTTTACGACACACGTGGCCGAAGGCAGGGGCATCAGCGTGGCCCAGGTGGACAGTATTGGACAAGGCCGTGTTTGGAGCGGCGCCGAAGCCGTCCAGATCGGCCTGGTAGATGAGCTGGGTGGCTTGACTTACGCCATTGAGAAAGCAGCCGAAAAAGCAGGGCTCGAGACTTACCGCCTGGTGGAATACCCCACACGCAAGGACTTTTTCACCCAACTGTTGGAAGACTTCGGCCAGGTGCAGGAAGTATTTGTAAAGCGCAAACTTGGGGAAGCCTATCAATATTACAAGCAAGTAGAGCAGATGAACCAGATGACGGGCATTCTGACCCGCATGCCTTACGACATCATCATTTACTAAGGGAAATAAAACAGCAATAAAAAAGGGGCTGTGGCCCCTTTTTTATTTTCATTATCCCCGCTTAAACCTGGGGATATTTTTTCAGGATGTCAAAGGGCTTCATGAGCATGTCGACATACTGAGCGCGCTTATAGGCGTAGGGGTCTTTGCTGTTGGCCTTGGAGAGTTTTCCGCGGAAATCGTCCACTGACTCATATCCCTTTTCTTTCATCCACCGGCTCAGGTCTTCGATCATCTGCTCCACGTGTCCGTACTTGTTCTTGTAGATGGTACTGACCACCTGGACGGTATGGGCGCCTGCAAGGAGCATCCTGACCACATCCTGGCCTGTGAAAATACCCGAGTTGCTGCAGATACTGCCTTTGAGATTATTGTGCAGCAGGCCTGCATAGCGAAGGGACAGACGGTAATCGCCCACCTGGCTCAGGTTGAAGGGGAAGGAAAGTTCTTGTTTTTCCACATTTATTTCGGGCTGATACAGTCGATTGAACAATACGAAGGCATCGGCGCCGGCCTTGTCCATACGCCGGATCAACTGCAGGGTGTTGGTGTAGAAGGGGCTGAGCTTAACGCTGACAGGGATTTTCACCTTTGCCTTCACAGCCTTTAGGATTTTGAGTTGTTCATCTTCCATGGCCAGCCCGGTGGAGTCATAGTCGCTGGGCGGGGAATAGAAGTTCAGTTCCAGGGCGTCGATACCTGTCTTCTCCATTTCCACGGCGTACTCCACCCAGGTGCTTTCGGCCATGCAGTTAAGGCTGCCGATAACAGGAATGCTAAGGGCCTTTTTGAGCGCCCTGAGCTTCTCCAGGTGTTCGGCAGGGCCTGCGTGCTTAACGCTGGGGAAGAGTTTGATCATCTCGGCATTGCGCTCATTGTATTCCTCGAGGTCTTCCTCCATTTGGAGGCTTTCGAGGTTGACCTGCTCTTCGAACAAGGACTTGAATACCACTGCGGCGATACCCGCCTTTTCGAGTTTACGCGCCAGGTCCAGGTCAAAAGTCAGGTTACAGGCCCCAAGAATGATCGGGTTCTTCAATTCCAAACCCATATACTTCGTTTTCAAATTTGCCATACGATTCCTCCGTCAATATTTTTGGTTTGTTAAATTTATAAATATAATCTCAAGTATACAAAAAAAATAGTTTACTGCAGTCAATTTTTAAGGAAAACATGCTTCAGGGGCCATCAGGCTTCAAAAAAAACGACCCGCAGGCTAGCGGGCGTATAAAAAGCAAGAGGTGGCACGGTAATCCACCTCCTGCTCTTTTTAACCACCAAAACAAAACAACATTAACCAATAAAACAACTAAAACCTTGCAAAACTTTTTGAAGCTGGTTCTGCTCTAAACAGCATACCAATTTAAACAAACTTTTAAAGAAAAGCAAGACATTTTTTGTCTTTTTCATTCTTTTGTAAAGTTATTTTTAAAAAAGCCTTGAAACAAGCGTATTGATGCGGATTTTAGCGGGTAGAAACACCTAAAGGGAACGCTGAAACCAGCAGGGACTCATTAAGGGCGGCGCCTGACCAGGATCCGTGGTTCAAGCATATCGAGCATTGCATACCTGACGCCTTCCCTGCCCAGGCCGCTGTCTTTCACGCCGCCATAGGGCATATGGTCGGTTCGAAAGATGGGGGTATCGTTATGAATGACCCCACCTACTTCAAGTTTATTGAAGGCCAGGTCAAGCTCTTGAATGTCATTTGTAAACACGCCTGCCTGCAAACCATAAGGGCTGTTGTTGACCATTTGGACGGCCTCTTCAAAGCGATCGAAAGGGTGCAGGGTCACCACCGGACCAAAGACTTCTTCGTCGTACACCTTCATTCCCGGGCCGGCCTGCATAATAACGGTGGGTTCCACAAAGGCGCCTTTCCTGTGGCCGCCGCAGGCCACCTTTGCTCCTGTCATCACAGCCTCATCGATCCACTGTTCGACCCTGCGGGCGTTATCCTCATCGATCATCGCGGTGATGTCGGTATGGGGCGAGAGGGGGTCTCCGTACTTCAGCCCGCCGACAGCCTCCACCAGTTTCCTGCTGAAGGCCTCAAAGAGGCTTTTGTGGACAAAGATACGCTGGGCGTGGATACACACCTGGCCCTGATAGGCAAAGCCTCCCGTAAGGCAACGGCTCACGGCATGATCGATTTGGGCCGTAGCGGCCACGATGGTGCCTGCATTACCACCCAGCTCGAGCACTACCTTTTTCTTTCCTGCACCGGCTTTCATTTTCCAGCCCACCGCAGGCGAGCCCGTAAAGGACAAGAGCTTGAAGCGCTCATCGGTAACTAGCATATTTCCTGTTTGGCGGTCCATGGGCAGGACAGAGAAAGCGCCCTTTGGAAGGGCCGACTCATCGATTATTTCAGCCAGTGCAAGGGTAGCCAAAGGGGTGGATGAAGCGGGCTTAAGCACGATGGGGCATGCGGCAGCGATGGCAGGGGCAATCTTATGCGATGCCAGGTTCAGGGGGAAGTTAAAGGGGCTGATGCCTGCCACGGGGCCAATTGGGAAATATTTGACCAGCCCTTCTCTGCCGTCCGCCTCGGGGGTCCAGTCGAGGGACAGGTATTCTCCAGGCAGGCGCCTGGCCTCTTCCGAGGCCACAAAAAAGGTTTGGGCGGCACGCCGCACCTCTGCTAGGGCATAGCGCCACGGCTTGGCGGCTTCGCGGGCGATGAGGGAGGCAAAGACGTCCTCCTGTCGGATAATTTTTTGCGACACCTCCAGCAGGATCTTGCTGCGTTCCCAGTCGCTCATCTTCCTGAGGGGTTCAACGGCCTGCAGAGCGGCTTCCACAGCCTGTTCATATTCTTGCTTTCCTGCAAGCCAGGTTTTTGCCAAGGGACGGCCATCAAAGGGGCAGGATACAATAAGTTCATTGGAGGAGGTTAAGAACCTGCCCCCTGCATAGATCCGGAAAGATTCCATACTAATGTCTTAAAAGATTTACCAGATTGTATTGCGCTGGAATGGTGAAGGGGCAAAGAAGCCGCGGTTCATGGCCCCTGCAGGCGAAAAGGGGCTGAAGGGGTTGTAGCCGCTAGACACGTTGAACTGAGCTCCGAAGCGGAAGTGCTCGCTCACCTTGTAATCGAAACCCATCATGACGCCCCTGGGGTTCATATTGAAGGCTTGGCCGTTCATCTGAGGCATGAAGGCCTGGTAGTTGTTGTTTTCCATCCAGCTGCCTCCTGTGATTGTGAGGCGCGGGCTCAACTGGTAGGCGCCAAAGGCATAGACGGTGGTGCTGAACAGACGCTGGGGCATGGCGTCCTGGGTGGCTTCACCCGCAAAGAGGCCGAAGGGGGCCAACGCAGTACTTCCCGAAAAGTGACCCGTAGAGAAGAGGCTCCCGACGACCAGGCTGAAGCGCTGGCCCGGATTCCACTGGAAGTGCGGAGCAAAAGACTGTGAGAACAGAGAGCTGCTCCCAAACCCTGTAGTGAATGAGGAGCCAAGCATAAACCCGAAATCGGTTTTAGGCAGGAGGTTTATTTCTTCGGCAGGAGCCTCAAAAAGCGATTTCTCCTGCGCCATCAGTGGCCTGCCTGCCAGGAGCAGGAGGGCAAAAAACAGGGCTAAAATACCATTTGAAGCTTTCATAACTCTTACGATTAAAAAACAGCCTTAATCAATAAACGCCTGAAAAGGCCTGGATGTTTTCTTTTGATAAACAAAAATAGGAAAATCCAGGTGCATTGTCAAGGATTCAATCCCAATCTTTTCAGAATAAAAAATTGATTACATTTATATCCCTGTTTCCCAAATAACCCAATTTGCGAACACATAAACCAAAAGACATGAAAAAGAACATAGGGAACACCGACAAGCTTATCCGGACCATTATTGCCGTTGTCATTGCCATTCTGATTTACACCCATGTGATTACAGGGGCCCTGGGCATTGTGCTGTCTGTGTTGGCTATCATTTTGTTGCTTACCAGCCTGTTGGGGTTCTGCCCGCTGTATTATCCCTTTGGGGTCAGCACCATCTGCAAGAAAAAGTAAGCTTCGCGGTTAATTTGCTGTTCATCCCGTTGTCTTGTGGGTTTTTTTTCGGATTTTTGCAAGAAGAACCCCAATAAACAACAAGGCATGGGAACAGAATCTTCAAATAAGTATAAGATCGGCCTGGTGCTCAGCGGCGGGGGCACGCGTGGCTTTGCCCATCTGGGCGCGCTGAAGGCCCTGAAGGAGCACAACATTAAACCCGACATCATCGCGGGGGTCAGTGCGGGGAGCATTGTGGGGGCCCTGTATGCCGACGGTGAGGATGCGGAGAAGGCCCTGAAAGCCCTCACCAGCAAAAAACTGTTTGGATTCCTCGAGTTTATGATTCCGCGAAACGGCCTGGTCAAAATGTCAGGCTTTCAGAAAACACTACGGAAGCACCTAAGCTCCGAGAAATTTGAAGACCTGAAGATCCCCCTTATCATATTTGCCGTCAATGTCAACAAGGCCGAGCTGGAGCGCTTCGACAAGGGCGACCTGGTGAGTGCCATCACCGCCTCTTCATCTATCCCGGTGGTTTTTCCCCCAGTGGAAATCAACGGGGCATATTACCTGGATGGGGGGATCATCAACAACTTCCCTGTTGACCTGCTGCGCGACGACTGTGAAACGCTTATCGGAATCAATGTAAACCCTATCGGTGAATTTAAAAAGATCCACAGCCTGAAGGCCATCGCCGAAAGGGCTTTTCACATCTCGATGCGCAACCAGGAAGCCGAGAAGGAAAAACTATGCGACATTTATATAGAGCCTGACGGGGTGGACCAATATGGCCTGCTGGATATTTCGAAAGCTGCCGAGATCTTTGAACTGGGCTATAAAAAAGCCTCTGAAGTTCTTGAAAAAGCCAGGAATAAACCTCAATAAACCCGGCAAGGAAGCCTTCATACATTGGGTTATTTACAAATTAACTGAATAATAACTTATTAAGAAGGTTATAATATATTTTGCCTTAATACTTATCTTTGCATCATTGAACCTGAGATACCATGAATCATCCCTTAAGTGTTTACAATTCGCTCTCCAGGAAAAAGGAGCCGTTTATTCCCATGAATCCTCCATTTGTCGGCTTGTATGTTTGCGGTCCGACGGTTTATGGTGATGCCCACCTGGGACACGCCCGGCCTGCCATAACCTTTGACCTTGTGTTTCGTTACCTTCAACATCTGGGCTATAAAGTTCGTTATGTGCGCAACATCACCGATGTAGGGCACCTGGAAAATGACGCTGATGCAGGAGAAGACAAGATTGGAAAGAAAGCGCGCCTGGAACAGCTTGAACCTATGGAGGTGGTGCAATATTACTCTGACCGCTACCACGAAGACATGGATTCGCTCAACGTCAAAAAGCCCAGCATCGAGCCACGGGCTTCGGGTCACATCATCGAGCAAATCGAGATGGTTAAGGCCATCCTAAAGGCGGGCTTTGCCTATGAAGTGAATGGCTCGGTATATTTCGACGTGGCGAAGTACAACAAGTCGCATAACTACGGAAAACTTAGCGGGCGGCTCCTTGAGGATATGATGGCGGGATGCCGCAATCTTGAAGGGCAGGAAGAGAAACGCAACAGCGTGGACTTTGCCCTGTGGAAGAAAGCAAGCCCTGAACATATCATGCGCTGGCCCTCCCCCTGGAGTGAAGGCTTTCCGGGATGGCACCTGGAATGCTCAACGATGAGCACCAAATACTTGGGCGAGGAATTCGACATCCATGGCGGGGGGATGGACCTGCTGTTTCCCCACCACGAATGCGAGATTGCACAGAGCAATGCCGCCAACGGCAAGGATGCAGTCCGCTATTGGCTGCACAACAATATGATCACCATCAACGGGCAGAAAATGGGCAAATCGCTGGGCAATTTCATTACCTTGCGCGAGTTTTTTTCGGGGCAGCACAAGGGTCTTGAGCGGGCCTACCATCCGATGACCATACGTTTCTTCATCCTGCAGGCCCATTACCGCAGCACCCTCGACTTCAGCAACGAGGCCCTTGATGCCGCGGAGAAAGGCCTGAAACGCCTGCTTCAGGCTCAGGAGACCCTTCATAAAATTGCAGCCTCAAAGCAATCGAGTGTTGAAGTATCCTCCATTGGCCAGAAATGCTATGAGGCCATGAATGACGATTTCAACAGCCCTGTAGCCATTGCCCAGTTATTCGATGCCGTAAGGATCATCAATGCTGTATTCGACAAGAAGGAAAGCCTGAGTGAAGCCGACCTGGCAGAGCTCAAAAGCATTTTCGACACTTTCCTGACAGATATCTTTGGCCTGATCAGCACTTCAGGTTCAGTCAGCGAGCACTTGCACGGGCTCATTGACGGACTAATGGAGATGATCCTCGACATCAGGCAAAACGCCCGTCAGCAAAAGGACTGGGGCACCTCCGACAAGATTCGCGATGGCCTGAATAATTTAAACATCGTGGTAAAAGACGGCAAAGGAGGGGCCGAATGGAAACTTAACCCCTAAGCAGAGACAAAGCAGCCAAGGATCCTTCTCCTGAAATAAGGACGGGCTATTGTTGCATTTAGGCAAAGAGCGCTTTTCTCATTCAACCTAACTAAATTCCCGGGCGTTGACACGCCCGGGAATTCTTTTTTATGCTCCCTGATTCCCCAGGTATTTCTGTCTGAACAAAGCAAAACGGGCACCTACTGCACAGGAGCAGGGTGAACCTTCATTATTTTTCACCCGGGTATCAAAAGTTAAGGACTAACAAAACAGTCACCTAAGGGGTGGCAACCAAGCAAGCGGCCTTTCCTTGGCTGGCCCGGCTTATTAATGGATTCGGGGGTATTTGCCGAAGCGTTCATTTTGATACAGAAAAAGGGGGATAAATGGTAATAGTAGCAGTATTGAAATTTTGGTATAAAATACTTTCATAAACATTGATTTAATTAAGAAATTATTTGTAGATTTATCATTAGCCTGTGTCGACTAAACATAGATATAGATGTGTGGATTTGTAGGAATTTTTGAAAAAACGGGGAAAACGCCTGAAAGCCTTGTCCTGAGCAGGATGGCGGAGACCATAAATCACCGTGGACCTGATGAAGAAGGTGAATTCAAAGAAGGGTCTGTTGGATTTTACCACAAAAGATTATCGATCATAGATCTTTCCACAGGAAAACAACCCATGGCCTATGAAGACTGTGTCATCGTCTACAATGGAGAAATTTACAATTATATTGAGCTCAGGGAAGACCTCCTCAGATTGGGGCACCGGTTCAGTTCGACCTCCGACACAGAGGTTTTGTTGCATCTTTATAAGGAGTACGGAGAAGAATTTACCGAGAAATTGAATGGCATGTTTGCCTTCATTATATATGACCGTGGGAAGAACCGTTTATTTATTGCCCGCGACCATTTTGGCATCAAGCCCCTGTATTGGTACGGCGACTCGCAGCGACTCCTGTTTGGCAGTGAGATCAAGGCCATCCTGGCATTTCCCGGGCTTAAGGCTGAGCCCAGGCCTGAAAGCATTCACGAATACCTGACTTTTCAGTTTATCATGGGTGAACACACAATGTTCAGGAACATTTATAAAGTACCTCCCGGTCATCAGATGACGGTGGACATTCAATCAGGGGATATCAAAACGAGGAAATACTGGAATCCGGACTTCACGCTTGACCCATATCACACAGAGGAATACTTCATTGTCGAATTAAGAAAGATCCTTGAAGAAACCATACGCCAGCAATTGCGCAGCGATGTTCCGCTGGGCACCTATTTAAGCGGGGGCTTGGATTCGTCACTGGTCACAATTCTCTCGGCCAGGTTCCTTGACAAGCCCATCAAGTCATTTACAGGTTCTTTTCATGAAGGGCCCGAGTTCAGTGAGCTTCATTATGCAAGGATTGCTGCCAGACACAGCAATGCCGAACTTATAGAAATTTTTCCAACCGAAAGAGAGTTTATTGACCTGCTACCCAAGCTGATCTATCATCTGGATGAACCGGTTGCAGGGCCTGGTCTCTTCCCCCAGTATATTGTTTCCAGAGAGGCTTCAAAGCACGTAAAGGTGATGCTGGGAGGACAAGGGGGTGATGAGATCTTCGGGGGTTATGCCCGTTATCTGGTGGCTTATTTAGAGCAGGCTATCAAAGGCGCCATCAATGAGACCAATGAAGAGCAGGAGCACATTGTTTCCCTGCGTTCCATCCTGCCCAACCTGCCCGCTTTGAGGCAGTACCTGCCTATGATGAAGGACTTTTGGAAGGATGGTGCCTTTGAGCCGATGGACCGAAGGTATTTCAACCTCCTGAACCGTTTGGGCAACACGGCCACCTACCTGAAGCGTGAATTCCTTGCAGATAGCAAGGGGAATGGGATATTTGAGAAGTTCTCCCATTACTTTAATGACAATAACACCTTGAGCTATTTCAACAAAATGACCCACTTTGATATGCATGCCAGTCTGCCTGCCCTGCTTCAAGTGGAAGACCGGGTGAGCATGGCAGCCTCTATCGAGTCGAGGGTCCCTTTGCTGGACCGCCGTATTGTGGATCTCATTTCGCATATGCCTGCGGGCATGAAGTTTAGAGGCGGGGAATTGAAATACCTGCTCAAAAGAGCCATCAAAGACCTGATGCCCCCTGAAATCCTCAACAGGAAGGACAAGATGGGTTTCCCGGTACCCCTGCACCTCTGGTCGAAGAACCAGGCCAAGCAATTCATCCTGGATGTCTTTCATTCGCAAAAAGTCAGGGAGCGAAGTATCATCAATACAGATTATGTAGAAAAGCTCATAGACTCTGAACAACCTTTTGGCAGGGGGCTGTGGGGCTTGCTTTCACTTGAAATTTGGTTTAATCAATTTATTGACAATTAATTCTTACGTATGACCCAGAATTCTTTCCCGATCAATGAGGCCACCTGGAAGGTGGAAAAAATAGGTGTGGTTGGACCCGGAATTGTGGGGATGCCCATGGCAGCCCTGCTGGCCAGCGCCAGGATCAAGATTGGTACGACAGCCCCTGCCCGTGTGGTTGTCATTCAGCGCAACTCAAAAAACTCCGGCTGGAAAACCCAGGCCATCAACGAAGGCCGCTCGGTAATCGGCGGCATTGAACCCGGCCTGGACGCCATCACAGCCCAGGCTGTGAAGGATGGCATCCTTTCGGCAAGCCACGACTTTGAAGCACTCAGTGAGGCTGATGTCATCCTGGTTTCGGTACAAACCGACAAGAAAGGTTTTGAGCCGGATTATGGTCCCCTGTTCGGGGCACTGGAAGGCCTTGCTCTTGCTTTAAAAAAGAAACCTCCCCATAAGATCCCTTTGCTGGTGTTTGAATCGACCCTTGCCCCCACCACCATGGACACCCTGATTCGCAATCATTTTAAAAAACACGGCCTGGAGGAAGGCAAGGACATTCTCCTGGGCAACAGCCCTAACCGGGTCATGCCGGGGCGCCTGGTGGAAAGGGTATCCAAATCGGATAAGCTCGCAGGAGGCCTTCATCCACAAACTCCCAACCTGATTGAGAAACTCTACAACCATATCGTTACCGAAGGAACCTTGCACAAGACCAACAGCCTGACAGCAGAAATCGTAAAAACCCTTGAGAATGCCTACCGGGATGTCAGGATTGCCTTCTCGGCTGAGATCGTAAGGTATTGCGATAAACACGACATTGACTTTTTCGGGCTACGGGATGTGATCAACGAAAGGATGGCACAAAGCGATAACGCAAGCAAAGACCCCAATGCCGTTCCCAGCGGCGGCCTCCTGGTGCCAATGCTGGGCGTAGGCGGGCATTGCCTTCCCAAGGATGGAATTCTGCTCTGGTGGCGCAACATTGAAGCAGGTAAGGACACCTCAAACAGCCTAATCATCAACTCGAGGGACATCAACGATGCCTCACCTGTTCTGACCTTCAGGCAGGCCGAAAAAACCTTCGGGAGTTTAAAAGGTAAAAGGATTGCCCTTTTGGGGGTAGCCTACCGGTTTAATTCGGAAGACACAAGGAATTCTCCCACCCTCACGCTGGCAAATTATCTTCGCGATGAAGGTATTTCCTATATCCTGCATGATCCTTATGTGAAACCACAGGACCAGAACCTGTTGAAATACAATCAGGAAAATTTCTTTACACGTGACCTGGGAGAAGCCCTGAAGGGAGCAGATGTGGTGATTATGTGTACTGCCCATAAGGAATACATGGATCGCATGGCCACAATCCGGAACACCCCGGGGCTTTCCGGCCTTATGGATGCCTGCAACATTTACCCCCCTGCTGAATTTGCCGAGGCACCTTTTGCATATACAGGCATTGGCCGCGGAAGAAAACCAGCTTCGGAAGAATTCACCAGGTTTGTGTTCGAAAGCTTCAGGGCCATGGAAAGAGGCCTTGCGCGCGAGCTACTGCAACTGATAGAGTTCTACAACAAGCATTTTGCCTTTGACGAATACAACAAGGTGGATTTCAAAGTGGTGCAAAAGCTTGCCCGCACCTGTGGAACAGGATGTGAAATCGCTGACCCTGAGAAAGTGGATGATGTCCCTGAATACAAGGGGTTCAAAACCAGGCTGGCCGAGTGTGCAAGCAAGCTTTAGGAACCAGGATCAGGAAAGAATGAAAGGGAAGTAAAATGAATGAAGGAAAACGTTGGGGGATCATAGGGGGAGGATTCCTTGGAATGACCCTGGCTTTGCGGCTGGCACAAGGCGGACATAAGGTCACCATTTTCGAGGCAGCCCCCCAGCCGGGAGGGCTTGCCAGCTCTTGGGAAATGGACGGAGTGACCTGGGATCGCTTTTATCACGTCATCCTGATGTCGGACCTCAATACCCGCAAGATCATTTCCGAATTAGGCCTGGAGAAGGATTTCCGTTGGGTGGAGACGAAAACAGGCTTCTATTCCGGGGGGAAACTGTATTCGATGTCAAACCTTATAGAGTTTTTTCGCTTCCCTCCCATCAACCTGATCGATAAGTTCAGGCTTGGCCTGACCATATTCGTGGCGTCAAAGATCAGGGACTGGAGAAGGCTGGAGAGGCTCCCTGTCTCAGAATGGCTCATCCGCTGGTCGGGTAAGCGGGTATTTGAGAAGATATGGCTCCCGCTTTTGAAAGCTAAGTTGGGCGAAAACTACAGGGACACCTCTGCTGCATTTATCTGGACTACCATTCAAAGAATGTATGCCGCGCGGAAAAGCGGCCTGAAGAAAGAGATGTTTGGGTATGTACGAGGCGGGTATGACCGTGTTAACAAGAGGTTTGCCGAACACCTCCAGGAATTGGGTGTAAGTTTCCATTTCAGCACCAAAGTGAAGGAGGTTAGGAAAACAGGGCCATCAAAGCTTACCATTACAACAGAGAAGGGCGCAACGGAAGAATTCCATCACGTAATCTCTACTTTACCCTCCAGGCTTTCGGTGGAGATCGCCCAGGGCCTTACTGATAAAGAAAGAGAACAGCACCGCTCGATCCGCTACCTCGGGGTTATTTGCCCAACGCTCTTGCTAAAAAAGGCCATTTCGCCCTATTATGTGACCAACATCACCGATACCTGGCCACCCTTCACAGGGATCATAGAAATGACCGCACTTATTGACAAAAAAGAAGTCGGGGACAAAAATATGGTTTACCTTCCGAAATATGTCAACCCCGACGACCCCCTGTTTGAAGCCAGTGAGGAGCAACTCCGTGGAACATTCATCCAATCATTGTTGAAGATGTATCCTCACCTTAAGGAGGACGACATCCTGTTCTGGGGGGTCTCAAAAGCCAGGCTCGTGCTTGCCCTGCCTACCCTCAATTACTCTCAGGAATTACCCGGAATAAGGACTTCCCTGGAGAATTACTATATCGTTAATGGTGCCCAGATTATCAACGGCACCCTCAACATCAACGAAACCATTCAGGTGGCAGAAACAAAACTGGAGGAAATAATTGATGAGCAAGAAATCTAAACCGCTGGCCTGCATTTCGCTTGACCTGGATAACCAGTGGTCGTATATGAAGATCCACGGGGACGAGGGCTGGGACCAGTACCCTTCGTATTTCGACATTTTCATCCCGCATGTGCTCGACATCCTGGATGAGCTGGATCTGAAGATTACTTTTTTCATTGTGGGAAAAGACACCGAGCGGGAAGAAAACCGGCGGTATCTGAAAATGATCGTTGACCGGGGCCACGAAGTGGGCAATCACTCTTATCACCATGAATCCTGGCTGCAGACCTACAGTCCTGAGCAGATTGAACAGGAGATCATCAGGGCAGAAGAGGGGATCAGGCTGGCAACTGGAAAAACCCCGAAAGGATTCAGGGGCCCCGGGTTTAGCTGGAGCATCGACTTGCTCAGGGTGCTGGAACAAAGGGGTTACCTATTCGATGCCTCCACCCTGCCCACCTACCTGGGCCCCCTGGCACGGAAATACTACTTCTGGAAGTCTGACCTCTCAAAAGAAGAGAAAAAAGCCCGCAAGGAGCTGTTCGGAAAGTTCAGCGAAGGATTCAGAAGCCTTAAACCCTATCACTGGGACCTTGGCAATGGGAAAAAGATCATGGAAATTCCGGTAACTACCATGCCGGTGTTTAAATTCCCCTTTCACCTGAGCTACCTGCTCTACCTGAGCAATTTTTCAATAGCCCTGATGAAGATATACCTCTGGCTGGCCATCAGCCTGTGCAAAATCACCCGGACGCCCATCAGCTTTTTGCTTCACCCCCTGGACATCATTGGCGGAGATAAGATTGAGGCATTGAGCTTTTTCCCGGGGATGAACCTTGCGACGAAGAGAAAGGTAAAAGTATTCAAATATGTTCTATATCAATTAAAAAGAAACTTCAGCCTGAACTCCATGAATGGCTTTTCAGAATTATACAGCCAAAGAAATTTGAAAACCCGTACCGTCAAAAAGCAATAAACATGGGATGCCCCTTGGGAGGAAAGGAAGCTTACCGACAAAAATTCGTTGTGAATGGCTACAGCATTATGAACTGTACTGAATGCCAGCATGCCTTTACTGACATTACTTTAAAGCCGCAAGAAATTAAGGAAATCTATTCCGACCGTTATTTCTATGGGGGAAAATATGGGTATCCTGATTATACCCTTGAAAAAGACATATTGATCAGGCGAGGGGAAAAATATGCCAAATTGCTTTCCAGACACCTTCAGCCGGGTTTGCTGCTTGATGTTGGTGCAGCGGCAGGTTTTATCATGAAAGGCTTTGAAAATGCAGGTTGGAGAACCATGGGCATCGAGCCCAACGAACATATGGCTGTCTATGGGAGGGAAAACCTGCACATGGATATCCGGACAGGCACCCTTGAGGAAGCCAGCTTTGCCCAAAGCTTTGACCTGGTCCTGTTGATCCAGGTCATTGCCCACCTGTTTGATTTAGGCAAATCCATGAAGCATGTTTCCGAAAAAGTTAAAGAGGGAGGGTATGTTTTGGTTGAAACCTGGAACAAAAACAGCCTCTCAGCACGGCTTTTGGGGCAATACTGGCACGAATACAGCCCTCCATCCACCCTGAATTTTTTCAGCAAAAAGTCCCTTGACCTGCTGATGGGGCATTATGGCTTTAGACTTATTTCCAGGGGGAGACCCGGCAAAAAAATTTTGGGTGAGCATGCACGTTCCTTGTTGCGATACAAATTTGAGTCCAGCAAAAGTTTAAAATGGCTAAAAGGCCTGGAAAGGATTATCCCCCAAAAGGCAAGAATCCCATATCCTTCAGAAGATTTATTTTATGCCATCTATCAAAAAAACACCAAATAACCATGAAAGAAGAGCAAAAACCAATGGTATCCATTGTAATTCCAGGCTACAATGAGGAAGCCCTCATCATACCCAACCTGACCACAATCTGCAATTACATGAAGGGTTTGGAGGGAAAATACGACTGGGAGATTGTTTTTGTTAACGATGGCAGCAAGGATCAAACAGGCAAACTGGCAGATGACTTTGCCCGAGAAAACCCGCGCGTTAAGGTCTGTCATCATATCGTAAACCTGAACCTGGGGAATGCCCTGAAAACGGGATTCAGCAATGCACAAGGGGATTACACCGTGGTCCTGGATCTGGACCTAAGCTATGGGGTAGAACACATTGAGAAAATTGTCGATACCCTGATCACCACCCAAGCCCACGTCGTGATAGCCTCTCCATACATGAAAGGAGGGAAGGTTACTGCGGTGCCTTTTATGAGGGCTTTTCTGAGCCGTTGCGTCAACCGCTTTATGCGCCTGGCAGCTCAAGAGAAATTCCACACCTATACCGGAATGGTCAGGGGCTTCCGCACCGACTTCATTCAGAACCTCAACCTTAAGACTAAGGATTACGAAGTCAATCCTGAAATCTTATATAAAGCGATGATCCTTAGGGCAAGGATTGTGGAGGTCCCTGCGCACCTCGACTGGACCGAACAAAACAAGTTGAAGGGGAAAAGAACGTCTAATATGAGAATTCTCAAAAGCATCTTTTCCGGTCTGATGAGTGGATTTATTTTCAGGCCCTACATTTTCTTCCTGGGTGCAGGGTTCCTGCTTTTTCTTATCGCATTGTACATCATTGTTTGGATCTTTATCAATACATTCAATGTTTATCCCGATGTTGTGGTCACCGGGGGCTATTTTGACGAACGATTCTCACAGGCGGTTTCCCTGGTGTTTCAAAAAAGACCGCATTCATTTTTTGTAGGGGGGTTTACCCTCCTCTTATCTTTTATCTTTTTTGCAATAGGATTTTTGTCCTTACAGAACAAACGATATTTCGAGGAACTTTTCCACTTAACATCCAATCTTAAAAGAAGATGAAACAAAACTTACCGGGGAATCTGAGAAAAATATTTAAGCCGCGAAACATTGTTTTCGGCATAACTATTCTTCTGATTTTATTATTCCTGCTTATTGCGCAAAAATACAAAATCTCCATCGATGAAATTAACTCACTGGAAACCACATCCATACCCCTGGGCAGGGTGTACCATCAAGCCATGGATTTTGAAAATCAGGCCCCGCTTTATTTCCTGTCCCTTAAACTTTGGCGTTTTATTGATGGTTCTGTTTTTCATGCTCAACTACTATCCTTGATCTTTTCCATTGCAGGATTAATAACCCTTTATAAGCTTCTTTCCCTGTTTGTCCCCCAAAGAACAGCCGCTTTCCTGTCCCTGTTGTTTGTGCTTAACCCCTTCTTCCTGACTTCTTCTTTTATTATCAGAAACATCTCTTTCACAATATTCTTAAGCTTACTGCTGCTGTATTCATTTTTCAAGGTATTTTATAATGATAAAAAAGGACCTGTTCCCTTTGTCTTGTTTAGCCTTCTTTCTGCCTTTGCCCTTTATAGTCATTATTATCTTGGGTTTTTATTGCTTTCACTTGGGATAACCCTACTGATTCAGAGAAAGTTCTCAGCCTTCATTTCATTCATTTTATGTATGTTCTTTCCCTTAATAAGCCTTATCCCAATAATCCTCGATATCCAAAAGCAAACCAACACTTATGCCGATTATGTTTTTGGAACCCCATCGATAAAAGAGTATATTATTTTCTTAACCAGCAGACTCGAGAACTTCATAACAGATTACAAGTGGCTTGGCCTTTCCAGAACTTATAGGTTTGCAATGAGAGTGTTCTTAATCGTGGCCTTTCTTTTTCCAATCCTGTTTTTTCTCTTTAAGAATTTTAAAAACTTAAATGAGAAAAATAAATCTATGCTGATAATTTTCGTTTTACTGCTATTCTTCTTTTCAAGCCTTTTTGTAATTTTTAATTGGGATTTTGTGATGCCCAGACATGTTATCCCATTATTTGTTCTACTAATTCTTGTTGTTATGTTGTTTTCTAACGAATCCCATAAGAAAACTTCCAAAATAAGCTTATACTTTCTTTTTTTAATAATTTATCTCGTTTCATTTTTAAATATTAATAAATTCAATGTTCATAACGGATACAAGGATGCAGCAGGATATTTGGCTGAGAATTATGACAAGAACGACATTATAATCGCATACCCCGAAGCAGTAGGCAGAGTATTGAAATATTATTCACCCCAAAATTTCCCTACAATAGAAATGCTGCCCCTTACGCATGATTATAGGGAAAGTTATAATATTAACAAGTGGATCTTCCATTCAAAAGGTGAAGCCATTCCCCAGATCCTGGACAAAACCAGAAATGCCCCGAAAATCTTCCTGTTAACACCCCCATGGCTTACTGAATTGCATGGCATTGATTTTAATATCGAAATGGTTGATCAAATATTTGATTCCTTGTTTGTTAAAAAAAATACCTTTTCATACCACGGAGATATTGTAATCCAGCAATATATCAACAACAAGGAAGCATATTAAAAAAGTTTCATTACCATGGTCTTCACCCATAGTTCCAGGAAAAAATTTTGCATTTACCCGGGAATTCTAAATAATATGAAAATTTTGGCAGAATGACATAAAAGGCATTTTCTCCAGCCTTGCATTTCGGGAATACATTATTTGAATAACCTGTCCAGTTTCTTCGTAATAAAATGATTTTCATCCAGATAAACATACAGGTCTTGTTTGGTTACCAACTTTAATTCCCTTATCAGAAAATAAGCAAATAAAGCCATTAAAGGCGGAGTAATTATAAGGATAATGAGAGGAGAAAATTTGAGAAAGTGAATAATCAGACCAAGGGATACCAGCGAAGCAATATATACCACAAGTTTTAGAAACTTGCTTTTCTCACTGAATATCATATTATTTAAATAGATTCTCTGACAATACATCATATGGGAGAAGCTCGCAATATAGGAAAGTAAAAAACCAAGGTAAACAGCCTTAAAACCAAAAAACTCCTGGAAAATAAGAAGGGGAATCGAAATTCCGATGATCATAAAAATCTGGTTGTAGAAAAGCCGTAAGGGGTGGTTAACGCCTAGATAAATGCCTAAAGGATCCACTGAAAGGCTCCCGAAAAAAGAGCCTACCGTAATAACAAGGAGCACGTTGGTGATAACGTCCACATTTTCTCCGATCCAGAAGCTTACCAGGGCATTTGTTGCAAAAAGCAAAATGACAGAAATCGGAATGAGTCCCACAATCAGTTTTTCCTGCACATCTTTCACTAAAAAAGCAGCCTTTTTCTTGTCCTGCATTTCGGAAAAATATTGGAATAAAGGCCACAACCCCCCTTTTAAAATTCGTGTTAACTGATTACGAACCCTTAGCCCGATATCCACAAACCCCACAAAGGTCACCCCAAAGAAATTTGACACCAGCACTTTGATCAGTGGTTCGGTAAATAAACCCAACACCCCAGACAAATAAACCTTCAGGCCATAACCCAATTGCTTTCTCACTGAGGCCCTATAATACCCCCTGAACCCATCCATATCAATGGGCCCCCAAGCCCTGAGCGAAAGTATGACGGTAAAAACAAACCACACCAAGGCGGCAACCAGAATGGCAATCCCAACCAACTCAAGACCGCCCCCAAAAGAAACAAATAATAGGATCAGCGACCAGTAGATAATACTATACACAAATTGCATAATATTTACCTTATAGATCTGTTTAAGGGATTCAAGCACGGCACTGAAAGGCATTCCGATAAACAAAAGGGCATTGGCAAATACAAGACAATTGAACAGGAACTTACTTGGCCCAAGGTAGTCTTTCCCAACATTCAGAATTTTCAGAATAATGAATTCGTTAAAGAGCAACAGAACGGCCCCCATTAGGATCATTATGGCCAGCATCGAGACAAAGGCTACAATTATATCCTGAGAGGACTCACGACTTTTCCCCTGGAAGGAAAGAAACTTGATCAGTGCTATATGAAACCCGACATTGGTAAGTCTTGACAAATCACCAATGGTGCTGATGATGGCAAAGATCCCAAAAAGTTCAGCACCCAACAGGCTCATAAAGACCGGAATGGTAATGAAGGTAAGAATGGCAATCAGGAGTTTTTGAATCACTCCTGAAAGCGAATTCTTTGCAAACAACTTTTTATTTTCACTCATCCCTAAAAAAATATAACGTCCATTTTCGCGGCCTTTACCATCAGGGAAACAAGCCTTTCCCCTACAAAAATGACGCTCATTCAGGTTTTACCGGCATTACACAGACAATTGCCTGCTTTTAATATTAAAATGTTACTATAAATTTATATGTTTTATAGGAACAATTATACTATTTAGCAAACAAACTCAAAAAAAAGAAAAAAAAGAAAGTTTCACCGTTTAGGCAAACAATTTCAACGAACTGATGGCCCTTGGCTATTACGAAAAAAAATCATGCTTCCCGCGTCAAATAAAGCTTTTTTAGCATCGAAACCTTATCAAAACAAGTAATATCTTTCTTAAGTCCAATCCACACATTTTTCTGTAGACAAAATTTTAATATTGGAAATAAAATCCTTAACTTTATTGATAGCAACCATCAATTCATTCATGGGTAAAGTGTCAGGCCTTTGTGCCATTGACCAGGCGCTGAATGTGAAGCAATATGCAAAAAGCCTATATCTACCCAATCTCTTCCCGAGCTGCAAAGGATTTACACAATCCTTACCTCGAGCATTTTATGGGTTCACTGAAGGAAAAATTTCATTTTTTAAATAGCGACAAACCTTCCAATAAGGGAATTGCCGATATATTGAAATATCTGGGGGAGGCAGACACGGTATTTCTTCACTGGCCAGAAAACATCGTTGACAGAAAATTCGGGTTGTTTCAGGCCATCTTGTTGACGGTTATGATTCCTGTCTTCAGGTTACGAAAAATAAGCATCGTTTACGTAGTCCACAACAAACTTTCACATTCCGAGAAAAGGCGAAGGATAAAAAGCTTTATTGCCCGAAGTTTAATACAACACAGCAATTTCCTGGTGACCCACGCCCGGGAAGGCGTTGATTTTATTCAAACTTTTTCACGCAAGCCGAAACGGGTCTTCTTTTTCCCCCACCCCATCGACAAGCCTCCGGCCCAACTTATTAGAGAAAAGGACATCGATGTTTTGATCTGGGGAAACATTGCCCCCTATAAAGGCGTACACAACTTCCTGCTTTCCCTGAACAAAGAAGTGAACCACAGACCCTGGAATATCCTTATAGCAGGGAAAGTGTCTTCCGACGAATACTACCAGGAGCTCCTTCAAATTCAACCGGAAGGAGTGTCCCTTTTAAATGAATTCATTGACGATGACCAACTACATGATTTGATCAGCAGGAGTCGTATCGTTCTTTTTCCATACCATCAGGACTCCATTCTCAGCTCAGGGGCCTTTGCCAAGTCCCTGGCTTACCCCGTGGTAATCATTGGCCCAAACTGCGGGGCATTTAAGGATTTTCAAGATTTGGATCAAGTCTACACCTTCGACTCTTTCCAGGAAATCAAAACTTTGATACACAAACAACTGCAACATCACAACGAAGTAAACCCCCTTGAAAGTGAAAAAATTGCAAGCCAATATTCCTGGGAAAATTTCGGTAAAGCTTTCGGTGAGTTTCTGCGACATGCCTGACCGAAACAAATGACCCGATGGAGCAACAGTTCATTGGGTAAAGAAGGGCTTTAAAAAAAAAATTTGCTGATGTCAAAAAAAAGGAATAAAAAAAGTGTTGTAGCCAGGCGAAATGCCGGGTTGGGGGATAACTTGCTGGCTACTGCCCACGCCTGGTATTATGCCAGCCAGACTGGCAGAGACCTCGAGATCTGCTGGGCACCCTCCATGTATTTTAAAGAAAAAACCATCAATTCTTTTGGGAGGTTTTTTGAAGTTCCCCGGGAAATCGGGGGGGTAAAAATTCAATACGAGGAATTTGTTAAGCCCTGGAAAAGGCTTCACAGGAGGCTTCCGCTTTTCCCATTGAAACTTTTTATTCCCTCATTGCTGGGCGAAACTGCCCATAAGATCCTCAGAGATCAAACCCCATTATTCATAAAACATTGGATGGAGAAACGGCGGCAATGGCTTACCCGGTTTATCGAATCAGGGGGCCGGGCAAGAGCAGGAAAAGTGGTCATCAATACGCACTTCAACTTCCTTGAACCGGATAAAATCAAACCTTTTTTTGATGCCCTTCGGTTGGCTCCAAAATACCAGGAGCGCCTGGATGATTTCAGGGATAAACATTTCAAAGGGAAAAAAGTCATTGGGGTTCACATCCGTTACTACGATAAAAGCTTGCCCTACAGCAACCACAGCCCTTATTGGATGAAGCCTGAAGAGCGTTTTAACCACATAAAAAGTGAACTCCGGAAAATTATTAAGCAACTGAATACCAAAGATTATGTCGTCTTTTTGGCGACCGACAATGAAAAGGTTCACGATTTCTTTAAGACCAACATCGACCACCTGGTTACTTATGAGAAGACCTTTCACGACCTTAGCTTTACCCTCGAACTTCATCAAAAAACTGCCGAAAACGCTTTTGAGGATGATCTGATCGAGATGTTCCTGCTGGCCGAATCTTCCATACTCTATCGTTATCCCCCAAGTGGTTCATGGTTTTCCTATTATGGAAGCCTTTATGCTTCAGAAGTAGTAATCTAACGCACTGCCAGGCTGTAAAGAAAAAGTTCCTCCTGCAGGGATGCAGCACATCAAACGAGCTGAATAAATGAAAAAAAAATATGTCATCGTCTCACCGGTTCGCAATGAAGAAGAACACCTGGAAAAAACCCTGAATTCGGTGCTTAAGCAAAGCATCCTGCCGGTCGAATGGGTCCTGGTAGATGATGGAAGTATAGACAACACCTCCGGGATCCTGGAGACATACGCCCTGAACCATTCATGGATAAAGGTGATACATCTTGCCGACCGGGGTTATTACCTCCCCGGGGAAGGCGTCGTAAATGTATTCTACAAAGGCTACGAATCCATCACCATAAAGGATTACGACTTCCTGGTGAAACTCGACTGTGACTTATCTTTCAGTGAGAACTATTTTGAATCCTTATTAATGGAATTCGACGATGACCCAAAATTGGGAATTGCCAGCGGACGTATCTTTAATTACCGCAAGGGAAAGCTTGTCTGCGAAAAAGCCCAGGAAGACCATCCTTTTGGGGCTTCCAAAATGTATCGCAAGACCTGCTTCGATCAGATCGGAGGCCTTCGCAGAATCCCGGGCTGGGATTTGGCTGATATAGTATCCGCGCAAATAAACCACTGGCATACCCGTTGCTTTTTTAACCTGGAAGTGGCTCACTATAAACCGGGGGGCAGCCGCCGAACCGGCCTTACCAAAGGAAAATTCCTCCAGGGAAGGTTCCAGTATCGCTTTGGCTATACCTTTCTTTACACCTTCCTGAAATCAATATACCACCTCACCGCCCGGCCATTTGTGATCAGTGGCGTGGGATTGATCACCGGGTATTTGTATGCCGCCATCCGGAAAGAAAAAAAATATTTTGAGCCTGAGATGATCTCCTTTCTCAGAAAGCGCCAGAAGACCTTCCTTTTGTCAAAACTTGGAATTACACGAAAAATATGAGGTTCTCCATTATCACCGTTTGCCGGAATGACCTGGCTGGCTTAAAGGCAACCCGCGAAAGCATTGAAGGGCAAAGTTTCACCGATTACGAATGGCTGGTGATAGACGGAGCTTCAGATGATGGAACCCTTGATTACTTGAAGGCGATCGTAGACCCCGGGTTGCACTATCTTTCAGAAAACGACCATGGCCTTTATGATGCTATGAACAAAGGAATCAAAATGGCCCACGGGCAATTCATGGTGTTTTTGAATAGCGGTGACATGCTCGCCTCACCAAACACCCTTGCCAAGGTCCATCAAGCCATTGTGGAAGCCCAAAAACCTGCCCTCATTTATGGCGATGCCATCGACTTTGAACCCGGCGGAAAAACCCATTATCGAAAAGCCCGAAACCATCAAAGCATTGCCAGGGGGATGTTTACCCAACACCAATCCATCTTTTTCGCCAGGCTTGAAAATGGTAAGCAACCCTATTACCTCCTCGAATATAAACTCTCGGCCGATTACCAGTTTATCATTCAATACCTTAAGCTAGGCCAGGCAGGCTGGTCGATCCTTCGGATGAAAGAGCCTCTGTGCCGTTTCGAACTGGGAGGGCTCAATGAAAGCCACCGTTACAAGGCAATAAGAGAAGACTTCAAGATCAGGAAAGTTTACCTGAAATTAAATCCTTTGATTAATCTTTTCCTGTTAGGCGCCCATTACACCCATACTTTTTTAAAACGGCTTACCCCCGGGATTATGAAGGATCTTAGGTATTCCAACCATTGATCTTCCTGAAGATAACATGCATAGCCCGGGAGGCCTCGGGCAAAAATTTAGCCTGGAGGATGGGAAAACCCATAAAGCAAAGTTTATTCCTGTAATTTCCCAAAGATTCCTTTACGGGCATGCCTTAAGCCCTTCAGGCCATATAGGATGCTCTTGAAACGGCCCGTTTTCAGGTACCAAACGAACATCACCACAAAAACGTGGTAATAATAAAAGGACAGGGTTTTCTTCAGAGACTTATCCTTCGAATGGCTGTTGAAAATAACCCAGCCATTCCTGGCAATATAATAGGCCTTGCGGTAATGATTGCCCTGGAAGCTGTATGACGCATTGTGGACAATCGTCACCCGGGGATCATACATTATTTTATGGCCTGCCTTTCGCAGGCGAAACGAAAGGTCGGCTTCATCAAAATACATAAACAACCGCTCATCCAACCCTCCCACCTTTTCAAACACTGAAGTCTTCACCAGGAATGCCGCCCCCTGGTAAAAATCCACCATAACAGGTGCTTGCGCCTTCCTGTACTTCAGATTGTCCATCCGCATTTTTACAATATCAAAATCCGTCCCAAGGCAATACGGCTTCCCGTCGGGATACACGCTCCTGGGATAAACCAGGTCAGAACCAAAGTGTTTCTGAGTTTCCAGGAGCATTTGAATATTGCTTCCGGATAAGAGGGTATCAGGGTTCAGAAACAAAACCCAGTCAGAAAGCCCAAAGGTCTCTTTCAGTTTCTTAAAAGCCAGGTTACAGCCTGCCGTAAACCCCAGATTCTCTTCAGCGTAAATAATATGTAATTCCAGGTGCGTGAGGGCCCTTAAGCTTTCCAGTTTTTTCCCATCCGAATGATTGTCAAGAATAAGGATACGGACCTTAAGGCCGGGTTCATCAATAGAGCTGACACAAGCCTTTAGAGGCTCAAGGGTGTAAAAATTAACAAGGATGATGTCGACCCGTTCCTTACTCATTTCACAAACAATTTATAATCCTTTTTTCTTTGAATAATAAAGGCTTTTTATATGATTAGCCAATTGTTCAGCGGTAACATCCCAGTTTAGCTTATCGCGAAAAGACTTGAATGAGGTGAGCGCAAGTTTCTCATAATGGTTAGGTTCCCTTAGGCAAAAAGCAATTCCTTCGGCAATCTCCAAGGATGTACTGCCGGTTTCAAACAGCAAGCCGTTTTTTTCGTGTTTAACCACAGTTTCCACACCCCCAACCAGGTGGGTAACTGCGGGTATCCCATAAGCATTCAGTTCGGCATACACCATGGGTGTGCAATCGGCAATGGTGGGTAATACTAAGAAGTGAACCATAGAAAACAAATCCTCAAGGGCTTTTCTGCCCTCAGGGCTCCCTTTGCTGATAAACCCATGCAGTTGCACAAACGAGGGGATGGGCGTTTCAGCGGGAGGAACTGAACCCGCCACATGCAATATAACCTCAAACCCCAATTCCTTCAATTGACCTGCAATGGCAATGGCCTTATCCCCTCCTTTGCGTTTCCAGTCAACCCCCATAAAAAGCAGGTGAATCCGATCTTTCTTTTTTTTCCTGACCAGGCTCATAATGAAGTCTTCATCGTGAGATATCTCAAGATTGGCCCCAAGGGTGACTACGTGGACCTTTTCAGCGGGAACCAGGTAATCGTTAATGGCAGATTCCGCTGCCCAATGCGAAGAGAACAATAAGCGATCGGCATTGTAAAAGGCCTGGAAAGCCAATCCCTCCCCATCCATCAGGGCACTCTTTCCCAAACCCGTGTAATTTTCATAGAAATCTACCAACAAGTGAAAGGTAGCATCGGTAAAAAGCAATTTGGGGATATCCGACTTTAATTGCGAAAAAATGGGCGTGGACCAGCTAAAGAGGATGTCAGGCTGATGCTTTTTGATCATTTTTTGAGCCCTTGCTGCCAGGACTCTTGCTCCGGCCATAGTCCACCAGGGTGGGTATTTCTTTCCCATAAGACTCCTGCCAAGCCTGGCTTTAACCTTTTTCAGGAATATCCTCCAATGGAATCCCTCCTCCAAACGGTCCAGGCAAACCACCTCGAAGCCCTTTTCCTCAAGCACCCGGCGAATATGGTAGGAAGTGCCCGACAAACGGGTGACATCTTTCAGGTCCACTTCCGACAGGAAACCAATGCGAATCTTTTGTTCCATTTTTATTTTCTGCAACGGCTGTGAGGAATGTTTGGGAGGCAATGAATCCAGCAAAACCAAACATCTTACCCCCTGAAACAAATTTATTTTACCATCAATACCATCAAAAATACTTTCAATAATATAAATATACGCAATTTAAATTAGAATTCCGGTTTTTTAGGATATACACCCAAAAATTATTTTCTTCAAAAAGCCACAAATGGCCATTTATGGTTCATTTCAAAGTCGTACTTAAGACGTACCTTAGACGTACTTAAGACGTACCTTAGACGTACCTTAGACGTATAAACTACGTTTAAGGTACGTCTTATATACGTATTATTTCCGTTTTAATTCCGTTTTATCTTTGTATCTGAAGTGATTGTAATATAACCCGGCCTTTGTGGTGGGGCAATGTTGAATATTGAAGGGCAAGACCCGATTGCTGGCTTAAAAGCCCGGAAGCATTAGCTCAGAAGATCATAAAAAAGACTGCCTCCAGGATTAAATTAAGTCAGGGCAGGGCAAAATGGTGCTGGTGGAAGAGGTATAAAAAAAGCCGGAAGCCACCTCAGACAATGGTCTGTTGATGGCTTCCGGCCTTAATCATTAATTTCGTCAGGCCGGCTAACGGGCTTTTATAATCTTCTTGATGATTCTCTGTTTGTGAGATACCAGGTTAAGGTAGTAAACCCCGGGGGAAAGCCAGGATACATTATAGTTATTACTGCCAGGAGTGGCGTTTGGCAGGTATGAAATAAACCGTCCCTGATTATTGAGCAGGTAAAGCTCGAATTCTTCCTCCATTTGGACAACAACATTCAGGAAATTTTTGGTGGGGATGGGATAAATATTGATTCCTTCTCCCAATTGATTCTCTTCAACAGTGGTTTCCTGCTCAAAAATGGCTGAAACCTCAAGGCTGCCCATTACATTGAGCTCAATACGGGGATTCTGCAAGACGCCGTCACTCCATTTGGTAAATTTATAGCCGGCATGAGGAACCGCTTCGACCATTGAGCCGTCAGAACCATGCTCAACCATTTGCTCTTCAGACCCCACAATACTTCCATAACCTTCTGTGCTGTAATGGAGTGCATAGACATTTTTTTGAAAAAAGGCGGTCCTTGTGATATTCTCTACCACATGCGATTCAACCCTTGGGTTGTTGCTGGATTGATCGCACCAACTGACAAAATGGTATCCAAAGTCGGGCCGGGCATAAACAGGGCTTCCATTCCCGGCAAAAGGAACATACTGGATGTTTTCACCATCAAGGGATCCGTTATCCCCGGTGAGGTAAATCAGCACAAACATGGTTGGAGCAAAATTGGCTGTAAGGGTCCTGCTCCCTGTGACAGTAAACGAGAAAGTTGCATTGGTGGAGATCACGGTTCCATTTTCCATCCAGTTAACAAATGAATATCCCTGGACAGGATAAGCGGAAACCGTTGCCGTATTTCCAAAAAGGTAAACGCCCTCACCCGAAGTGGAACCACCTTCAGCAGGGCTCGATAAAAGGATAATCTGGGAAGCATCCCTGATGAAATGAGCTGTCAGTTGTCGGTTTGCCGTGACCGAAAAGGAAAAGGTTATTTCGGAAGAAACCAAGCCGCCGTTTTCAGACCAATGACTAAAGGCATAGCCCTGGGCTGGGGTGGCCGTTACAATGGCATTCTGACCGTGATTGTAATTGCCCCCGCCTGTGGTGCTCCCTCCAACATCAGGGCTTGATGACAGGCTGATTGTGTAAGCATTGGCCGAAAAATTGGCCACAAGGCTGCGGTCCCGGTTTACCGTAAAGCTATAGGTGGCATTGGTGGAGACCACATTCCCGTTTTCAGTCCAGTTCACAAAGGCATAGCCCTGGGCTGGGGTGGCCGTTACAGTGGCATTCTGACCGTGAGAATAAGTGCCAGAACCAGTTACTGATCCCCCTGAGCTTGGGTTGGGACTTAATTGTACCTGGTATTGATTGGCCTCCAGCACAACCGAAATTGTTGCATCAGCATTCACGTTTACCTGGTTCACCGCCAGAGGCTGATAGTTAGGGGCCAAAACACTGTAACTGTAATTTCCTGCAGGAATCCCTTCAAATGAATAATCTCCGGGAGCATTGGTTTGATTGTTGAAGGTAATGGTGGCATTGTTGATTGGAATGTTCTGTAGATTTTTTATGGAAAAGTCAACAGAAAAGTAAGAAGTTGAACTACCTGAAGAAAATTCATAAGCCCCGATATCATAGCCATTACCTTGGGGGCGCGGCGTTCCTTCAATGTCATCGGTTACCTGGTAATACTGAGTAAATTTCCTGGTATAGGGATTATTGTCCTGGTTCTGATTGGCCAGGAAAGTCGCCGTAGGGTTATAGACATTGGGGTCGCCAGCATCCACACCAGGAGACCCTTCCTGAAGGCGCCAGTCGCCAATGTCATTCCAAATCACATAATGGTGAACGTAATTTCCTGAAGCGTTTTGCCTGTTATCTGTTGTGACCCAGGTGAAATCAACATTTGGATTTACGAATTGAGGATCGACCATTTCATAGGCATCCTGAGATTGGTAGTGTTGCATCCCCAGGTAGGTATTGCCTTCAGGATTATAATGAATAATCCCTGAGGCATCTGCTTTCCGATACCCAAGGTCCATGGCCCGGGTAGTATTGTAAAAAATGGAATTACGGATGTTGGGATTAGCGCCTACCCCTCCGATTGCCTGGTACCAGTTGGCAAACACAGAATTATAAATGTCACGGGTGGTGCCCATAACGGCAAAACCAGCCCTGTTGGCACCTGTGTCAATAATATTAAAATTCCGGTCAATGCCTACGAAGAGGCAATTATAAAACTTGGTGTTGAAATTGACGCCTGTCCCGCCAGGCCCAATAAAGGTTGAGTTATGGACATAGAAGTCAGCTCCGGCATAAAATGCCAGCTTGTAGGGATGCATGTAAAAGGTGGAGTTCCTGATAACGACCTTGCCTGTGTTCCCTGCAGCAATGAAGTTAAATTTTCCTCCGTAGCGTGAGCCGTCAATAATTGAGTTTTCAAGTTCACAATATTTTACACTGGAATAGGTTCCCCCTGTGATCTGGATGCCATCTCCCCCCGGCTCCAGTGAAGAATTGCCGGTGGCATGATATTCGTCGGCAGCGTATTCCCATGCCTTGTTATAATTTTCAAGGTGGAAATTATCAATAAAAACGGAGTCACAAGCCGACACAAAGATTCCGTCGTGCCATACGTTGGCAATATATACGTTTTTGATGTCTACCCTCCTGAATCTTTGGATGTCGATGGCGCGGTAACCATAAGTAATATCCAGGCCATCGATGTCGAGGGTGGTCGTCCTGGGCTGGGATGTTTCATAATCCCCTTCCCCGTAAAAGTTCCAGTTGACGGTCAGGTAGGTAGTATCCTGGGGGGCTCCCCTGAGCTCCAAGTCCCTGACCGTTTGCCTGGCACCCCGCGTGTTGAGCTGGCCACTTCCAATTTGAATCACCGCCTTAAAGCCCGAACCATATGAACCATAATAATTATTATTGCCATCAATCCTGATCCTGGGGTTAATGTTATGCACCACACCGTTTTTAAACAAGAAGGCGGTATTACTTTTGTAAAGCAGATTCGATCCGGAGCTCCAGGTGGGTAATCCCCAAAGCGGTTGGACATGGAAGCTGTTCATTGGACTTTCGAAACTTCCATCGCCCTGGACAGGTGCTGAATAATCAATAAATACGGTATCAGTTATCCATTCCGGCAAGACTGGAATTTGTGCCCGCAGTCCTCCCACAGAACATAAGATCATAATAATAAATGCAACTGAAGGCACCCAGTGAATTTTATTTGAGCTGCAAAGAGTTTGGGGACCTCTTTTCAAAGGGTCCCCGGAAGAGCGGTTGATTTTTAACATTTTCATTTTTCAAAATTTTCAAATTTGCCTGTATAAACAGACTTACATTATTGGGCTCGATTGGGTTGCACTGAAGAGATGAAGGAATTAAAAAACGGTGTCTGATTTTTAACATTGGGATTTACTGTTCATAATTGTCCAGTCAAAAAAGAAAGGTTTTCAAAGAGCAGGCAATTCAGGAGAAACAGCTATAACGGCTGAAAAGCATCCTTTTCAAGGTCCTTCATACACAATTTCAATGAACGAAAGTCAGATAATTGGCCCTTTGATAAAGAAAAAAGTATTTAAATCAAATTCCTGTTTCCACCAATATCGACTTATCACTTACCAACCATAACACTTTGCCTATGAGTTATTTACCCAGGAATTATAAGTGTTTCCCGTAAAAGTAACTTGCTTTGGGTATGAAAAATTACGTGGAACTTGGAAGCGTAATCCGTGAATTTACTTGGTCAAAATCAGCAGTTTACTTTGATCGTAATTTTTTATTTGGTGAAAGGCGCATTGATACCGAAAACCTTCAATATATATACTGATCTAATTATATGTATTTTTAAAAAAAACTATTTTATTTAAACTTTTTTAACAAATTACAACCATAAGACTTTTATTTATATAATTCATTAACAATGACTTAAATAAATACAAAAAATAAAAATATGCAAAGAAAAGGATTAAGAGAAAATTCTTTGTCTTTCCAGACCCAATAAGCGAGTCTCCATCTCAGGCAAAAAACCTTTTGAACTTCAACAACTTTTATTTCATCGTTTTTTATTGAAATTATTCAGTTATAAAAACCGAGGGATCTGACTCCATTTTGAAGCCCTGATCAAACGATTGAAAAGCAGCATCAATTTTACAATCAAAGGAAAAGAATAAAAAAGCAACTTTTTCAAATTGCAGGTAATTAAAGCCAGCAAATCAGTAAGCTTAAATAAAATCTAAAAACAGGGAGCATCCCAGAATTCCCAGGGGCCTGAAAGATAGAAGTTTCAGATCAGGAAATCTTTTTTTCAGGAGTAATAACAATGGGGTCTGATTCCTGGCTTGACGCGTAGTAATCAAAAAGGTACAGCATCATACACACAGCAATAATGCTGTCCAGAAATTCAAAGGAGGTCTTGGCAATGAGAATAAGCAAAAGATGAAAGAGAAAAAAGAGTTTAATAAAAAACACTTTGCGGTTTAAGCGGGTAAAGATAATTTTAAACATCACAAAAAGCATCACCAATGCCGCCATTAAGCCATATTTAAAATAAAAGCCGATAATACCAACATCCGACAGGTAAAACCCGGACATAAATGACAGTACCGCCAATTTTCGTCCGTAAGGAGATCGTTCAGTCGGCTCACCATTTCCGATGATATAGGTGACTTTATGTTCCTCATTTTTTGAGAAAAAATAACCAGCAGCCCTGACACGGATGTAGGAAGACCCTTGTGATGTTTCTCTTTCAGCCGATGTCTTCATCTCCATGAGAATGGTGCTGAAAGCAAATCCCCCAGCAACCACCAACAGCCCATAGAGGCCAAAGAGGAGCACCTTGTTTCTGACCTTGGTGTTGAGCAAAATAAAACCTGTGGTGATCAGGGCGTAGGAAGCGATTGTGGATCTGAATGCCGAAAGGAAGGCCACCAGGAGCAACAGGACCATTCCAAGGCCATACTTCTTTTCATAGGTGGTAAAAAAACGATCAACACTAAGAAAAAAAGCAATATGCATATAATAGGTCCCGGGAAGATTCATCCGGATGGTCCCTCTTCCCAGGAATATTTTTGCATCCGTAATCAGGGTAGGGTAAAGGAAATATTGCGCAAGAAAGAAAAGCCCCCCAATTACTCCGAAATAAAACAGGACATCAATAAGCCAATCGGGTTTAGGAGCCATGTATATGAGCAGGAAGTAAAACAAAAAGGCATACATATGCCTTTGCTGATAGAAGGTCAGATGAAGACTTTGATCATGAAAAACCTCAGCAGCCACTGAACTGATAAATACTCCAACCAAGAGCAAAATTATCGGCCACCTAAAACCAGCCTTTAACCGTTCTTTATTTGGATCCCAAAAGGCATAAACAATATACGCAATCAGAATAAAACCTACAGTAAAAATATCAAGAAGCCTGACAACAATTCCAAGGCCTCTGAGCTGATATAATCCAAGGGATGCAAGGATAAAGAAGAAGATGAGTATTTTCTCGTATAACTTCATGCTTTATAATTGGATTTCCAAGAAGCTTAATGCGCTTCCTTCCCACAGAGAACCGTTCCATTTCAATGAGGAGAATTTACATCCCACTTTTATTTTACATTCCATTGATAACATTTGCCGAGATAATATTTTTGAACAGGATCAGAAGTTTTCAAAAAAACAAAATAAAACTACTCATTATAGGTCAAATAACAGGCCGGGGGCAAATTTGCTCTTTCCATTGAGTGGAAGGAAGCCTGAATAAATGTCTTTTTCCTGCATTTGTAAGCACTCATTAACCAAATATTCACTTCTCCATATTCCTGCCAAGCCCACATACACTGTTCTGAGCACATTGGAGAAAAGAGTCAGTCTTTTTTTGACCATTTCTTCCTGAACCTCAGGGATATCAGAAAAAAAAGAAACTGCCCGCCTCCTAGCAGATATCTTTTCCACATCCTTCCAGGCTCCAGCAATAAGCGATACAACCATTCCAAATATAGCTTTCTCATCCATAATGGGGCTCGTTTTATGGTACCTGAAAGGAAGTCAAGGATTGCTCCTCCTGCCAAGATGATTCTTACACCTGTCAGTTTCCCGATTTGCTTGTATGCCCATAATTCCTGCCTGGGGACCCCCATTCCGAGGATTAGGATTTCAGCCCCTGATTCATTGATTTGCCTGACTAAGGCATCTGAATCCTGTTGCTGAAAATAACCGTGGTGTGTCCCCGCAACAATTAGACCGGGAATTTTTTTAGTTACTTCTGAGGCAGCTTTTGCAGCAATCCCTTGGGCGCCTCCCAGAAAAAATATGGGACAGTTTTGCCGGGCAGCCAGCTCCAGGATCTTGGGGATAAGATCTGTTCCGTTGAGATTCTCGGGGAAAGTTATCCCTGCAAACCAGGAGGCTATCCGAACTCCGATCCCATCATTGAGCAACAAATCCGCGTGATGAATTGCATTAAAATAGGCATGGTTCTTTTGGGCAATATTAAAACAATGCGCATTTAAGAAAAAGATGGTGTGGGTAGCCCCTGAAGAAAGAAAGTCATGGCAGCGCCCAAGAACTTCAGCTTGCGCAGTTACATCAACCTTTATATTTAACAATAATTGTTTCAATCAAAAAATCACTGGAGTTTAAAGCAACAGGATCATGACTTCTTTGTAAGGATTCCCTTTTTCTCAACATCATCCTTTTGATAGTACTTATACTTGCCATATCCCTTGCGTTCTTCCTTATCCTCATTCATCACGATATACAGATGGTCTATCTGCTTACCCTCAATGTCTTCAATGTTTTTCAGGAAAACGCTCTTTTTGGTATACCCAGCCCTGGCAATATACAGATTGAGGTCTGAGTACCTCATGAGCACGAAAGGATCGCTTAGAAGCCCGTATGGAGGTGTATCAAGGATGACGTAATCATACATCTGCTTCAACTGAATAATCAGTTCTTCGGTCCGGGGACTATGGATGAGCTCGATGGGATTTGGAGGCACCTGCCCTGAATGGATCACATCAAAGCCGGGAATCTTGGTGGGAATAATGATCTCTTCCAGACTTGCCCTGGCAATAAGATATGAGCTCAAGCCCGGATGTTTCTTGATCTGAACCACATCAACATAATTGGTTGGTTTGCGCAAGTCAAATTCAACAAGGACTGTCCTTGCATTGGTCATGGCAAAACTGGCAGCCAAATTCAAAGCCGAGAAAGACTTTCCTTCTCCCGGAATAGAAGAAGTAATGAGAATAGCCTGGTTTTGCTTTCCCTGCATAAAATATACCAGGTTGCTCCTTAAGATATGGAATGATTCAGAGGGCAGCGAACGCGGGAAATCAATAACTACGTTTACACCTGAATGAGGATTCTGGGGTATGGTAGCGATAACCGGAATGGATGTGAGGTATTTGATGTCTTCCTTTTTCTTGATTCGATTAATGATCAGGTCCCTTCCCATAAAGAAGCCAGCCGGCAAACCACATCCAAGCATAAGGGCCATCAGCATGACAAGGGAACGTCTGGGACTGGCCACACCTGCGTACCTGGAGGGCTCAATGATCTTTGCATCAGGAAGTTTGGAAGCTTTTATGATTTGAGCCTGTATTCTCCTTTCCAGTAAAAAGGTATAGGTTGCATCATTGATATTAAATCGCCTTTCAATGCCCAGCAATTGTCTTTGAGTGCCTGGCAGTCCTGCAAATTCACGATTCAGCCCATTGACTTCTGCGTTCAGGTTGTCAATAACATTACGACTATTGTTAATGCTGTAGCGAAGGTTCTCCTGGATAACCTTCTTCAGGTTCTCAATGCTGATCTCCAGTGAAACCAGCCTGGGATTCCTGATCTGATCCTGGCTGATAATCCGCTGGCGTTCTGAATTCAGTGTCGTCAGCTCTTCAATAAGGTTGTTCAGCATGGGATCGGCAAGTCCCAGGGAAGAAGGGGCCAGAATACCTGTCGACTCCATGTTCTCGGAGAAATAATTGTTTAGCTCTTCCAGTTGGTTAAGGCGCCTTTGGGCTTCATCCCTCAACAATCGAACATTTTGCAATTCAGAATATATTACCTGGGATTTCTCTTCAATGTCCATCACCCGGTGACTGGTCCTGATTTGCTGAAGTTGTTGCTCAGAGGCAGTCAAGTCGTCGGAAACGTTTACCAATTGATGGTCAATATGTTCAATGGTTTGATTGGCCAGAAAATTGGCCTCTTCCATATTGTTGACAATGTATTTTTCAATAAGCTTGTCGAGGAAATCAACCCCCAGTTCAATGTTATCCGTTTTAACTTTAAGCTCGGCCAGGGTAGACTCCAGACCCTGACCTTCAATACTTAAAGAACCTTTAAAATAATCGGCCAGGTAATTGAAATTATTAAAGCTAAAAAAGAAATCCTTCCCAATATGCAGGCTGGGGTTGAAATTTCCATTCAGGGCAATGGAGAAGGAACTTTTTTCGGTTTCAACCTGGGTGCCAAACGCAAAAACACCTTCCAGTTCATAGGGCGAATAATAAGCTACAGCTTGCTCAATCGATAAGTCGTGCAATTCTACCCCTTCTTTGGAATAAGCTGAGATTCTAAATTGTTTGTCATCAAGGATTCGCACGTGAAATAAAAGACCGACAGGCTGGACGTGATCTTCACGGGGAACCACCCAAAAAGGCGAATTCTTGTATATGTTTGTCCTGGCAAAGCTAAATCGGGTTGGGATATTCTTTGCCTGTTCATAATAGCTAACCCGGTAGTTTAAATCGCGAACAACCTCTCTGATTAAAGGGTATGACTTAAGGTAAAAGATCTCATTTTGAAAGGTCTTGTCCTGAAGCATGAAATTAAAGGCCTTCAAAACCTCGGTTGAACCCCCATAGGTATTGCTGGTGCCTTCAATCCTTAACAAAATGGACGAACCTATCCAATACTCCTTGGACGAGTACTTCAGATAAATAAAGGCTGAGCCTAGGGAAAGAACCAGAAAAAGAGCGAAAACATACCAGTAATTGAGCAAGTTTTTAGCTGCCGCAATAACATTGCTCTGGAAAACATCTTTCTGTTCTTTCATTATGGGTTCAGTTTTCTTTAATTCGCATTGGTATTAACGAAGGTAATGATCAGGATGGCAGTGGAAATCACAGAAAGCATCAAATTGTATGGAACCTTGTTCATGTCCCATTTCTTTCTTCTAAGAGGCTCCACATATATGATGTCATCTGATTTAACGAGATAAAAGTCGGAAGTCAACAATTGATCTGAGGTCAAATCCAGTACATGCTTCGATCGCACTCCTCCCTCCTCACGTATAAGCAATACTTTTTTTCGGTTGCCAAATTCGGTCATATCGCTGGCGTATCCAATGGCCTGAAGGATGTTGATGTTTTTATAATTAAACAGGTAAACCCCCGGGTTATTCACCTCCCCTAACACCGTTACCTTAGTGTTGATGAACCTGATGTAAACGGTTGGAAAAAACAAGTATTCGTTCAGGGCTGCTTCAACCGTGTCGACAGCTTGTTCAAGAGTCAGATTTGCTACATGAATAGAGCCTACGTAAGGCAGTTTCAGTTTACCCTCATCGTTTACGGTATAGCTCATCAACGCAGGGTCATAAATATTGGTACGGGTTTCGGTGCTCAAGCTTGTAGGATCTTCATCCGCACTGCTGATGCGAACATACAGTTCATCGCCTGGCCGGATGATATTGTCAACGGCTGAACCCTCAAAAACCATTTGAGATGACCTTGAGTCGGATTGGACATAAGCAATCCTCCCCAAAGGTACGCAAGATGAAAAAAGACCTATGATTGCCAAAAAAACAACCATGAAGCGATTTATTTTCATAGGGAAATAGTTTTGGTATACACAAATTTAAAAAAAAACGAATAACATATAACCTTATCTAAATTTAATCAAATTATTTTTTACATTTATTGAATAAATTAACCAAACCATCCTTTAAAAGGAGAAGTCTCACCAAAAACATTAAATGAAACTGCAGAAAAACAAGAGGAAAACCCACCACGCTTCAATATCCGAATTTATTGAAGTGGGTGGGATAAAATGAAAAACAAGGGAAAATCTCAAAAAAATCAACAAAGTACAATTTCTATTTATCTTCCCGTCGCAAACACCATGGCTGTAATGGTCTTCAAAACAAGCTTAAAATCGTGTGCAAGCGACCAGTTGTCAATATAATTCAAATCCATTTTCACCCATTCCTTAAAGCGAATATCATTGCGATGGGGCTGAATTTGCCAGGTACAGGTAATGCCGGGCTTTACCGAAAGCCTTCTGAGCTGCCAGCGCTGATACTCCCTCACTTCTGCTTCCACTGGCGGCCTGGGGCCGATCAGCGACATCTCGCCCCGCAACACATTTAAAAGCTGTGGAATCTCATCAACTCCGGTTTTCCGGAGTATCCTTCCAAAACGGGTGATGCGCGGATCATCTTTTATCTTGAAGACAGGCCCGTCGGCTTCATTCATCGCCTTTAACTTATCCTGAAGAACTTCAGCATTGGCTATCATTGTACGAAACTTCCAAAGAATGAATTTGCGGCCGCGCAGCCCTATCCTTTCCTGTTTGTAAAAAACAGGACCCCGGCTTTCCAGCTTAATGGCCAGGGAAACAAGAATAAGGACCGGGATCAACAACAACAAGGCAAAAAAGGAGAAGATGAAATCCGTTAAGGTTTTCAGTTCCGAGGCAAAGCTGTGGGCGGGATTATCCATCAAGACCAAGCCCTTGTTTCTTGTGAGTGTTTTTATTTCCAGGCGTTCTGGTGAAAGGTATCCACAATTGGCCTGCACCCTGAAAATAATGCCAATATCATCGCATATCCTTAAAACCTGGCGCAGTTCCGACTCATCTATGCTCTGCTTGCAATAGAATACCTCGTCAATCACTTCATTCACAAGAATGTACTCCAGGTTATCCAATCCCGTTAGGATTGGGATGTCCTGACCGAATTTCCGCCTGATCTTCCTCGATTGGCTGATGATTCCCAGAATCTCGTAGCCCCAATCCTTTTGGTACTGAAAACGGTCGATGATGAAATCGGCCGACACATCTCCAATAATAAGCACTTTCCTCAGATTATGGCCACTTGCCCTGTAAATCCTCAAAAAATACAAGGAAAGGATACGAAATCCTAAAGTAAGTGTAAAGGCAAGTCCAATGTTTAGAACGATAAAAACAATGGGAATATCCTGGAGGTTAAACAGATACTTGATTCCTAGTTGCAAGAGGGAAATAAAGAAGTATCCGCGGATAAATAGAAATATCAAATTTAAGAACCTTTGTGATCGGGGCGAAATGGCCATAAGGGATATTTGCGATATGGCAAACCAAAAGGCAATCATAAACAATCCATATACTACACATTGTTTTATATTCGCTTCAAATTCAATCTGCACAAGAGGGCCCAGTTCCCTGAGCAAAAGACAAGCAAGGGGAACCGATACAATAACCAACACAAACTCTATCAGCTCCAATATCCATCGAAGAACATATCTGTTCAGAAACTGATATCTGGCAAGCTTGTTTATTAACCACCATTTATCTGTTTTCATCTCGAAATCCTTAATATTTACTGAGCCTTACCAACTCCCTTTTTCTCATTTTTTTTGCCGCAAAACTTCTTTGCTATCAGTCGGAAATTAAACCTAGGCTTCGCAAAATGCCAGAACCCTAATGCCGGCATAAAAAATCAATCAGGGAAGGTAATTGACCAAATTCACGGCCTAAAACACAAAAATTGATTCAATTAAAACGAACATCAAAAAAACCACAGTCAAACAAATTAATTACTATATTAAATTTAACTAATTAATCAATTCCTTTTTTTCAGGATTCCCTTATTTTTTAACTAGAAAAAACACCTAGGGCTATCTTTTCGTTTTCCTTATGTTACTTTTTTTGTTTTTTACCTGCATTATTCTTATTTACAATATAACTATTTTCTATATATACTTAACAACATCATTTACCACACAGGTTTGATAAACAACCGTTTAAAAGTAAAAAACCAGGCCTGTGAAGCCCAGGTCTGGCAATTTTTATTGGAGGAAAAAATTTACCTGTTAAAGGTAAGTCATGATTCTGCCAGAAATTTGAAGGAGTGAAATCTCGGCTAATTTGGTCTGATATTGAATGGAGAGCAACCGTTCCTCAGCGTCAAGGAGGCTCTTTTGAACCTCGCGTAACTCAAGTCCCGCCAGGGCGCCAAGTTTATATCGTTCCAATGCGATCTCAAGGTTCTCACGGGCCACGCCCAGGTTTTGAAGCTCCAGGTTAAGAAGCATCAGGTTGTTGTTATAGGCATTGTAAATGGTCAGCAGATCGGCCCGGGTTTGCTGTTCAACCTGTTGGGAGGCAAGCCTGCTGTTTTCTATCCGAATAGCCGCATTACTCATCTCACGCCGCTGATTCAGTCCGTCAAAGATATTGAATCCCAGCGTAAGGCCATAATTGGCGCTTAAGTTGCGCTGGTTGTTAATCGTGCTGTTCCCATAAGTGTTGTAGGTCATTCCATAGCCCGAGGAGAAGTTCAGGTAAGGATAGGTATTGGAGGCAATGAGCTTTCGGTCGTATTCCGAAATGACTGTATTTTTTGATGCAATAAGCAAAGAGGCATTGTTGCTCAGGGTAGCTTGAAGTAAATTATCGTAAACCAGGTTTGGGTTCACTTCAATGACCGAATCCCTGACAAAGACCATTTCCGTAATGTCATCGAGGGCCATCAGCTCATTGAGGCGTATGCGCGAAGTCCTCACCGTCTCATACTGCCTGCCAAGGCGCGAGCTGTCGGCATTGAGATATACCTGCGATTGGAGTAACTGCAGTTTTGAACCCGAGCCCAGCAGATAGCGTTCTTCATCAATCCTGGCCCTTTCCTTGCTGAGTTCTACGGCATACTGCAGGTTTGACAACAAGCGTTCCTGCTGGATCAGGTTATAGTATTCGGCAATAATGCCAGCCACCATGTTTTCGATTGTTATTCGGGTTTGCAACGAGCCTATTTCGCCAAGTTCCTGAAGCTGCTGGTAAGTGGTCTGTACCCTGAAGCCGTCGAAAATGGTCTGGTTCAGGTTCAGCCCTGCGTTGCTTGAGGTGTTGTGTACGCCCCTGCTCGAATTGCTGCTCCCATCGGCGAGGTTCTGGTTTACATTGTTTACCACCCCCGACTGCTGGGCGCTCAGGCTCAGCCGCGGCAGATAACCTGCATTGCCAAGAGTTACATTGTTGGCAGAAATTTCCTCGGTATTTCGGGCCAGGCGAATGGAGAAGTTCCGCTCCAGCCCCAGGTTGATGCATTCCTGCAGGCTCAGGGTTTTCTGGGCATTAACAAGCAATGGCAGGGCCCCTATAAGCAGGGCACTAAAAAACAGACGTTTCACCTTCATCTTGAATATCCTTATTTTCAGTGGAAACATACGAATAAATGGCGGGAACCACAAAGAGGGTCAGGAAGGTGGACAAGAACAAACCACCCACCACGGCAATCCCCATCGCCACGCGGCTTTGTGCTCCTTCGCCAAAACCAAGCGCCAGGGGCAATACCCCAAGAATGGTAGAGAGGCTCGTCATCAGGATGGGACGGAAACGCGCTGCAGCTGCATATTTGATGGCTTCAATCTTTCTCATCCCTGCACGCTTGCGCTGGTTGGCAAACTCTACCATCAGGATCCCGTTTTTGGAAACCAGGCCGATGAGCATGATGATCCCGATCTGGCTGAAAATGTTCATGGTGACATTGAAATACCACATAAACAGCAAGGCGCCGGTAATAGCCAATGGCACGGTCATCATCACAATAATGGGGTCCTTAAAGCTTTCAAACTGGGCCGAGAGCACCAGAAAGATCAGCACCAGCGCCAGGATAAATGCAAACATAAGGCTTGAGGAACTCTCCTGGAAGTCCTTCGAGTCGCCTGCCAGGGCGGTGCGGAAGGTGTCGTCAAGCACCTCATCGGCAATGCGATCCATCTCTGCAAGGCCTTCACTGATGGTCTTGCCCGGAGCTAGACCCGAAGAGATTGTGGCAGCCACAAACCGATTGTAGCGGTACAATTGCGGGGGTGCGGTTTGCTCCTGCAGCGTAACCAGGTTATCCAGCTGCACCATATCGCCAAAATTATTGCGCACATAAAGCGACTTAAGGTCCAGGGGCTTATTGCGGTTCTCGCGCTCAATCTCGCCAAGGATCTGATATTGCTTTCCATTCATAAAGAAATACCCGAAGCGCTGACCGCTGAGCGCCAGCTGCAGGGTCTGCCCTACGTTCTGGGCCGAAACGCCCATAGAATTGGCTTTTTCGCGGTTGATGGTGATCTGCAGTTCGGGCTTGGTAAACTTCAGGTTAACATCCGACATTTGAAGGACCTCACTGTCGTTCACTTTTTCCATAAACTCGGGCAACACCTCACGTAACTTCTCAATGTTCTGGGCCTGCAAAACATACTGTACAGGCATTCCTGAGCGGCGTCCCCCAAAGGTGGACTGCTGTGTCACAAACGCACGCGCACGCGTCATCGGTCTTAAGGCTGCCGTCAAGCGATCAGAAATCTCCTGCTGGCTGGCTTCACGCTCATTGGGGGGTACCAGCATAATCCTGACGTTGGTCCAACCGGTAGAAACCATTGCTATCATGCTTTCACGTTCAGGCACGATATCTTCCACTACTTTTACCACCTCCTCAATATAATCACGCATAAATTCGTATGTTGCCCCTTCAGGACCACGCCCATTGATGGTGATCTGCGAGCGGTCCTCCATGGGTGCCATCTCAGCAGGGATGGTCCTGAATAAAACGAAAACCAGAAGACCTGCAAGCCCCAGGATAACAACGGCAAGCCATCTCCTTTTCAGAAAGCGGTCCAACCCGTTCCGGTATATTTCATTCAGTTTCCTGAAAAAACCTTCGGTGCTTTCATAAAAACGGCCATGCTTGGTGCGCTGTTTCAGTATCTTTGTCGAAAGCATCGGGGTAAAAGTCAGCGCCACAAAGGAGGAAATAGCCACTGCACCCGCAATGACAATACTGAACTCGCGGAACAAGCGCCCCGTCATCCCTTCGAGGAACACTATGGGGAAAAATACAGCGATCAGGGTGATGGTGGTCGAAATAATGGCAAAGAAAATTTCCTTCGAACCTTCTAGTCCGGCCTCTATGGGCGTCATCCCCTGCTCTATCTTCACATAGATATTCTCCATCATTACAATGGCATCGTCCACCACAAGCCCGATGGCAAGCACCACCGCCAGCATGGTCAGCACGTTGATGGAAAACCCTGCAATGTACATAATAAAAAAAGCGCCCACCAAAGATACTGGGATCACAAGGATGGGAATCAGGGTCGTGCGCCAGTCGCGCAGGAAAAGGAAGATGATCACCACCACCAGGAAGAAGGCAATATAAATGGTATTCATCACCTCGCTGATGGACGAGCGGATAAACTTGGTGTTGTCAAAGCCAATGCCGATGCTTACATCATCGGGCAGGTCCTTTTCCATAAATTCAAGGCGACGGTAAACCTCGTCGGCAATTTCAATATGATTTGACCCAGGCTGGGGCACGATGGCATTCCCCACCATGGGGATACCATTGCGTTTTGCGAAACTGCGCTGGTCTTCGGGGCCCAGTTCGGCGCGGCCCACATCGCGGAAGCGTACCACCAGGCCGCTTTCCTCCTTTATGATGAGGTTATTGAATTCTTCAGGGGTGGTCATCAGCCCCAGGGTCCGGATGGTAAGCTCTGTGGTAGCCCCTTCGATGCTTCCCGAAGGCAGCTCCACGTTCTCGCGGTTGATGGCATTGCGCACATCCAGGGGGGTAAGGCCATAGCCTGCCAGCTTCACCGGGTCAAGCCACAACCGCATCGAATAACGTTTCTGCCCCCAAATGTGGATGCCACTCACCCCCGAAATGGTCTGCAATTGCTCCTTCATCGTCAGCTCGGCAATTTCAGAGAGCTCCAGCAAAGAACGGCGGTCGCTTTCAAGCACCACAAACATAATGGGGCTGGCATCGGCATCAGCCTTAGAAACGGTTGGGGGGTCCACATCACGGGGCAACCTCCGCTGCGCCTGCGATACCTTATCACGCACGTCATTGGCTGCCGTTTCCATATCCACGCTCAACTCAAACTCCACCGAGATCCGTGACCCGCCCTGGCGGCTTACGCTGGTCAGGGTGCGTATGCCCGGGATGCCATTGATGCTCTGTTCGAGGGGTTCGGTGATCTGGGTCTCAATCACATCGGAGTTGGCCCCCGGGTAGGATACGCTGACTGAAATAATGGGCGGGTCAACGCTGGGAAACTCCCTGACACCCAAGTAGGTAAACCCGATCAGGCCAAAGAGCAGGATGACGATTGTAAATACCGTCGACAATACAGGACGTTGTATGCTTAAGGACGAAAGGCTCATCTTACGTTAAATATTTCTGTTAATTACTCTTCGGTCCTTGCCACCTGGTCAAGAACAACAGGGAGACCCTGCCTAAGCTGCATGACCCCAGTCACTAGCAGGGTATCTCCAAATTCCAGACCCCTGAGGATTTGAATACGGTCAGAGGTGCGCAGGCCTGTCAGCACGGTAACCTGCTCGGCATGGCCACCACGATACACATATACCTTATCCCCGTCCATTTCAGCCACCAATGCCTCGGTAGGAATAGCAATGGTATTCGTGATCTCATCAAGCTGCAGGTTGATGCCTGCAAAGCGCCCCGGCTTGAGTTCCTCGCGGCGGTTGGGGTAGAGGGCCCTGACCACAATGGTGCGGGTGTTTATATTTACAATGGGATCCACCGCATAAACCGAGGCTGTAAAGGGTTCATTGATTCCGTCTATGGTGAATGAAATGGGGAAACCGGGGTTTATACTTCCTGAATAACGCTCTGGAATTGAAAACTCAACCTTCAGGGGGCTGATCTTGATCAGCCTTGCAATGCGGGCATTGGGGTTTGCAAAAGCTCCTTCACTCACATACCTCAGGCCGATGATCCCGTCAAAGGGCGCCCTGAGCTCGGTCTCGGCAATACGTGCCTCAAGCAGCATGATGTCGGCTTCCAGCGCCTGCAACTCGGTAACGGCCTGGTCATAGCTTTCCTGGCTGATGGCATCGCGGGTGAGCAGGTTACGCTGACGAAATTCCCGCTCCTCGGCAAGCTTAAGCTGGGCCTGCAACTTCAGCAACTGGGCCTGTAAATGCCTGTCGTTGATCTTGGCCAGCAAATCGCCACGCTTCACCCGTGTACCTTCTGTGAAATTAATGCTGATGATCTTCCCCGAAGTCTCGAATGAAAGGTCAACCTCCTCATCGGGAAGCAGCGTCCCTGTGCTGTTGATCATTTCCCTCAAAACAGATGGACCAATGACCAGGGCATTTGCGTCCAGGGCTCTCGACTGGACCCCCCCGCGACCCATACCTGCCGCAGGACCTTGTTCGCCCTTTTGAAACAGTGGCTTTAGTTTGGGATAAAATATTAAACCCAGGATGACCAAAAGGCTTAATATGGTAAAAATCAAACGAAGGGGCTTTTTCATATACTTCAGCGTGATGAAAGGTTATTTTTGGGAAATTTTATACGGATACGATTATGTTTGACAGTAAAAAAAAACAATGGTTTAAAGGGGTGAAAAAAAAATAGAAAAATTGTCTTTTTTGCTTATTTTTAACGAATTATAAAACGATTTTTTGCGCGAATTGTTTGATTTTTTCACAAATTTGCCAAACTAATTTCCCGGGAAAGTGTACCCGGGAATTCCAGGCGGTATTTTTTTGATTGCTTTTACAAAGGAAATTCAAAGTTCAATTACAATTCAATTTAAACCCAAAAATTTTTTATGATGGCCAAAAAAATGATCAAACGGTTAATTGCCTTTCTCATGTTGGTCCTGTTCGTGCAGGGCTTAGCCATTGGGCAGAGAACCTATGCGTATGAAAGTTTTGCCGACGATCCACTCAATGCCCGGATCTACACCCTCGACAACGGGCTGAAAGTTTACCTCTCGGTCTACAAGGAAGAGCCTCGCATTCAGACCTATGTTGCCGTGCGGGTGGGCAGCAAGAACGACCCTGCTGAGACCACAGGTCTGGCACACTACTTCGAGCACCTGATGTTTAAGGGTACCAGCGAATTCGGGACCCTCGACTGGGAAAAGGAGAAACCCCTGCTCGACAAAATCGAGGCCCTGTTCGAAGTATACCGCAAGGAAACCGACCCCGCCAAACGGGCTGCCATTTACCACCAGATCGACAGCATCTCCTACATTGCCTCGACCCTGGCCATTCCCAATGAATACGACCGCCTGATGACCGCTATCGGTTCGACCGGCACCAATGCAGGGACCTCCAACGACTATACCATTTACATGGAAAACATCCCTTCAAACCAGCTCCGCAACTGGGCCATGATACAGGCACAGCGTTTCAACGACGCCACCATCCGCCTGTTCCATACCGAGCTTGAAACGGTGTACGAGGAAAAAAACATGTCGCTGACCAACGACGGCCGCCAGGCTTCCGAAGCCCTGATGCAGGGCCTGTTCCCCAACCACCCTTATGGCCTTCAGACCACCCTCGGCGAAGCCGAACACCTCAAAAACCCCTCCATCATCAACATCAAGAACTTCTTCAAAAAATACTATGTGCCCAACAACATGGCCGTGGTGATGTCGGGCGATTTCGATCCCGATGAAGCCATCCGCGTCATTGACGAACACTTTGGCCAACTGAAGCCTTCGCCGGTTGACCCCCTGCGTTTTGGCCGGCAACCCGAAATCACCCAGCCCATCATTAAGGAAGTTATTGGCCTGCAGGCCGAAAACATCCAGATCGGCTGGCGCTTTGAAGGGGCCAATTCCGATCAGATCCCTTACCTGAACATGATCGGGATGATCCTGAGCAACCGCCGCGCCGGCCTCATCGACCAAAACCTCAACAAACAGCAGGCCACCCTGGGCGCCGGGGCATACATACGATCCATGACCGATTATTCAATGCTTACCCTGACGGGCCGCAACAAGAGCGGACAAAGCCTTGACGAGGTGAAAGACCTCCTGATGGGACAGCTCGAACTGCTGAAAAAAGGCGAATTCCCCGACTGGCTGATGGAAGCTGCCATCAACAACCTGAAACTCCAGGAGATGCGCCGCATTGAAAACAGCCGCGGGCGCGCCATGGCCATGGCTATGAGCTTCCTCAACAGGCAGCCTTACCAGGAGACCATCAATTACATCGACCGCCTCAGCAAGATTACCAAGGAAGAAGTGGTGGCTTTCGCCAACGAACACCTGCGCGACAACAATTACGTTGTGGTATACAAACGTCAGGGCCAGCCCAAAGATGTACAGTCGGTTGATAAGCCAGCCATCACCCCCATCCACATCAACCGCGATGCCGAGTCACCATTGCTGAAGCAGGTGAAGGCCGCCAGCGTTGAGCCTATTGAACCCGTATTCCTTAACTATGACAGGGATGTCACACGTGGGACAACCCCCGCAGGCCTGGAAGTGCTCTATGCAAAAAATGATGCTAACCCCACCTTTACCCTCACCTACCACTGGGAGATGGGAAGCTACCACGACAAGTACCTTTCGCTGGCAGGCAATTTTATCGAATTCCTGGGCAACGGTACATACACCGCCGAAGAGATCGGCAACGAGTTTTACAAACTGGCTTGTACCTTCAACGTGATGGTGGGCAATGAAGAAACCCGCATCACCATCAGCGGCCTGAGCGAGAATATGGAAGCCGCCGTGAAACTTTTCGAAGAGCTGATCGCCAATGCCCGTGCTGACAATGCCGCCCTGGCCCGCTATGTTGAAAACGCCAAGAAAGCACGCCAGGACAGCAAAGCCAACCAGGGCTCAAACTTCTCGGCCCTTGTCAACTATGCAATCTACGGCCCACGCAACCCCAGCACATACACCCTGACCGACGCCGAACTGGATGCCCTGACTTCGGAGCAGTTGATCAAGACCCTGCAGAACCTCTGGACCCTGCAGCACCGCATTGTGTTCTTTGGCCCGCCAAGCCTCGGTGAGATCACCGCCCAGTTGGGTCAGCTTCACAGAACCCCGCGCAGCCTGGGCGCCATCCCCACAGGCACCCGCTTCGAGCCCCTCGAAACGCCGGTGAACAAGGTGCTGTTTGCCCACTACGACGCCAACCAGAGCTACCTGCAAACCATTTCTAAAGGCATCGCCTACAACCCCGATATGGTGCCCCAGATCACCATGTACAACAGCTATTTCGGCGGAGGCATGAACGCCATCGTATTCCAGGAATTGCGCGAAAAACGCGGGCTGGCCTACACGGCACGATCCAACTATACAGCCCCCTCCTGGCCCGATGAGACCTATATGAACAGCAGCTTCATCGCCACCCAGAACGACAAGGTGGTCGATGCCTTCAGCGCCTTCAACGAGCTCTTCAACGAGATGCCCGCTTCCGAGTCATCCTTCCGCCTGGCCCAGGAACAACTGATCTCGAACCTGCGAACCCAGCGCATCCGTGACGCCGCCGTGATCTGGAACTACCTCGCAGCCAAACGCATGGGCTATACCGAAGATCCGCGCATTCAACTCTTCCGCGAGCTTCCCCGAATCACCCTCAATGATGTGAAGGCCTTCAACGAGACCTACATCAAAAACCAGCCCAAGACTTACGTCATCCTGGGCAACGAAAACACCGTAAACTTCCAGGAGGTGGAACGCCTCTTTGGCCCCGTGACTAAACTGAATAAAGAAGACCTCTTTATTTTCTGATCCTATCCCGGTTCATTGTTTCCTCAGGCGGGGTGCTGCAAAGGTTTTTCTGCAGCATCCCGCCTCTTTTTTCCCAAACCTTGTCAGCTTTCCCTTGCGAAAAACCCCTGTCCTCTTCCTTTGAGAAAGCTACACAGTTTAGCCACAATCAATATTTTTTCTTACCAGAGAAAGATTTCTTTAAAAGCAGAACCAGAACCCTGGCAGACAGGGTTTAAACCCGGAAATAAAACGTGACTAACACGTATTTTAAACGTAATTCAGACGTAGTTTAAACGAGCGTGCACGTCTGAACTACGTCTGAACTACGTGTTAACTACGTTTGAACTACGTCTAAACTATGATGTTAAAAGATTCTTGCTGCCTTTCCTAAAAACACATCTCTGGGGCGTTTTCAAAACCCGTACATTAGGGAAATGAATTGTTGAGGAAATGCCAAGCCGCCGAAAAAAAAGCACCCTTCCGCCTCCGGAGTTTTCAATCTGAGCGGGATTCCTGATTCATAAAAAGCAGGAATCAGCAAACGGAATGATCCGGGTTAAACTAAAACCCCACATGATTGTTATTGCTTTAAGAAAACCCAAAGAAAGCATTCCTAACAATTTATCCAAAAATCCATGAGCTATTATTTCAGCACGAAGATGAGAAACACCTCTTACGGGGACGCCATTTCACTGGTTACCGAAGAACTGAAGAAAGAAGGTTTTGGGATATTGACCCAGATCGATGTGAAGGACACGCTAAAGAAAAGGATAGATGCAGACATCCGTCCTTACATCATCCTTGGAGCCTGCAACCCGCACTTTGCCCACCAGGGTTTGCAGCTGGAGCCTAAGCTTGGCGCTTTTCTTCCCTGCAATGTGGTGGTTGAAGAATTGGAAGACGGGCAAGTGGAGGTTTCCATGGTCGATCCCATGGCGATGGTAATGCCGGTAAAGAATGAAGAACTCGATAAATTTGCCCTTGAAATCCGCGAGCGGGTGAAGCGCATCATTGAAGGCACTGCCCGCCGGGTTTCCTGAATAAGCATTGCTCAGGCCGGCAACACGTAAAAGAAAATGGAGAAAAAATGGCAAATGGCGCCTGCCAGAACAAAGAGGTGCCAGATGACATGATTGAAGCGATTCTTGCGCCTCAGGTAAAAAATGATGCCCAGGCTGTAGGCCAGTCCCCCGGCCAGCAACCACCACAATCCGCCAGCAGGAACGGTTTGCAGTAAAGGCTTAATGGCAATCAGGATGATCCAGCCCATGGCCAGGTAAATCATGGTACCCACGAAGCGCATTTTGTGGGTGTAAAAAAACAGCTTGAAGATGACCCCTGCAATAGCCAGCCCCCAGATGATGCCAAAGATGGTCCAGCCCCAGGGCCCGCGCATCGACACCAGCGTAAAGGGGGTATAGGTGCCCGCTATAAGGATGAAGATAGACGAATGATCGAGCACATTGAGATGTTCCTTTATGCGTTTGTTACGAAAGCCATGATAAAGGGTTGAGGCAGTGAACATCAGGATGAGGCTGAAACCATACACCGAAAAGCTAACGATCTTCCAGGCATCGGGCTGACGGATACTGGCAAATACCACCAGCAGTACCAGGGCTGCAATGCCCAGCAGGATGCCGATACCGTGGGTGATGCTGTTCAGGATTTCATCCAGATAAAGGACCCAGCGCCTGCGTTCCATAATGATTTTTCCTTTCTGTTATTGAGTGGCCAAAAATAGGCAAATAATAAGGATTTTTGCCTGGCGGCTTCCAATAATTGCCCAAAATCTTCTATTTTTACAAACGCCTGCAAGGGCTTTTTCCTAAACACCCCCCGGAAGATGCTGAAAGATTTTTCTGTTTCGCGCGGCTATGCAAGAACCCTAGACAGTCAGGATTCCCTGGGGCATTTCCGTAAACGGTTTTTCCTGCCCGAAAACACCATTTACCTGGATGGCAACTCCCTGGGGCTGCTTTCGGAAGATGCTGAGGGCACGCTATTGCGGGTGCTGGATGAATGGAAAAGGCTGGGCATCAGGGGCTGGCTCGAGGGGCAGCGGCCCTGGTTTTTTTTCGGTGAACAACTTGGGGAAATGGCCTCTGCTCTTGTGGGTGCCAAAGCGGGCGAGCTGGTCTTCTCGGGCACTACCACCGTAAACATCCACGCTTTGATCAGCACATTCTACCAGCCTTCGGGGAAGCGCAGCAAGATCCTGGCCGACGAGCTGAATTTCCCTTCCGATCTGTATGCCCTGCAAGGGCAGATCAAAATGAAAGGCCTGGACCCTGATCAGGAGCTGGTGCTGGCCAGAAGCCGTGACGGACGCACCCTGGATGAGGAGTCCATCGTTGAAATGATGACTGACGAGGTAGCCCTGGTATACCTGCCCTCGGTTTTGTTTGCAAGCGGGCAACTGCTCGATATGGAATATTTGACCCGTGCGGCCCACGAGAGGGGCATCCCCATAGGCTGGGACTGCAGCCATTCAGCTGGCGCGGTACCTCATTATTTTCACAAATGGGGCGTAGACTTTGCCACGTTCTGCAGTTACAAATACCTGAACGGGGGGCCCGGCTGTGCAGCGTTTCTATATATAAACAAAAAACACTTCGATCGCGAGCCTTTGATGGCAGGATGGTTTGGCTTTGTAAAGGAAAGGCAATTTGACCTCTCGCTGCAGTTTGAGCCGGCGCCTCATGCCGGGGGCTGGCAGATCTCCTCGCTGGGGGTGCTGGGGTCGTCGACCATGGAGGGCGCCCTGCAGATCACCCTGGAGGCAGGCATTGAAAACATCCGGCAAAAATCGCTGATGCTGACCAGCTATTTCATGAAACTTATAGACGCCGGGCTCAGGAAGGCCCCCTATCATTTTTCATATGTCAACCCTGCCGAGGCCCACCGCAGAGGCGGTCATGTTGCCCTGATCCATCCAAGCGAAGCCCTGCGCATCAACGAGGCCCTCAAGGCCAGGGGCATTATCCCTGATTTCAGGCCTCCTGACATTATCCGCATTGCCCCCATTGCGCTTTACAACACCTTTGAGGAGCTGTGGGAGCTTGCCAAAGCCTTGCAGGAGATCATGGATCGGCAGGAATTTAAGCGCTTTGAGCACAGCCGAAAAGCCATTAGTTAAAAAAAATTAATACTTGGGTGCTAAAGACTTGTCTATGAAAAGAAAAATGCAGTACTTTTACGGCGCATTTAATTTTTAATCAAACCTTTTAAAATGAACATTTTCGTAGGAAGCCTTCCTTTCCGTTTGGAAGAAACAGAATTGAAGGACTTATTTGAGGAGTATGGTGAAGTGAGCTCCGCAAAAATTATCACCGACAAGCTTACCGGTCGCAGCAAAGGCTTTGGCTTTGTTGAAATGGCCGATGATGAAGAAGCCAAACAAGCTATTGAGGCGTTGAATGGTACTGAAATCATGGGTCGCAGCATTGTGGTCAATCAGGCAGAGGAAAGAAAAGAGCGTGGAGAACGCAGGGGTGGTTTTGGCGGTGGCCGTGGCCGTGGTGGATACCAGGGCGGCGATAATCGCAGATCGTATTAATCACGATCCTCACTGAAGCATTTGGATATAGTAAGAACTGATAATTATTAATAAACACCTCTTCTTAAGAATCCAGGCGCGCAACACCAATTGAAAGGAAGCTGTTCCGACACAGGAGCAGCTTCCTTTTTTTTGTTGCGGAGATCAAAAGGCTAAATCCTTGAAACAAAACGCATTCACACAAAGATCTAGGTATTTATACGATTGTTTAAGTTCCCTTATCTAGGTCTGGGCCACAGCAGGAAATTTAAGGGATTCAACCGATTGCAAAGGAGTGGCGATATCCTTAACTTCATGTTAAACCGTTAAGCAGAAAGCGGCAGAAACTTTCATTCAAAATAAAAAAGTAAAAACATGAAGTTAAACAAAATGATTTGGGGGCTTGGGTTGATCCTGGTGTTCCCTACTTTTCCTGTAAATGCGCAGCAGGCTTTGCGTGGCACTATTACGCAATGGGAGAAAGGGGAAGGCAAGATCGCCTTTTACGATATGTTTACGGGAGAATTTTCGGAGCTGGGCAGGGTAGGCGCGGACGGGTCGTTTGAAATTGGCCTGGCAGAAGATTACCCTGAGCAGGTCAGAAGGCTGGCCGCCAAAGCCCTCGATAATGCCCCTGCGGGATGGAGCCTGCAGAAGAACACCCTGGCTTCATCCTTCCGCTGCGGTTCGGAAGATTTGGTTTACACCCGGGCTGAAGCAGAGGTTATGGGACTGCCTGAACTATCCCTGACCAACGAGACAGGAGGTCCTTTGAACGGAGTTCTTGTGGCTGCCAGCAGCCGTGAAGTGGCCGACTGGCTATTCACCTACGGGGGGAAAAAACCGGAGCAGGGGTATTACCTCCGATGGTACTATGCAGGAGACAAGGCGTCGGTGAAAGGGAAATGCATCACCGATGTTTATACAGGAAATGGGGAGGAATTCTTTACCGAAGAGATCATCATGGATCTTGAATTGGTCAAAGGCTGGAACATCGTTAAGACAGAGATTTCCAGGGTGTTCACCGATGAGGGGGGGAGGGGGCATCCTGCAAGGTATATCACCACAAGCATTCCACAACTGCCTGAAGGCCTTGGATGGTTTGCACTGGAAAATGAATACTGATGCAAATTCCGAGTTGCATCATGCAGCCGGCTGAAAGCTGGCAAATCCAAAGATTAATCCAAAAAATTTAGCTGATGAAAAAAAATACAATAACCGGAATTACCCTTATCTGCCTGAGCTTGCTAAGCTACGGGCTGCAAGCCCAGCGTTCCATCCTCAGGGACCTGAGAGACCGCACCATTGAACGCACCGTTGACAAAGTTGTTGACCGCACCTCCGAAAAGCTGGCTGAGCAGATGGCCAATGCCATCATGAACATTCTGACGCCCAACTTTGAAAAAATGATGCAGGGCTCCGGCAACAGCTTTGACCCGGCCCTGCTGCCCGACGCTTATGCCTTTCATTACCTCTACCGAATGGAAGTCAAAAGCAAAGATGGGACCATGATCATCGATTATTTTCTGAATAAGGATAAGGGCCATTACATGGGCGTGCAATTTGGGGAAGAGACCAATATGTTTATGGTGATTGACAGCGATCTTCAGGCGACCATCACCTATATGCAAATCGGCGATCAACTGCACGCCACAGCCATGGAGAACATCGTAACCGAGGAATTGGCAGGGGAAGAAGCGGAAAGCCTGGAGCAATTCACCATCACCGAAATGCCCAATCGTGAATACTTGGGATATGACTGCTTGGGGCGGAAAATGGAGGACGAGTCGTATGAATTCCTAATGTATATTGCTCCGAATATGGAAGCCCGGATGGGCAATATATTCTCGAAAGGCAATCAAGAGGTTTCCCCTGCCCTGGAGGCCTACGGCAAGCAATTTGAGAACGGGCTGATGATGTATATGGAGATCAAGGACAAAAAGGCCAGCCGCAGGAATGACCTGAGCGGCACCATGGAGTGCATTGCCTATGAGCCCAAAGCGCGCAGGATAAACAACAGCGACTACCTATTCAATAGCATGGGCAACCCTTCGATGCCCCGTTAAAGGGCCTCTTCAATGCAAAGAAACTCAAGATCATGAGCGCCGCCGGGGCGTTTTGTCCTGGCGGTTTTTTTATTTTCAAATTCACTCAAAAAATTAACACCACATCCTTTCGTCGATTATTTTCTATTATTAATTTACACAGCGTCCTATCCTGCCATATTTATTCCAATGACCTTCCAGCACAAAAAGTCAAATCAACGAAAAGAAGCTGTCAAAAAGAGGATGTTGTGCTGGCAGCCAACTTCATCAAGCAGACCTTTACCATCGTCGCTTCGGCAGGAAACGGCGGAACCATTAGTCCTTCAGGAGATGTGGCCGTAGAATATGGTGAAAACCGGTTGTTCAGTATCTCGGCCGATTCAGGATATGAGATCAGCGATGTTTGGGTCAACGGCCAAAGCGTTGGTGCGGTTTCATCCTACCAGTTTGAGGATGTGACCGCCGATCAGAGCATTCATGCCAGCTTTGAGATGCTGCCACCCGATCTGTACAGCTTAACTTTGCTTGCCAGCCCCATTGAAGGAGGTGGAGTTTATGGAGCAGGTGATTACGAGGCAGGTAGCAGGGTAAGTGTTTCGGCAATGGCTTATCCGGGATACCAGTTTATTCACTGGACCCTTGATGGACAGGTGATTTCCACCCAATCCTCTTTTACGTTCACCATACCGGCAGAAAATGTGAGCCTGGTTGCCCACTTTGAGGAGGGGACCCTGGTGCTTTGTTCATTTTCACAAGGTTATTGGTTTGCAAAACCACAAGCGGTATGGCCTTATGATGTGGTTGTAGGAGGCTTAAGCTTTTCACAAGCTGAGGGACAGCAGTTCTGGCCACCGAATTCGCCAACCAAAAGAGCTTTCACCCAGTACGCTACAATTTACCTCAGCGGGGTGACACTCAGCGAGTTTTCTGAATTGCAGGAAGCTGTGATGGTTATCGACAATTACTTTGCCAAGGTTTATCCTGCTCCCGCCAACGGCCAGGTCAACAAAGCCGCAGGATTCATTGGTGACTGGGTAGATAAAAACCATTGTGTGGAAACACTGCAGGGTATTGCACAGGCTGACACGCCAGACAACTCAAACAGAGCGGTTGAATTGGATGGCACCATACAGGCGAAGGCATTCCCCAGTCCATTCCGCAGTCAATTCACCCTGGAGTTCCAGCTTGAGGAACCCCGGCAGGTCACCCTGGAATTGTTTGACATAACGGGTGAACGGATCAACGTGCCTTTTGAAGGCCCGGTTGAAGCCTATGAAAAACACACGGTAGTAATTAATGGAAAGGAATTACCCGCCGGATTCTATTTCTACCGCCTGACAGCCGGAAAGGAAACTATAACAGGAAGGCTGATCAGGGTTTACTAGGTTAAATCCAACACATTATTCTAAAAAAGGGTCGCCATAAACAAGAGGCGGCCCTTTTTATTTGTTGTATTTCAGCCTATTGCGATCCATTGAACTTTTTTAGCTACTTTTTACAGGCTTTAGTATTTGAAAAAACCATTTTAAATACAACATATCCAGACCCAACAAGCATCGGAATCTTTTTTGAGGCAATTCATCCTCAAAATTGAAACGATATTAACAACTAGACTAAAAAACATCTGATTTCCGAGGTAATTTAGATAAGTAAAGGTGAAATTATATCCTGAAAACAAAGAGGATTGCTTAAAGCAAAAATAATCAACATATTTTCATACAAAACCTGCGCAACAAAAATCTATTAACAATTTCGCATTTGTTATCAACAGTTCCTATAATTCATTAGTTTTTATAAGATGAATTTCTATCTTTGTTATGTAAATACCAAGGGGAGGATTTATCTTTAACCGAATTTATTATAGAAAGGCTGCTAGCAAGGCTTTCCATTTATTGTGGCTAAGCCCTCAGGGTATGTTTATGCATTTAAGAATGATAAATAATTTACTCAAAAAAGATACCCACCAAAATTAATCCAGCATGAAAAAAGACATACGCTTGGAAAACAGGGAGCAAATATTTGAAGGCTTTATGGGGTTTCGAAAGGGCAATGATCATGCAATGCCTGTTTCGGGTGGAATAAGGTTGGGGTTGGTTTTTTTCCTGACCCTGATGCTAACCCTGAACGGGCTGATGGCCCAGGAGCCCGCAGAGCCATACCTCGTCGGGAGCGGTACTTTTGCAGACAAGGACGCCCAGCTTGAGCAACTTTTCTTCGGGGCAAATCCTTCGGTTTACATTACTAATGGGCAGATCACCTTAGCGGGACCCGGAAATCCCCTGACCCTGTTTTGTGATCCCGCCTCCACATCCAGGCTGTATGAAAGCCATCCTGCCTTTCAGGAGGTAGAACTCATCCGCTTCAACATTCAATCGGCGGAGGAGCTCTTGATGACCCTTGATTTGAAAGGTCTGGAACAATTCCCCAACCTCAAATATATATCCTTTGTTTTTGGTTTTGATGCCTGTGGCAATGGGATGCACGACTGCCTGAAAGACCAGGTAAAAAAGATCATTCAGGACCAGGACACCAGTCTTGGGATTACTTACCAGTTTAGCATTCCGGAATAATTCCCTTAAAAACCTTAGCCGATGAGAAAAAACTTTACCCTCAGAAAAATCAGGACTTTACTTTCAGTTGTTTTGGGATTTACGTTCCTGATGGCTTTTCCCGCCGTTTCCGATGCCCAGGTAAGGGTTCCCTTCACCCAGCGCACTTCACAGTACACCCCTGCTCAAACCATTTATAACATCAAGGGTGACTTTACCATGATTGGGAATACGAATCTTACCTTGCAGAATTATGCAGACAACCTTGGTAATGAAAATAATATGGTTTATGTGGACGTGGATGGTGTAAGCAACACCTTTAACTCTTCTTCCGCTACCCTTGGGTTTTCGACAGAAAACGGGGCCATTCCCGAGTGCAGCAACATCATTTATGCCGGCTTGTACTGGACCGGCAGGGCACATGACGGCACTAGTCCGAATACGTTTGAGGTTACCAAGGATGTCCCTGGTACAATTCCTCAAGCTATTAATAATGACTTGGTTATCAGTACAACAAATTCAATTCAGTATACAAATTATCAATTAACAGTAATCCGTTCTGGGGTCTCCAATAACAGAACGCTCACCTACCGATTTTCTCCTCAAAATGCATTAGGTGATATTGTAGAATTTATTTACGCCCACAATAATGGTAACCAGACCCTGCAGGTAAGTATAAATGGAGGCCCGGTAACAAGCGTTTCCACCTCCTCCATTGATGCTGACAATGCTTATCTTTCAACTCCCTATGTAATTTACTCCGAGAGCGGGGGCATCACCTTAACAGTAAACCGTTTATACAGAGATGGGCGAAACTCAACAGCACAATCTGCAAGAGCATTCGTTAATGTTTCAGGGACCTATTTTCCTTTAGTCAGTTTAACCAAGCCGTTGGATAAAAGTGTGGTATACCTGAAACATGAATCCGCTTCAGGATACACACAAATAAATGCGACAGATGTAAATTTCACCCGCAACATTTATTATCCAACGAATACGGATGGGTATATGTATTCAGCCTATGCCGAAGTGACCGATTATGTTCGTCAAAACGGTATTGGTGAGTACTTTGTGGCCGACATCGCCTTGCGTGAAGGCAATGGAGGTGGCACAGGCTTTTTTGGTGGTTGGGGATTGATCGTGGTATATGAAAACTCGCTGATGAAATACCGCAACATAACCATTTTTGACGGCCACGCTTACGTTGTGGGAAGCACTACCACCAGCCAGGAAATCCCGGTATCCGGTTTTCAGACGGTTCCGGATGGAGACGTCATTATGAAACTGGGGTTAATGGCTGGGGAAGGCGATCGTGGAATTTCGGGTGATTACTTTCAAATTCGTAATTATTCTGATAACCAATGGATTAACCTGACTCACGGGGGCAATACGACCAATAACTTTTTCAATAGTTCCATTTTCATTGAAAACACAGAAAGGAACCCCAACCTGGTTAATAACACGGGGCTCGACATTTCCATGTTTGAGATTCCAAATGCCAACAACAGCATCATCACCAATGACCAGACGTCCACCACTTTCAGGTATGGCACCACCCAGGATACCTATATCATTTTCTGTATGGCCATGGCGGTGGAGGCATACACCCCTGAGCCTCTCGCATCCAATGAGGTGATCACCGTAAATGATCAACCCTATATTCCCGGCAATCCGGTTCTCCCCGGCGATGAAATTGAATACACCCTTGAGGTGCTGAATTATGGAACAGAGGCTATCAATGATTTTTTGATCACTATTCCCATTCCTTATACTATTGATTTTGTCTCAAGTTCTGCCGTCTTCTTTTACACGGAGGGATTTAACGGGGAGCAGCCCTATTTTGACCCTCTGGAGGGAGCCACGGGTTCCATTATATGGAATATTGGATACCTTCCTTTGCCCGACGAGCCAGAAGATGTCTTGGCGGTTCTAACCTATCGCTTCAGGGTAACCGAAGACTG